>CETG01430805.1_pt1 | contig 12136 bp, 14 predicted proteins | sample 361471 | NCBI WGS metagenome assembly CETG01 (sample SAMEA2622696, study PRJEB7988) | marine metagenome | isolation source: saline water (ENVO:00002010), including | reverse complement strand
TTTTTTTATTTATCGAATTGGTCTTCGAGTAACTAATTGCAAATCTCATGAATCTTCTGAAATCACTGTCCTCTAGCCAGTCATAAGTAACTTCTATTGAATTTTTATTTTCATCAGTTCTCTGTAAATGGATTTTCTTTGTTATTATTTGTCCTTCAGTGTCTTTTAATACAATTTTATTAAGTTTATTACTAAGGTCTTTGTGATAGTCATCTATATTTTTAAATAGAAAAATAGCTTTACCCTTCCTTCCATCTTTATTTCTTATAACTTTAATTATAGGTATAACTTTTATTTCTTCTCCTCCAGAGAATTGAATTGAGGCATTATTTTCGATTCCTTTCATGATTTATTTATCCTGATGAAGGTTTTTAAAAATTGGTAATTAATTAGTTTATGATTTTAATATACATAACCTTTATTTATAAGTAAATTAACTGCCACATCATTATTCATTCCAGATAGATCAACTGATTTTATTTGACAGACTTTCTGAAGTTGGAATTCATAGCACTTGTCATAATAAGAAATAATTTCCTCACAAGCCTTTTCCCAGTTTTTGTTAGAGATAGCTTCTAGAGCTTTTTTTGTCCTTTGTGGTCCAAGTCTTTTTTCTATCCTTAGTGTAGCTTTTTCTAATTCTTTCTGAGGGTACTGAGAGTAAATTTCAATTAACTCTTTAATGCGTTCTTTTTTTGTTTTAGTAATTTCTAAGAGAGGTGCGTTTTTCATTTGTTTTATTAATCCGTTAGGAATTCTGCAATTTCCTAAATTTGGACTTTCATCTTCGACCCAAATATATTCTTTTTCTCCTCTTTGGGTATTGTTAAGGGATTCACTGATTAAATTTTCATAATGCTCACAACTTGGTTGTTTAAGCAATCCAAGTCCCCCATAACTACTGCCTCTATGATTAGCTAATCCTTCAAAATCTATTGTTGGGAATTTTTTCTCAGCTAATAATTTTAGAATTTTTGTTTTGCCTGTTCCTGTTTTGCCCCCAATTAAATACAGAGGCCATTCTTTTTCAAATTGTCTCAACACCCATTTTCTATAGGATTTATATCCTCCTTTTAGTTGAATAGAATTTAAACCAACTTTATTCATAAGCCATACAACACTAAGGGATCTCATTCCTCCTCTCCAGCAATAAATGCGAAGAGTTATTTTCCTGCTTGGATCACTATCGCTTAAAGAATCTTGATAGATATCACTTAATGACTTTTTAAGTAATAAGAGTTTAGGTATTATTAATTTTATTCCTTCCTTAACAGCTTCTCTTGGCCCTTCGCTTTTATATTTGATTCCTATAGTTTCTCTTTCCTTATCACTAAATAGAGGAACATTTTTAGATCCTGGCCAATGCCCCTTGGAATATTCTTTGGGACTTCTAATGTCTATGATTGGTCCAGGTTCATGACGAAATTTTTCGAAAGGAAGACTAGTAACGTTCCTAAGGCCTGACATAGTGTTCAAGCTCTGGCTAACAGAGGATGATTGTGAATTATGCCTTCTGACAAATCCCACTCTTTTAATTTAAGCATTGAAGAGTTGCTTAAGCAGTTTCCTGTAGCTTCTTCACGGAAACGAAAAGGTATTATTTCCTCTATCGAAAATAGGTCAGATGAACTAGTAGAAATCGAACAAGCGGGACTATATATTTTTGATCAATCTAGTGATGATTGGTGTGCAGGAGCTGTTTTGCAGATACTTAATAGAAAACATCCTGAAGTTCTTAATAAAATTCTTAAAAATTTTTCTGAAGGATGGTATTTAACCTCTTCCGATCAAAATATTAATTATGAGACATTTCAGCAGGCTCTTCTAGAAGAAAATTTTGAGGAGGCTGATCGGTTAACTAATTCTTTTTTAAGGCAATTAGCAGGAGCTGATGCAATCAAACGAGGATATGTCTATTTTTCTGAAGTAGAAAATATACCTATTAATGATTTAAATACTATAGATCGTTTATGGGTAGCCTATTCTCAAGGGAAATTTGGGCTTTCAATACAAGGTCGACTTTTGGAATCTTTAGGTGGTCGCTATGAATTGCTTTGGCCTAGGATTGGATGGAAAAAAGATGGTATTTGGACTAGATATCCTAATTCATTTAATTGGTCTATAGAAGCCCCAGAGGGACATATGCCGGCTATAAATCAACTTAGAGGGGTTAGATTGCTAGATTCTCTTCTTAATCATCCAGGGATTAAAAAACGACGTTAAAATTATTCTTATTTCAAAAAATCATCCCATTAGTGATTCTTTTCAAAAAAAGGAAACCTTTAGCAAAATGAGCATTGTCTCATTGAGATCAATAAAGTTCTTGTTCAAGGAAATCGGCCTATTTCGTAAGGCTGAATTTAAGTGGGTTGAATTTATTTCTCCATCGACTCTTCATTTAGCTCCTTTTGTTAGATTAATCTTGGGACCTTATGGAAAAAAACCAGATTTTGTCCAGATCGAATTAGGTTTACATGAAGCACTTGTTAATGCAGTTAGACACGGAAATTTGAGCGATCCAAATAAATTTCTGCGAGTAAGGAGAATAGTTACACCTAATTGGTTTGTCTTACAAATACAAGATCAAGGTAAGGGTATTCCCTTGAAAGCAAGAGTTAGTTCCTTACCTAAAGAGTTAGATGCTGAAAGTGGTCGAGGTTTATTCTTAATTCATGAATGTTTTGATGATGTCCGTTGGAGCATGAAGGGCAACAGAGTTCAGGTCGCTTGTAAGAAAAAACATCTTAATGTTTCGGGCAACCAGGATCTTTAATTTCATTATTTAGCCATTTAATAGATTGGGAAAGAAGCTCTTCTATATCTTTATGTTTTCCATCATTCATTAGTTGAGCAAGAGCACTAATGATAAGTTCAGCAGATCTTTTTTTATTATTCGACTTTAGCTTGTGCCAATTCATATTATTTATTGTGAGCTCTTTATGCAATTTTTGTAGAAGTAATTGTGAACTTTCTGACCAGATAGTTGTTTTGTTTTGCATGACTTTATTTATTGTTTAGTTTTTATTGATAGTTTTAAGATGGTATTCAATTTATTCTGGTTTCCTAGAGCTCCATACCCTGGTCATAAAATGAGACATTGCAGATATATTTTGGAACCCTGCTTGTTCTAATCTTGCTTCAATATCATCATTTATGTAATCGTAATAAAAAGGTTCATGGAATACTTTGTGAAAATTATCCATTACAGGTTTGAATTTAGGTGAATCAGAAATTTGTATTGAATCTGCTAAAACAAATACACCCCCCGGTTCAAGGACCCGAATACATTCATTGATGACATTTTGTCTTGCTTCCCTGGGTAATTCATGTAATAGAAAAACGCAAGTAATACCTTGCATACTATTACTCTTAAATGATAAATGTTCTGCATTTCCTTTTGATAATTGAATCATTTCCCCTTTCCTACTACTTAGGTATTTATTTGCCTGCTTGAGATATGAGCCAGAAAGATCTATACCAAAAAGCTCAACTTCAGGCATTGAACTTCTTATTTGTTGAAGCGTTCTTCCAGTTCCTGTTGCAACATCAAGAACATTTAATTGCTTATTATTAAACGCTTTAAGACCAGTCTTAAGAGGACCTATAACTCTTCTTCTCATGGAGTCAGCTGTGCCATTGAAAAGTATTTCTACTTGTAAGTCATATAGCTCGGCAGAATGATCACTTAGGTAGCCATCAGTTTGATGATGAAAGTTTTGAAGATAATAATCAGGATAAAGCTCAGGATTAACTCCTTCTGGAATATCTCTGGTTTTGCTTTGCTTTCTTCTCTTCCATGTAGATGGCATGTCTAGCCATACAAAAGGATATTTTCTTGCCCATTCAATCCACGGAGCTTCAAATAGTTGCCTTTTGGGATATAAGCCTTCTTCAGCTTCTTTCCAGTCAAGTTCTTCAAGCTCCCTCATTGACTTTTGCAGCTCGTTTAATAATTCTCTTTGGAATGGAAAACTTGGTAATTGATTTCCTGGGTATATTAATTCCATTAACGTTGTACTTATCCCTTTATGGGCTAAGCCTGCAAGACTTTTGCTTTGTTGAAGGGTATGATATGCGATTTTGGATATGCGAGGAGTTGAATCCATAAACAAAATTAACCTGACACTATTTCAACAGATTTATAGGATTTTTGAGATTAAAGATTAAATTTCAAACATTTATGCAACTTATTTTATTTCTTGCAATATTTTTTTTGATTAACCCAAAGAGCATTTTTTATTTCCTTCCAGTTGTAATTTGGTTCAATTTCTCTTAATTCATTTAGGTTTGAATTTAAGATTTTTATTGAGCTTTTTATATGAATACAGAATTCTTCAAGATTTTTTTTATTATTATAAAAGTCTATTTTATCCATATGGGAGTTAAATATTTGCATAGGTTCTCTTTGGATTTTACTCTCGTTAGCAAAAACATAAGATTGGGTAGTTAGTAAAATAATAATTATATTTACTCTAAATTCTGTGGATTTATAAAATTTGATACTCAATGATTATTAATTTATCTCAGCCTAATATTTTAGGCGTCATAATACATAAAGAATTCGTGTGGATGGGGTCTTTGACGAAGTTGTTGAACTTCCTCGTATTTTAGAGAGATCCAGTTATCGATGAAATCATCTGTAAAAACACCACCTTCTTTTAAGTAATCGCTATCTGTTTTAAGGGCTGTTAGGGCGTCATTTAATGAAGAAGGAACTGTTCTTATCTTTTCTAATTCATCTGAGGGCAATTCAAATAAATCTACATCAACTCCTTCTCCTGGATCTATTTGATTTTTTATTCCATCTATTCCTGCCATCATCATTGCTGAAAAAGCTAAATATGGGTTAGCTAAAGCATCACCAGACCTGAATTCTAATCTTTTTGCTTTTGGACTTGGACCTGTTAAAGGTATACGAACTGCTGCAGATCTATTGCCTTGAGAATATACCAAGTTAACAGGTGCTTCAAATCCTGGAACAAGCCTTTTATAACTGTTTGTTGATGGATTTGTAAATGCTAGAAATGACGGAGCATGTTTAAGTATTCCACCTATATACCATTTTGCTGTTTGAGAAAGATTTGCATAAGTTCCTTCATCAAAGAATAAAGGTTTGTCTCCTTGCCATAAGCTCTGATGAACGTGCATGCCTGTTCCATTATCGTTGAAGACTGGCTTAGGCATGAATGTGGCAGTCTTTCCATATTTTTTAGCTACATTTCTAACTACATATTTATAAATCATTACGTTATCAGCTGCATTTATTAATGGTGCGAATTGCATTCCTAGTTCGTGTTGCCCAGCCCCAGCAACTTCATGATGATGTTTCTCAATAGGTATTCCTAGTTGTCCCATTAGGAGAAGCATTTCCGAACGAATATCTTGAGCTGTATCGTTAGGAGAAACAGGAAAGTAACCCTCTTTATATTGAATTTTGTAGGCAAGATTACCTCCTTCTTCTTCTCTTGCTGTATTCCAAGGAGCTTCAATTGTGTCAACACTGTATGAACAGCTTCCTTCACTAGAGTTATATCTAACATCATCAAAAATGAAAAATTCTGGCTCCGGTCCGAAATAAGCTTTGTCAGCTAGGTTAGTTGTAGATAAATAACTTAGGGCTTTTTGTGCAAGTGCTCTAGGACATCTTGAGTAAGGCTCACCACTGCGTGGTTCTTGAATAGAGCAAATCATACTTAGGGTTTTATGGCTGTAAAAAGGATCTATCCATGCGGTACCTGGATCTGGCACCATTGCCATATCTGACTCATTAATTGCTTTCCATCCGCGTATAGAGGATCCATCAAAAGCCAGTCCTTCTGTGAAGGATTCTTCCTCAATCATCTCTGTTGTGAGAGTTAAATGCTGCCATTTACCATGTAAGTCTGTGAACTTAAGATCAACTAGCTCAATGCCTTCATCTTTGATTTGGCGTAATACATCTTGAGAAGATTTGACCATGGATTTTTGCTTCCTTTGATTTTTTATCTTCTAGGAACTTAATGACCGTTTCTCACTTATTTTGTATCAACGAGTACTTTTTTTTGGTATTTTGACGAAGTTTTCGAAAATTCTTTTAAAAATTCGTACTTTGCTATTGCAATAATAAAAAATTTTTCCTTTAAGTTGACCTTGGCTGTATAGGCTCATATATAGATAGACAATTTGGATCTTGTCGAAATCCCAACTTATTCCATCAGTAGAAAATCGCCATAAGAATGTCCTTGAACCTCTTAGTGTTCCTGAAAGACTTCTTTTGGGACCTGGCCCCTCAAATGCTGACCCATCAGTACTAAATGCTATAGCGCTAAACCCTGTAGGTCATTTAGATCCTTTTTATGTTTCTCTTATGGGTGAGGTTCAAGAACTTCTTAGATATGTTTGGCAAACAAATAATCGATTAACTCTTCCTATGAGTGGCACTGGGAGTGCTGCAATGGAAGCGACCCTGGCCAATATCGTTGAACCAGGAGAGACAGTCTTAATTGCAATCAAAGGTTATTTTGGCCATAGACTTGCCGATATGGCTTCTAGGTATAAAGCAAAAGTCGAAATTATAGAAAAAGATTGGGGCGAGGCGTTTTCATTAGAAGAAATAGAGAATGCGATGAACAAATTTAAGCCTTCAATTTTTGGAATTGTTCATGCCGAAACATCAACAGGGGTTTGTCAACCTATGGATGGCATTGGTGAATTATGTCGAAAAAATGATTGCTTATTGCTTTTGGATACAGTTACTTCTTTAGGAGGAGTTCCTCTTTATATAGATGAATGGATGGTTGATTTGGCATATAGCTGCAGTCAAAAAGGACTGAGCTGTCCACCAGGGTTAGGTCCTTTTACAATGAATGAACGCGCCGAAGAAAAATTAAATAAAAGGCAAACTAAAGTTCCTAATTGGTATCTTGATGTTTCCCTTTTGAATAAGTACTGGGGAAGTGATCGTGTTTATCATCACACGGCTCCAGTAAATATGAATTTTGGGATTAGAGAAGCTTTGAGATTACTAGCTGAGGAAGGTCTAGAAAATTCTTGGGAACGCCATCAAGTAAATGCGAAATCATTATGGAAAGGCCTTCAAAGACTTGGTCTTAAATTGCATGTTCCAGAAGAATTGCGTCTGGCTACATTAACAACAGTATGCATACCATCAGATGTTGATGGAAAGGCTTTTTCTCTTCACTTATTAAATAAATTTGGAGTTGAAATAGGTGGTGGACTTGGGGATTTGGCTGGTAAGGTTTGGAGAATTGGATTAATGGGATATAATTCAAAAGCAGAGAATGTAGAAAAGATACTAAATCTATTTGAAACAGAGCTTCCTCAATTTAAAAAATAAATTAGCGTTTTAATTTGAACCAATTCTGAAGCTGACTACTTATCTTTTCTTTAAGAACTCCTTTAATAATGATCATCTTATGATGAGCACTAATGTGTTTAGATAAATCTATTGTTCCTCCAAAGGCACCTCTTTTATAATCTGATGCTCCATAGATAACTTGACCGATTCTCGCTTGGATAATTGCACCTGCGCACATTGGACATGGCTCTAAGGTGACAATTAATGTGCAGTCATTCAGACGCCAATCATTTTTGAGCCATGAGGCTTGCCTAATAGCAGCAATTTCGGCGTGACCAATTGGATTGTTTTGGTTATTTCTTGTATTGCTTCCATGACCTATACACCGTCCCTTACTATCAAGAATTATTGCAGCCACTGGGACCTCTCCATTGCAGCCAATAATTTGTGCTCTTTGGTGAAGAATCTTCATCCATTCTTGGCATTTATGCGTAGTTAATTGAATTGGATTTGGCAATGTTGTGTGATCCTTTTGATTCTTCTTACATAACTCTATGAAATGGTCAATAGGGAATACAATTTTTTAGTTGGCAATCCATTACCACATAGAACTTAGTAATTATCATTGGACCCTTTCGCTTCTCCAAATCAATTTGATCCAATCTTGAGCTCTTTCTTGCAAGAAACTTGTGGGAAATTATGTAATTGGTTTGCAGAAACCGAGGATTATTCTCCTTTACCTGATTTTGAAACTTTCCCTGATATATCACCGGCGATCGAGGGAGTTACTACTGAAGTTTTGTTGGAAGACCTTCAATTAATAATGGATTGTGCGTATAGGCCCGCACACCCAGGTTCCCTTGCTCATTTGGATCCACCCCCTCTCACTTCTTCAATTGCTGCTGACCTTGTATGTGCTGGACTTAATAACAATTTATTGGCATATGAACTTTCCCCAGGCTTTACAAAGTTAGAAAGAGATTTGTGTCATTGGATCGCAAAACGTATTGGGATGCCAGAGAGTAGCGGCGGAATTCTTGCTAGCGGAGGAACACTCAGTAATTTAATGTCTTTGGTCATAGCAAGACAGCATGCAGGTTTGCAGAATGACCCTTCGGCTGTTGTCTTAGCCAGTTCAGATGCGCATATTTCTTTGTTGAAATCGCTTGGAGTAATGGGACTTCCAAAACATTCATTGAGGCTTGTTTCTACTAATGATGAAGGCCAAATTTCTTTGAATGATATAAATGTTCAGCTAGCTAAACTTCAACAAGAAGGACGTAAATGTTTTGCAGTTGTCGCAACTGCTGGAACAACAATTCGTGGAGCAATAGATCCTTTGAAGCGAATCGCTGAATTTTGCCGAGATAAAGAACTATGGCTTCATGTTGATGGAGCCATAGGAGGTGTATTTGGATTGGTAAATCAAACAGCATCGTTGGTTGAAGGGATTTCATTAGCAAATTCAGTTTCTATAAACCCTCAGAAATTACTAGGTGTTGCCAAAACATCATCGATATTGCTTGTTGAAAATTGTTCCTATCTAAAATCTACATTTGGTACTGATATGCCTTATATAGAACCTCTTGATGACGATGGTTTTCATGGTGGTGAATGTGGGATACAAGGAACTCGACAGGCGGATGTCCTAAAACTTTGGTTGGGATTAAGACAACTTGGAGAGCAAGGTATTAGATTTTTGCTTGAAGAATCAATTAAGCGTAGAGATTATATAGAGAATCTTCTTGATTCTTCTAAGTTTGAATTTGTTAGTGGCCCACTACATTTAATTGCTATAACACCAAAAGCGATATCTGATGTCGATGAAATAAAATCTTGGTCAATTAAAACACGTCAATTATTGTTATCTCATGATTTTATGCTTTCTAGACCTTTTTATAAAGGTCGCCATTATTTAAAAATAGTATTGGGTAACCCGAATACAAAATTAGCCCAATTAGAGAAGTTATCAGAATTGATTAATGACTCAATTGATTAAAGAACTAAATTAACTAATGGATCAAAATACAACTAACAAAAAGATTTTAGCGATTATTACAGGTGGAATTTCTGTCGTAATTGGAATTATATATCTTCTTCTTATAACTGTTTTGGACTCTCGTGGACCTATGCTCCCTCCTCCCTCTGAGGCCTTCGGCGATATGGGAGTCGTTTTTGTTGGTTTGAGCTCAATGGTTCAATCACTCTTTTTAGCGCTTTATCTATAAAGTCTCGAAGAGTTTCTTCGCGACGACTCAGGTTGTATTTACGTTGAACTACTTCTTGGATCCCACCATCTCCCCAATCTTGGTCTTGTTGAAAATATGTAATAAAGCTTTCACCTGCAACTCGTGTTAGCCATCCAGCGGTAATTGCCTGAACAGTTCTTCCTGCAATGAGAACTGGCAAATTTAGAGTTAATGCCGATCCTATAACTGTTACGCCTCCTTGAACAATTCCTAATCCTGTAATAGTTTTTCCTACTGTAAACGCAAGTTCTTTGGCTCTAGATTTTGTCAGCTGAACTCCGTATTCTTTTGCTATTTCAATAACCATTTGGGCATTGACTACAGCTGTTCCAAGAATCTCCACTCCAGGTAGAGGAGTAATTGCTACAACTCCACTACTTATCCAGCAATATCTATCAATAGAACGTCTTGCCATCTCTTCTCGCTGACTATTTAAAATTTCTCTTCCAACTTTCCCTAGATTTCTACACTGTATAAGGATGTTATCTGATAGTAGTTCTTCTCCATCTTCATAAAGTACTTTAGCTAAGCGTTTTACCAATTCATCTATTTCAGGTTGTGGCTGTATAGGCCTTCTACCAGGTTGAGGTATTGTTTGAGGGGATGCTGTGGTTGCAATGATATCTTCTGGTTCAATTAATTCTCTAGTTCTATCACGCAATTTTTGAAGTAGGTATATTTCTTCTTCAACTCCTCTGAGATCTATTTTATTGAGAACAAGAAAAAGTCTTTTACCAACTAACGCTAAATTTTTGATTATTTGAAATTCTGATTCTCTTAAATCACTATCGATTACAACAACCATTAGGTCAGCTCTACTGGCTTTCATTAATGCTTCATTTTCCCTTGATCTACCTTCAATTCCTCCTTCCAGTATTCCAGGAGTGTCCGTTATTCTTATTCCTCTGCCAAGACCTTTTAACCGTATTCGATAAGAACTACTAGTTGAGGTTGTCCCCATAGAGGGACCTGTTTCTCCGACAATTTTATTTAATAGTGCTCTTATTAAGGATGTTTTCCCGCTTGAACCAGTACCAAAAACAACAAGTTCTAAATCTCCTCTGGATAATTCATTTTCAACGCGCTCCTTTTCTTGTTTAAATCTTTCCAATACAACATCATTCTGAATTTTGGATATAAGCCCATCAATACTTTCTAGACTATATTTAGCAGCTTGTTTTTTGTTCTTAATAGATAAATAAGAATTAGGTCCTCGTCCATTGCTACCAAACAATTTATTGATTATTTTATTCAATGAAGGAGAGCGTAGCTTTTTGGAAAAGATTAGTAAAAATACAATAGTTATTAGGATTGTCTGGATATTAATTAAACGGAGTAAAGCTCCAATAATACCAGCTACTATTAAAAAGATTGGTAAAGATATTAATATTATAATGATAAGTTGTTTTCTGCTCATAGTAAGAATTTATGTGAAATAAAAATTAGCTTGGCTTGAAATTTTAAGATCATTTTTGACTTAAGGAATTAAAAAAAATCAATACTAATGCTATGTTTATTGAAATATCGGCTAAATTAAATATAGGAAAATTTATAGGAATAATATCGATAAAATCAATTACATAAGACAATCTAACCCTATCTATTCCATTACCTATAGTCCCTCCGAGAAGAAATGCTATCGCTAACCCTTTTGAAATTAGTAACGATTGATTCTGTAACAACCAAATTATTATAGCTGTTGCTACGGCGAAGCTAAGAAGAGCTAAAATTTCTGTGCTTTGACTAAATAGGCTAAATGCTGCGCCTGTATTTTTGATTAAATTGAATCCAAGTAAACCTGGAATAAGTGTTATTCCAAAGCCTTCTTTTAGGTTGGTGGTAATTATATATTTAGTTATTTGATCAAAAAATACTATAAGTAAGGATAAGTAAATTATATGAAGAGAACTTATTCTATTGTTTTTCATTTTATAAAGAACATTTTTTTAAGTACAATTGCAATAAGTGCTATTGCTGGACAAAGAATTAATTGACTTAGAACTGTGGAGAAACTATAAGAAATCATTAGTTCATATAGGCTTTGTGTCCATCTAGAATTTATTGCTCCTACAACTATATTAATTATGCCTATAAACTGAATAATTGCGACCCCGGCCATCGCAGCAAATGTTAGTCCTATTAGATTATTTTTTTTTGTTCTTGCAGTTAGAGTTCCTGTCATTAATGAAGCTGGTACAAAACCAGCAAGATAGCCAAATTCAGGAGTTAGTAAATAACCTATGCTTCCTCCTCCATGAAATATAGGTAGATAAACCAGACCAATAGTTAAATATGCAATACTTGCAATCACAGCTGATTTTGGTCCAAAAATCATTGAACATAATAAAAGTGAAGGGATTTGCCAAGTAGTAGTAAGAGGAATCAGATTGGGGAAATAATTTAATTTTGGGATAAAAATTAAAGCTGGAACTAGACCTCCAACGAGGATCATCATTAGTCCAAGTAATGCTCCGCTAAAGATGCTTATGCCTTTCACAGATGGATTTCAATTATGTTCTATGCTGCTTCATTTAAAGTGAATGCGCTAGGTGAATTTACTTTATGGGTTTTAGTTTTTTCAAGCCATTAT
>CETG01430804.1_pt1 | contig 12136 bp, 11 predicted proteins | sample 361471 | NCBI WGS metagenome assembly CETG01 (sample SAMEA2622696, study PRJEB7988) | marine metagenome | isolation source: saline water (ENVO:00002010), including | reverse complement strand
AATAGGTTGGCTTATTTTTATTAATTTCTTTAGATAGAAAAGTGCTAATTTGATCATCAGACAAATCCAATAATAAAAAGCAATCTTCACACTCACATTCTGATTGCTGATGAGGAAGGTGATGACAACAATTATGCGTGATTTCTTTATCGCTATTGTCAAACAAAAATGCAAACATTGAAAACTCAACCTTTCCATTTTGACACTTATGAATATCAAATGATATTCCTAAGTTGAAAAGCAGATAAAAACTTACAAATAGTATAACATGTAGTTTTTTCACAATTCAAAAGTACTAAATCTAGTGGTTATTTACTTTCTGTTTATCCTACATTATTGGATTCTTAATTTTTAGATGTTTATAATATTCAATTGGTTGTTAAAAACATTATTGCTTTTGAAAGTGATTTATTTTTTCTTTTGTAAAAAAAACAAGCTATGAAAGTATTGGTCTTAGGTTCAGGAGGTAGGGAGCATGCATTAGCATGGAAAATTGGTCAAAGTTCTCTTCTAAGTAAATTGTATATTGCTCCTGGTAATGCTGGCACATTAGAGCATGGAGAAAATGTAGCTATTGATCCAGAAAATTTTCAGCAAGTTGCAGAATTTGCCATTGAAAAAAACATTGAAATTATAGTAGTTGGCCCAGAAGGACCTTTAGTTAAGGGTATTCATAATTATTTTTCAAGTAACCCAGAGCTTTCTTCCATTACTATAATAGGCCCAAAAAAAGAAGGAGCAATATTGGAGGGAAGTAAAGACTTTTCCAAAAAGTTTATGGCCGCTAATAATATTCCAACGGCTAAGTACAAGTCTTTTGATGTGGATTCTATTGCTGATGGAGAGGCTTATTTAGAAACCATGACCCCCCCTTATGTTCTTAAAGCAGATGGTCTTGCAGCTGGAAAAGGAGTTTTAATTGTTGACAGTCTAAAAAAAGCAAAAAAAGAATTGCGCTCAATGTTGGCAAATAAAAAGTTTGGTTCTGCCAGCAAAAAGGTGGTAGTTGAAGAGTTCTTAGACGGAATTGAGGTAAGTGTATTTATAATTACAGATGGCAACTCTTATAAAATTTTACCTGAGGCCAAAGACTACAAGAGAATTGGCGAAGGAGACACCGGTTTAAATACAGGTGGAATGGGTGCCATATCTCCAGTTCCTTTTGCCAATAGGGAGTTTATGGATAAAGTAGAAAATCAAATTATAATTCCTACAATTAAAGGGCTTAGAAAAGAAAATATTGAATACTCTGGATTTATCTTTTTTGGATTAATCCTTGTTAAGGGAGATCCTTATGTTATTGAATACAACTGTAGGCTTGGCGACCCTGAAACAGAAGTAATTCTACCTAGACTAAAATCAGATTTACTGGATTTATTTGATGGCATAGCATCAGACACTCTTTCAGAAAGAGATGTTGAAATCGATCCTAAGTCAGCAGGCACAGTAATGCTTGTTTCAGGCGGTTACCCTGAAGACTACAAAAAAGGAGAGGCCATTACAATAGGTGACATCCATGAAAGAAGCATTGTTTTTCATGCTGGCACCAAAAAAGAAAATGAAAAAGTAATCACTAATGGAGGAAGAGTAATTTCTGTAACCTCTTATGGAAAAGACATTGAGTCTTCAATAAAAAACAGTTACAGCACCATAGAAAATATTCATTTTAATAAAATGAACTTTAGACGAGATATTGGCAAAGATGTTATAAAAAAATAAGGGCTATTTAACTTGATTAGGATCTTGCTCCGCTTTTTTATTCAGCTTGTGTTGAAGAAACATCCAGTAGATTAAACCAAAAGAAATAAGTAGGGTGTAAAAAATGTTAGGAAGATTTTGAAGGCGTTCTAGTCCATTTTCAAAACTAAAAACTAAAAAATCTCTAATAGGGTAAAACAACCAATCCATAATTTAATCTATTTATACCTCAAAATTATGAAATAAAATTTATTAAGTTCTAATAAATCAACAATATCTTTGAGTGTAATTAATTGTGCATGCTAGTAAAACTATTTAAATCCAACAATCCTTTAATTTTACTTTTTTTGCCTTTTGTTGGCGTAATCCTACTGTTTTCGTCAGTGATCTTTTCGTTTTCCTTTGATAAAATTTTTACTCTTGTTGCTTTACTGGTAATTATTCTCTTTACTGCCATTTATCTAAATAAAGGAATAAACAAAACCATCCTTTTTAATAAGCCCCTTTATTTAACTGCTTTATGTGTTACTTTTTTTTCCTGTATTGATTTAACTTCAGTTTCTTACTTTCCTATAGTTTTAGCTAATCTTTTTTTAAGCTTTGGCTTTTTAAATCTTATTAAAATTCAAAGACAAGTTCCTTGTAAGGGGATTGTTTTTAACAGCTCTTGTTTTATCTTGCTAAGTGCAATTACCTATCCTCCTTATTTAATTTTTATTTTACTTCCATGGTTTTCTTTGTCTGTAATTAAAAGTTTTAATGTTAGAGAATACCTCATGCCCTTTTTAGCGATTTTACTTTTTATAGTTTACGTTTGGTTATTTGTTGAGTTTAGCAGCCTAGAAATGATTAGCAACTATTACTCGTTGTTTGAGAAAGGAGAAACTAATTCAATATCGTATTTACATATTGTTGTTTTTTCTGCTGTGTATTTGTTGTTAATTCTATCGTTAATTGTTTTGTTGCGGTTAAATTCAAGCGCTACTAATAGGTTTAAAAAATTAAGCTGGGTGATGTTTTTGTTTTTAATATTAGCATTAGTTGTTTCACTGTTGAACTTGTATTTTTACAACCCCTCACAAAGCTTACTTTCTATTACAATTCCTATATCAATATTGTTTCCGTTTTATCTTTTTCATGCAAAAAGACAACTTGTTGTTGATCTGTTTTTTTCGTTGTTTTTTATAGCAGTTTTAATTATGGTTTACTATAAATAGTAAATTAGGACTGATTTTCTTGCCTTTTCTTTTTAAGAAAGTAACTTTGCAGCTCACTTATTAATTAATATTTACTATGAAATTTGGTGTTGTTACATTTCCAGGGTCAAACTGTAACCAAGATATGGTTTACACGCTTAGAAATAAGCTGATGCAAGAGGTTGTTGAGCTATGGCATAAAGACACTTCCTTGCAAGGTTGTCAGGCGGTTGTTCTTCCTGGTGGGTTTTCCTATGGCGACTACCTTCGTTCAGGTGCTATTGCCAGATTTTCACCTATTATGAAACAAGTGATAAATCACGCCAATAACGGTGGCGTTGTAATTGGAGTTTGTAACGGTTTTCAAATTTTATGTGAATCCGGTTTATTGCCTGGGGCCTTACTTCACAACAACAACCAAAAGTTTATATGTAAAAATGTTTGGTTAAAACCAGAATCAAAAACTGCTTCCATAACTCAGCACCTTAACCACGATAAAGCCTATAATATTCCTATCGCTCATGGAGAAGGTCGTTATTTTGCAGATGAAAAAACATTACAATTACTTAATGATAACGACCAAGTTCTTTTTCGTTATTGTGATTCAGATGCTACGGTTAGTTCTGAATCTAATCCAAATGGATCTGAAGAAAATATAGCTGGTATTTGTAATTCAGCTAAAAATGTTTTTGGAATGATGCCTCATCCTGAAAGAGCAGCAGATGAAAACCTAGGAAACCTAGACGGAAAAAGTATTTTTGAGTCGTTGTTAAATCTTGTATCAGCGTAATTTCATCCGTTTTTAAAACCTCAACTTGTTGTTTTTCAAAGAATTAATGCTTTTCTGAAGTATAAATCAACTCCTTTTTGTTTAAAAATTTAGTTTCTTAAGGTCTCTATTTACCCTACCTTAGATGTAACTATAAAAAGTCGCTGAATTATGAAAAAGCTAATTTTATTTTTACTTCTAACGCCTTCTTTATTGTTTTCTCAACAAGTTGTAAGAGGAAAAGTAGTAGATAAAGAATCTCAATTTCCGCTGCCTGGAGTTAATATTCAATTTATTAACGCAGAGTTTGAAAAAGGTGTTGCTTCGGATGTTAATGGCAGCTTTAAACTAGAGGGCGTTCCCCTTGGCAGACATCAGCTAAAATTTAGTTTTATTGGGTATCAATCCCTTGTGCAAACAATAGTTGTTAACTCAGGAAGAGAGGTTATTCTTAATGTAGAAATTGAAGAATCAACTGAAACACTTCAAGAAGTGGTTATTTCTTCTAATAAAGAACGTACAGTAAATAATCAAATGGCAATTATAAGCGCTCAACAATTTTCAGTTGAAGAAACAGAAAGATATGCAGGTAGTAGAGGTGATCCAGCAAGGATGGCATCTAATTTTGCTGGTGTAAATGGTGCTGATGACAGCAGAAACGACATTGTAGTTAGAGGAAACTCTCCACTTGGTGTAATTTACAGAGTAGAAGGAGTAACCATTCCTAACCCCAATCATTTTGCTATTTCAGGGTCTTCTGGCGGGCCACTAAGTATTTTAAACAATAAGTTTCTGGGAAATAGTGACTTTTTCTCTGGAGCCTTTCCAGCTGAATACGGCAATAGTACTGCCGGTGTTTTTGATTTAAAGATACGAAATGGTAACAATGAAAAAATAGAAACCACTGCTCAAGTTGGATTATTCGGAGCAGAGCTTTTGGTAGAAGGTCCTTTGTCCAAAAAAACCGGTGCGTCATTTCTTGCCATGTACAGGTACTCTACTATAAAGATTTTTAGTCTTATGGGAATTAATTTAGGGACTTCTGCAATACCCAAGTATCAAGACTTTGCTGTTAAAGCCAATATTCCCTTTAAAAAAGGAGGAAATTTAGCCCTTTGGTCTATGGGGGGAAACAGTAACATAAATATTCTAATTAGCGAACAAACCGATAGCACTCAAATCGATTTTTATGGTGAGAATACTAAAGACCAACGCTTTAGCACTGGAATGATCTCAAGCGGAGCAACCTATACCAAGCCGCTTAATGAAAAAACATTTATTAAATCTACATTGTGTCTAAATCTTGAACAACAAAAATCCTATCACGATACGATTTTAAGAGGTTCTAATTTTAATGACATAAGCATATTTCCTTATATGTCCTATAACTTTACAACCAATCGTCTTTCAAATGCCTCTTCATACAATAGAAAAATAAACAAGAAAAACACCTTAAAAATTGGCTGGGTTGCAGACTATGCTCAGTTTAGTTTCATTGATAGTGTAACTACCAATGCTCAGGCCCAAGACACCATAGATACCTATCGCTTTAGGTTCAATAAAGAGGGTAGTTATTATATGCTTCAACCATACATAAGCTGGAAACATAAGTTCTCTGACGATTTGATCTTTACTGCTGGCCTTTCTAGTCTATACTTAAATTTAGGGGACTCCTTCTCTCCTATTGAACCTCGATTAGGCTTAAAATGGATACTATCCAAAAAAAGTGCCCTTTCTTTTGGTTTGGGAAGGCACTCTCAAACACAACCTCTTTATACAAGATATTATATTAATCCTGGAAACTCACTTGCCCATAATGAAAACTTAGGGCTAACATTTAGCAATCATGCAGTTCTAGGATATTCTTATAAAATTAACAGCAACTTTGGCATAAAAGCGGAAACTTACTACCAAGCGCTTACTGGAATTCCAGTAGAAACCACACCCTCTGCTTTTTCGCTTACCAATGCCGGAAGTGGTTTTGCAAGGGTTTTTCCAGACACTCTAGTAAATACTGGAACAGGATACAACTACGGTTTAGAAATTACCATTCAGCGTTATTTTAGTAAAAATTGGCACGCTATGTTTACCGGATGTCTTTACAATTCAAAATATACACCTAGCGATGGTATTGAAAGAAATACCAGCTATAATGGTATTTACACCGTAAATTTCTTAGCTGGAAGAGAGTTTAATTGGAAAAATAAAACCATTGGCTTAGGAACCAAGGTAACTGCTGCAGGTGGCAAAAGAAAAGGTGTTGTTGATCCTATAGCCTCTCAACAGCAAGGAGAAGTGATTTTCCAGGACGATGGCTTTAATGAGGATAAATTCAGAGATTACTTTAGGGCTGATATTAAATTCACTTACAAAGTGAATCGTGATAAAGCAACCCATGAGCTAGGTATAGATTTGGTAAACATATTGGGCACTAAAAACATACTAAGCTTTTCTTATGCTCCAAACAACACTCCCAGTCTTGAAGATGATGTTGTAGAAAATTACCAACTTGGCTTTTTACCTATTTTCTATTACAGAATAGACTTCTAATCTTTATCTAAATCTAGGCGTTTAGTTATTTTATTACAAATATTTCTTAAGGCAGCTTCTTTATATACATGCCTAATTAGTTTTATGGTTTTTCCATCCTTGGTAGTTGCCAACAAGTGATAACTCATAACTCCATTTGTGGTTACATTTGAAGGGGTAACTTCAATGTTAGAAATGTGTTTTTTAAACAGCTCTTTTTGTTTTTTTAATGATATTGGTTTAATGTTATAAGACAATTTATTGTAATAAACATTAACGTATTGCTTGTTAACTAATTTCTTTAACCCCCAAATAAAAAATGGGATTCCCACAGGAAGACATGGAAAAGAAAAAAAGAATCCAAAAATTAACATAAAGACACCTAATGTTTTCTGGTTGTATTTGGGAAAATAAATCACCTTATCACTTATTAAGCTGCTTTTTACAGAAAAAGGATATTCTTTAGATGGCTTTGAGGTGTTTATATTAGTTAATTTTTCCTCTACAATTGTTTCCCTTTTTAACCCTTTTTGAAGGTTTGGAAATTTAAGTTCATCCAGCTGCTTTTTATTTGTGTTATCTGTAATATTCAAAAATTGTTCTATAGTACTATCCATCTGGTTAACCAATAATGGATTGAGGTTGGTGTAAATTTTTTTACTGCTTTTATCTTTAAAATGAGCAAACAAAACAAAGGTGGTAGATTTCTTTCCTTTACTGTCTCTTGTTTCAACTCTTTCAACTTTAAATCTTTCAATGTTTTCTATAGAAAACTCTTTTTTAGGAAATAAGGGAATAGAATTTTTTATCGCTATTTTTTTAGCGCTAACATGTATTGTTTTAGTATTTAAAATCAATAGTAAAGCAATACAAAAAATTGGAATAAAAACGTAGGAAATAAGACAAAAAATTATTCCAATTACAGCAATTACTGTTAAGACTATTTTCTTTGTTTTCTTGTTTACACCTATGTAGCTAAAAACAGTAAACTTTATTTGATCTACCTCTCCAGAGCTGTTTTTTATTTCACTAAGCTCAAATCCTTTTTGTGATAGCTTCTGCATATTATCAAATTGTTTTAATTCCAAATAATTTACAGTGCCAGCTTAAATGTCCTGCATGAATTCCTTCATGTCGAATACTGTGCATAAATAGATGCTTTAAGTTATTTTCCTTAATAAAGGGAATTTCTTTTTTTGGTGCTAAAGCTAATTTATCATCTGATAGAGAATTTACATAATCTATTGACTTGTTATGCACTCTTTTAAATGTTTCCCAAATTTCCAAATACGAAGGATAATCCTCTTTTTTTGCTGCCGGGACCGAACCTAATGCAAATTCCTTAGCCCAAGGTATTCTTTCTTGGGTTCCGAAGCCTAAATACAAAACCAACCAATTTTGAGAAACTGCTAAATGGCCAATCTCCCAAATTATAGGGTTTAATTTGATACCATTTAATTCAAAAGATTTATAAACATTTACTTTTTTTAATTTCGATAAGTAAAATCTTGTTAGCGCCCTTGTGTTGTCAATTTGGTCAGCAATTAATTTACTTTGAAGATTTGTCATGGTTTTTATTCTTTAGTATGTATAAATTCCTCTACATGTTTCGCAGTTGATGCTAAATTTTTCACCACCTCTTTAGAAATAATTTTTTCGATTTTAGAAACAAGTCCTCTTTTTAGAAATCCTGGAACCGCTGGAATTTTCTCTGGATATATAATCAATTCAAAAGAAATAATAAGACGCGTGTTATTATCGATTTCTTCAAATATATTCTGACCAACACACTTATAAACACCATTGTCGTCAATAGGTTTTTCTACAAAATCACAAACCCATCTACTTTCGTCCCAAAAAGCATTGTCGTAATAAGAAAGTAATCTTGCTGGAGCTATTTTTTGTATTGAATTTGGCAACCCCCCTGAGATTTTCCATTTGTTTTTTATCCTAAAACCATTCTCCACCTTTTCTCTTTTGACCACTTCAATTTTGTCAACAGTTTTCATAGTTTTGGCCAATTCAGGCAGGTAATCTCTATAGGTTTTCCAAACTTTTTCTCTTGGAGCTTTCAATAAAATTTCTCTGCTTATTTTATAGGACATAACCCTTTAAAGCTAAGATTAAATTTTTTAATTTAAAAAGACATATTTTATTTCTGATTACTTGTCGCTTCCCTTTTTTTCATTATTCTTAACTTTACGCCAATAAAAAATATATGAAGGTTTTAGTTACTGGAGGTGCTGGGTTTATAGGCTCTCATACTGTTGTTGAGTTGGTCAAAAATAATTTTACCCCAATTATCGTAGATGATTTTAGAAATTCCGAAAAGTTTATTCTTAAGAGGCTCGAAAAAATATGTGGCAAATCTCTTAAAGTTTACTCAATAGATTGCTGTAATTACAACCAAATGCTGGAAGTTTTTAAACAAGAAAAACCTGATGGAATAATACATTTTGCTGCAGACAAATCTGTAAACGAATCTGTAAATAATCCTTTAAAATATTATTCTAATAATATAGGGTCACTTGTTAATCTGCTTAAATTAATTGAAATTTTTCCTATTAAATCTTTTGTTTTTTCTTCTTCATGCACTGTGTATGGTGACCCTGATAGTGTTCCTGTTACTGAAAAATCTCCCATTAAACCCGCTTTCAGCCCTTATGGATATACTAAACAGATTTGTGAAAGTTGTTTAAAGGATTACCATAAAAGTAATTCAAAGCTATCAATTATACTTCTTCGTTATTTTAATCCTATCGGTGCTCACCCATCTGGTTTAATTGGTGAATTGCCTATAGGAACTCCAAATAATTTAGTTCCATACATTACCCAAACAGCCGCTGGTATAAGGGAAAAAGTAGTTGTTTTTGGTGACACTTACAATACTCCTGACGGAACTTGTATCAGAGATTATATTCATGTTTGTGATTTAGCCGATTCTCACGTGTTGGCCTTAAATTATGCTTCTGAAAAAAACAAGCGAATTGAAACCTTTAATGTTGGAACCGGTAATGGAAGTTCTGTATTAGAAGTTGTTAATTCTTTTGAAAAAACTAATCGCGTTTCATTGAATTTTGAAATAGGGCCTAAAAGAGAAGGAGACGCCCCCATAGTTTATGCAGACAATACTTTTATTAAAAATGAGCTATCTTGGAGCCCTAAATACAGCTTAGATGATGCACTTTCTCACGCTTGGAAGTGGCAACAAACACTTTAACATGAAGCGCTTATTATTACTATTATTTTGTTTTTGTTCTTATTTAGGGAGCGCCCAAGGCCTATTTGAATATTTTAAGCTTACTGCTGATGGAGACGGTGCGGAAAAATTCGATAGAATAATCGTTGATTTTACCTGGACACAATGGTTAGAGCAAGTTCAAGGTGTAGATCAAGGTGTTTTCTCTTTTGGTATTAGTGCTTTATGGATGAAAGATATACCACTTGGAAAACGAAGTAATGTAGCTATTGCTATGGGATTAGGTTTTGATTCTCATAATTTTCATCATAATGGTGAGTTTGAATTTACTACAAGCACTGATGGATCTACATTTACTTCTCTAGTTTCAAGAAATGGAGCCACCGAGCTTAAAAAAAATAAGTATGCTTTAAACTATGTTGATGTTCCTTTTGAATTCAGGTTAAGAACTATGAATAAAACTACAGAGAAAAAAATGAAATATAATTTTCGCTTCTATTTAGGTTTTAAAGCTGGAATTCTAGTCAATGATCATCTTAAAATTTCAGATAATATTTCTAAAAGAAAAATATTTGACCTGCCAAACACTCTTCCCTATCGTTATGGTCCTACCTTAAGGGTTGGATTAAATAAAATCGCATTTGTTGGCTTTTATTCACTTACTACTGTCTTTAAGGAAAACCAAGGCACCTTATTAACTCCTTTTAATGTTGGTATATCATGGATGAGGTTTTAAGTTTTTATATACTTAAATCAAAGAAAACCACCACTAACTCAACTACAAAACCAATTAATAAACCAAGATAAACCTCAAATGGTTGGTGTGCTTTTAAATATAATCTAGCGCTGGCAACAACACCCATCAATATCAACAAAAAACAATTGAGAACAATTAAAAAAGTTGGATTTAGTATATTGGTTAAGGTAATTGAATACGCCAAAAAAGCACCTGAAAAAGCGCTTATTGAAATGCTGTGAAGACTAATCTTTGTTCGAAAATTAATTAGCATCGCAATAACAATTAAATAGATTCCTCCAGAAAGAAAACTTAACAAAGGGTCTAGCAAGTGGTAAATGCTAGAATTCCAAGATCTATACATGAAATAAACCATTAAATAATAGCTTAAAACCAATATAAAAATAGGTGGGCGTTCTTTTTTATTAAAAGCATTAAAATCAGAAACCATCTTTGTTCGAATCATGATATATAAACTCAATAAAGGGAATAAAACTCCCACCAAAACCATTACAGAATAAATTGCATTTAAAAAATTAGTGTCTGATTGACCAATAATTAAATTTTCGTAAGAATCCAGAGAAAAATACAATGGAAGAGCAAAAAGAGGAATGAAAAGTGGGTGAAAAATTAACGAAACGGCATGTGCTATTTTTTTCATTTTATAGCTCTTTTCTTAATCTTGCAACTGGAATGTTAAGCTGTTCTCTATATTTTGCAACAGTTCTTCTTGCAATATTATATCCCTTGTTTTTTAATAGTGTCGTGAGCTTTTCGTCTGTTAGTGGTTTTATCTTGTCTTCTTGATCTATAGCGTCTTGTAAAATTCTCTTAACCTCTCTAGTAGAAACCTCTTGGCCAGATTCTGTAGATAATGACTCGCTAAAAAAATACTTCAGTAAAAATGTACCATAGGGTGTTGAAACATGTTTGCTGTTGGCTACCCTAGAAACCGTGGAAATATCCATATTGACTAGATCAGCAATATCTTTTAAAATCATCGGCTTTAAATCTGTTTCATCACCAGATTTAAAAAATTTATTTTGATAATTTATAATTGCCTGCATGGTAACAATAAGTGTTTGTTGACGTTGTTTAATAGCGTCTATAAACCACTTTGCGGAGTCTATTTTCTGTTTAACAAAAACTATTGCTTCTTTATCTCTTTTTGACTTATTACTCTCATCATATGCACGTAACATTTCTGCGTATTGTCTATTTACTTTAAGTTGAGGAGCATTTCTGTTGTTTAATTCAAGTTGAATTTCACCATTAACTTCCGTAACAATAAAATCAGGAATAATATGCTGGGTCACTTTTGAAGTGTCTATTAAAGAGTTGCCAGGTTTTGGGTTTAACTTAACGATTTCTTCAAGAGCTTCTTTAACATCATGTTCAGTTATATCTAATCTGCTAGTGATTTTTGAATAGTGCTTTTTAGTGAATTCTTCAAAAAAACGATCTAAAATAACTTCTGCTGTTTTGGTTTGAACAGTTGTAGTTTTTTTTCGTATTTGAATCAATAAACACTCTCTTAAATCTCTTGCGCCAACACCTAAAGGCTCAAGTCCTTGAATAATTTTAAGAACACTTTCTATATCTTGTTCGGTCTTATGAATATTATGACTAAAAGCTAAATCATCAACTAAATTAAAAAGCTCTCTTCTTAAGTATCCAGAATCATCTAAATTACCTATGATATGATTGGCAATTATTAATTGTTCTTCTTCTTTTATGCGTAATGCTACTTGTTGAGATAAAACTTCTTGGAAAGTTTTACCTCCAGCGAGAGGAATTGCTTTTTCATCTGCTTCATAAGAATGATTTCTTGCAGAAAGTTTATAATCTGGAACATCATCATCTAAGTAATTGTCGATGTTGAAATCATCTAATGAATTGTCTTTTTCGGAATCATCCAAATCAGAGTATTCATCGTTTTCTAGATTTTCAGCCTCTTGTCCGCCTTCAGAAAGGGCGGGGTTTTCTTCAATTTCTTGCTTTATCCGTTG
>CETG01001830.1_pt1 | contig 12155 bp, 10 predicted proteins | sample 361471 | NCBI WGS metagenome assembly CETG01 (sample SAMEA2622696, study PRJEB7988) | marine metagenome | isolation source: saline water (ENVO:00002010), including | reverse complement strand
GAAGTTCAAGGCACTCTCAAATGGTACTCGATTGACTACTGGACAGAGCAGTTAAAAATCGACATTCCCAGTTTAAAACGTTCTGTGGTAAGCAAGATATCCATTCGGCCTAACGTAGAATTATTCTTGTCAAAACTGCAAAAACTCAACAAACGGCTTTTGTTAGTGACAAATGCGCACCCAAAAACTTTAAGCATAAAGGTGGAGCATACAGGAATATTTGATTACTTTGAGCAACTAATCAGCTCCCACAGCCTCATGCTCGCAAAGGAAAATCCTGGTTTTTGGAAACGTTTAAAAGCCGTCAAACCTTATGATCCTAACCGTACAATTCTGATCGATGACTCGCTTCCAATCCTCAGACAAGCAAAAATTGAGGATCTTAAATATTTGTGGGGAATAAAAACCCCAGATAGCCAAAGAAAGGGTCAGATATCGTGTGAATTCCCTTTAATCGATGATTTCAAACAATGCTTTCCAAATCAAACCACCGGATTGTGATATGGCCAACTCAAGAAAAGTCTTTGAATTCGAGCGAATTCGAATAGATAAATGGTTGTGGGCCGCCAGATTCTTCAAGACTCGCGGATTGGCAAAGCAAGCTATTGAGGGTGGTAAAGTGCAAGTAGATGGCCAGAGAACCAAGCCAAGTAAGGAAATCGAGATTGGGGCCATGATTACGGTGAAACAGGGCTTTGATGAGAAAACCATTATAGTTAAGTCACTAAGCGATCAGAGGCGGCCTTACTCAGAGGCAAAGCTTATGTTTGAAGAAACAGATGAGAGTATTGAAAAGCGCCTGATTGTCTCAGAACAACGAAAAGCACAGCCATCAATTTGGACATCACCCTCTAAGCCTAATAAGAAGCAGAGGCGCCTTATTCATGAATTTAAACAACGAAGTTGAACGAATTTGAGCTAGAGCGCTTAAGAGACACTTCAAACTGTTCCCAAGCCTAAGAGATATTTGACATAATGCCACTCCGTCTTAGATACAGAATAATTAAATAAGTTAAGTAATTCTAGACGATTAGGAGTTATTTTGGGCAATCAATTCAATGAATCACTCAAAAGATACCAACTAACAGCTTTTGATGATGATTGGGGAGCGCTACAGAGGGGAATCGAGAAAGAAAGCCTACGAGTAAAGTCTAATGGCAATATATCGCACTCGCCGCACCCAAACAGGCTTGGTTCAGCGCTTACTAACCCTTACATTACAACCGATTTTTCTGAGGCGCTGCTGGAATTAATCACTCCAGTTTCACAAACCATCGACGGTTGTCTAGAAGAACTGGAAAATATCCATCGATACACGCAGCAAAATATAGAGAATGACGAAATACTTTGGGCTACTAGTATGCCCTGTCCACTGAGCGCAGATACAGAAATTCCCATCGCTCAATATGGAAAATCCAATATAGGCAAACTAAAAACTCTCTACCGGAATGGCCTACACCATAGGTATGGTAGCCTCATGCAGGCAATAGCTGGGATTCATTATAATTTTTCAATGCCTGACTCATTTTGGGAGTCATGTAAACCTCTCTGTAATTTTAAAGGCTCAATTCAAGAATTTAAGACAGAGAAGTATCTTCACTTGATTCGTAACTTTCATCGATTTTCGTGGCTACTTTTGTACTTATTTGGCGCTTCACCAGCTGCATGCAAATGCTTTGTAGAAGGGCGAGCACATGATTTGTCAGAATTAGATGACTCAACTTTATTCAAACCTTTTGCAACCTGCTTAAGAATGGGTAATCTGGGTTACAAAAGCGAAGCCCAACAGTCCCTTTTTGTTTGCTATAACGACCTTGAGACATACGTAGAGTGCCTGGGTGGGGCGATAAAAACCCCATACCCGGAATACGAAAAGATTGGCCATGAAAAAGACGGCAATTATAAACAAATAAATACTAACCTTCTCCAACTGGAGAATGAGTTTTATTCTACGATAAGACCCAAACGTAACGTCAAAAGCGGGGAAAAACCTTTAGACGCTCTTACCAATCGCGGAATCGAATATGTTGAGGTAAGAGCACTTGATCTAGATCCATATTCTCCGGTGGGTATAAATAGGGAGCAAATTCATTTCTTAGATTCGTTTTTACTCCACTGCCTGTTAGCTGAAAGCCCCGATTGCAACAAAGATGAATTTTTTGAAGTAGGAAATAATTTAAATTTAGTTGTTGATAAGGGTAGAGAGGCAAATTTACGTCTCTCGAGTAAGGGCAAACAAAGAGTGTTACGTGAGTGGTCTATGGAAATAATAAACGATATAAAACACAGCGCATTCATTTTGGATAAGGTTAACCAAAGCAACGAATATTCTCTTTCAGTCTTTAAACAAGAGAAAAAAATTAAAAATCCGGAACTAACACCATCCGGCCGTATGCTTGACCAAATGAAAAAAGAGGGTGTGTCCTTTTTCGAATTTTCCATGGAACATTCAAAGAGACATTCAAAAACTCTAAGAGAGGTAGAAATAGATAAAAGCTTTTTGACACATATAAAACATGTCAGCAGTAAATCTCTTGTCGATCAACAAGAGCTTGAGAAGTCTGACTCAACAGATTTCAAAACCTTTCTGGACCAGTGGAATAACTTCTAAAAGATCTCTAAGAACTAATTTAAGAGCGTCCTGCCTTGAAGATATATATCAACGATCAGTTGGGCCTAACCATGCTAGAAATCGTCTACCCCAAGTTATATATCGATGGGGTAAGTGGTTTTTGCGCCACTCGTTAGCAGCAAGTTTATTTGCTTCAAACATAGTCGGGTAAACATGTATGGCATCTATAATTTTTTTTAAACCCAGATTATGAGTCATTGCGAATACAAATTCTCCAATAAGCTCACTTGCTTGATAGCCAACTATCGTCACACCTAAGATTTTGTCTTTTCTAGGAACGGTGAGTATTTTTATAAATCCTTGTGTTTCTCCTTCAGTTCGAGCTCTGTCCAAGCTCGATAACTCATATTTTGTCGTGTCATAGCTAATTTTTTGCATTCGCGCCTCAGTTTCACTTAGCCCAACCCGAGCTACTTCTGGTCTTATATACGTTGCCCATGGCACTGCTTTATAGTTTGCTTGAATTTTCCAGAGTCCACTCAGCATCGCGTTGATTGAAGAGAAAAATGCCTGGTAAGAGGCCATATGAGTGTATTGATAGGGGCCAGCAACATCTCCGCAAGCAAAAATATTTGAAATACTTGTCTGCATTGAAGAATTTACTTTCACTGCTCCAACTGAATTTAATTCAACTCCCAAATTTTCGAGCCCGAGATCTTTCACATTTGGCTCTCTTCCAGCCGCAATAAGCAATTTATCAAATTCAATTCGAATAGTTTGTCCTTTATGGCTTGCTTCTAAGTAATTTCGATCGGCCTCTCGTATAAACTTGATCGGCTCATGATTAGTTAATACTTTTACGCCATCTCGTTGGAACTGCAAGCCAACTAAATCTGAAACTTCCGGATCTTCTTTCGGTAAAAGCCTTGGTTGTATATCAACCTGAGTAACTTGTGATCCGAGATGACAAAAAGCCTGCGCAAGCTCGCATCCAATAGGTCCTGCACCAATTATCAACAAACGCTTTGGCAAAGCTTTCAAATTCCAAACTGACTCTGAAGTCAAAAAACCGATAGCATTTAGCCCATCGATGGAAGGCACACTTGGACTGGCTCCGGTTGCAATTATTATAGTTCGTGTACTTATTATTTTATCTTTAACTGACACTAAGTAAGGCGACTCAATTCTTGCTGAACCACTTATACATTCCACCCCTAAGGAGGTTAGCCTCTCTTCAGAGTCATGCGGCTCAATCGATTTTATTACCTTCTTTATACGTTCGATAACTTCCTCAAAATTTACCTTTCTTTCCTCTACTTCAATTCCAAATTCACTTGCTTGGCTTATATCAAACATTAAGCGTGAAGCTCGAATCAGAGATTTGCTTGGAATACAGCCAGTATTAAGACAATCTCCTCCCATCTTACTTTGTTCGATAAGGACTACTTTCCCTCGCCCTCCAGCATAAATGATAGAGGAAACCAGCCCTGCCGCCCCAGCGCCAATCACAACAGCGCTAACATCAAATTTTTTTGGCTTCCTAAATTTCTTCACTCGTTTTCCTTTTGATTATGTTTAACAGATGTTTAGCAATGATCGGAGTAACACCCAAAATAACTAAAGATATGATCACTGGTGGACTAATTATGCCTGATAAACTGTTTATCATTGACAACTGAGCACCAGCATTGACGTACACGATTGTGCTTAAAAGCATTCCAAGTTGACTTACAATATAAAACGACCTCGCTCTAATAGTGGTTAAACCCATCAACAAATTCACTGCGAAAAAAGGGAATATTGGAACCATCCTCAAAGCAAATAAGTAAAATAGTCCTTCACGCTCGAAACCCTCACTAATAGGGGCAAGGTATTTTTCAAATCTCTCAAAAACCCACTTCCGCAACAAAACCCTTGAGGTTAGAAACGCAAGTGTTGCGCCAATACTACTCGCAAACGAAATAACTAAAGTCCCAAAAAAAACACCAAAAACGGCTCCGCCAAGGAGCGTCAATACCACCGCGCCAGGAATTGATAGTGCAACAGATAAACAGTAGACACAGAAGTAGATTAACAAGGTCAATTCAAAGTTTTCTTGCTTATAAATTTGGATCGCATCTAGCTGAGATTTAACAAAATTTAGATCAAAGAATCGATTTAGATCAAAATAGAATAAGCTGCTTATGCTCAAAAAGATAAAAGCTGCTAAGGTAATCTTTTTCCAGTTCACTTGAATTCCTTTAACGACACAGCATAAAACTTAATATAGTTTCAAATAATAAGCGGGGCAAATTCTTCTATTTCTACAGCTCAATATGTTATAAGGCTTTTTCGAGATTAACCTTTTGAATTCACTGTCTAACGCAAAAACCAATATAATATGTATATTAAAACAAGTTAAGAGAATCCTTGATGTCTAATTTTTCTTTCAATCGAAGCTTCCCCAAGACCCGCATGCGACGTATGCGCAAAGATGAATTCAGTCGCGAACTCATGAAAGAAACTCGACTTAGTGTAAAAGATTTGATTTATCCAGTGTTCATAGTCGATGGGCAAGATAAACGTCAACCAGTTGAATCTATGCCCTCGATATATCGCTTTAGTATCGATAATCTGATTGAGGAAGTGTCAGAGTTAACGGAACTTGGAATCCCGGCCATAGCGTTATTCCCAGTGGTTGAAGATAAGAAAAAGTCCCAAAATGGGGAGGAGTCATACAATCAAGATGGCTTAATACAAAACGCAATAAAGCAACTTAAGAGGAGCTTCCCAACTTTAGGAGTCATTTCAGACGTCGCTCTTGATCCTTATACCACCCATGGACAAGATGGGATAATCGATGAATCAGGGTATGTATTGAATGAAAAAACCGTGGAAGTCCTTGTCAAGCAGGCCATATCCCATGCTGCAGCGGGAGCCGATATAGTCGCCCCATCCGACATGATGGACGGGCGCGTTGAGGCAATTCGCGATGCCTTTGAAGAGAAAAAACTAATTCACACGCGAATTCTTGCATATTCTGCCAAATATGCGTCGAATTATTATGGTCCCTTCAGAGATGCTGTTGGTTCCAGCAAAAGTCTTGGCGGGTCAGCAAAGCATAGCTACCAAATGGACTTCTCAAATAGTGACGAAGCACTCCAAGAAGTTGCTTCAGACTTGGCCGAAGGCGCAGACATGGTTATGGTGAAACCCGGCATGCCATATTTAGATATCGTGCATCGCGTAAAAACAGAATTTCGCGTCCCGACATTTGTTTATCAAGTTAGTGGAGAGTATGCGATGCACATGGCTGCTATTAAAAATGGATGGTTAAAGGAAGACGAGGTAATATTAGAGTCTCTGACGTGTATTAAGCGTGCAGGCGCAGATGCCATCCTAACTTACTTTGCCAAGAAAGCTGCCAAATTGATACAAGGTCCCTAGAAATTGAATCACAGGCCTCTTTGAGTGGATTAAAGAAAATTAGTTTTCCCTATATCTTGAATACTTTATATATCTCTTTATCATTAAGCTGACAGTTTCTCGAATAAATTAAGATTTTGAATTTAGGCTCAAGCAACAATTAAAAGATAGATAATTACAAAAGGAATAATTTATGAGCGAAAATATCGTTCAAATTTCAGACAGTAGCTTTGACGCGGATGTATTACAGGCAGAGGGCCCCGTTTTAGTTGATTTTTGGGCTGAGTGGTGCGGCCCCTGCAAAATGATAGCGCCTGTTCTGGAAGAGCTAGCGAGTGAGTACGGAGAAAAATTAAAAATTTGCAAGATGGATGTAGATGCAAATCCCGAAACTGCCCCAAAATATGGCATTAGAGGTATCCCGACTCTGATACTTTTCAATAATGGAGATGTAGCTGGGCAAAAGGTAGGTGCTTTGTCTAAGTCGCAGTTGTCAGAGTTTATTGACAGCGCCATTTAAATTGCGTTTAATGAGGATACTTGCTTGTTCTTAAGCCCCTTTTTGCAGTTTGTTCTGCTAAGCAATACTAAGTTCCCAGCCCTCTATACTGAACGAATCCATTAGGTTGGCTGTTAGTAGACTAACAAATAACTAGCAGGTGAAACAAAATAGCTTTTTCGGAGATGATCTATAAGAAGATTTACTTTTCTTCAAAAAATGTAAGTTTAAGTAGAAATTGTTTCTACCTTACAAGCCCATAAATTTTTTAGATTCTTATTTATTCGACATTCAGCCCTTAACCAATAATTTCTTTCAACTTGACTAACCTCGCTCCCTGAACAATTTTCCTAAATAAACATATGAGACTTTCAATTCCCACTACTCTACATCTATAACTATGAACTTAACTGAACTTAAGCAAAAACCAATCGCAGAACTACTTGAAACAGCAAATGAGATGGGCCTGGAGAATGTTTCCAGATCCCGAAAACAAGACATAATTTTTGTGATTCTCAAACGCCACGCTAAAAATGGTGCTGATATCTATGGAGACGGCGTGCTTGAAATACTTCAGGACGGATTCGGATTCCTTCGTTCTGCCGACTCATCATATTTAGCAGGCCCAGACGATATCTACGTTAGCCCAAGTCAAATCAGAAGATTTAACTTACGAACGGGAGACACTGTTGCAGGAAAGATAAGACCGCCTAAAGATGGCGAAAGGTATTTTGCTTTACTCAAGATTAGCGAGATTAATTTCAGCAAGCCTGAAAGCTCTAAGAATAAAATTTTATTTGAAAATCTAACTCCACTGTTTCCACAGGATAGATTAGAACTGCAGTTAGGTAATGGTAGCACGGAAGATTTGAGCGCCAGGGTGATTGATTTAACTTCACCAATAGGCAAAGGGCAAAGAGGTTTAATAGTGTCGCCTCCAAAGGCTGGCAAGACTCTAATCCTGCAAAACATTGCCCAGTCAATAACCAAAAATAATCCCGAAGTACGCTTGATTGTATTGCTAATAGATGAGCGCCCCGAAGAAGTCACAGAAATGCAGAGATCTGTAAGAGGAGAGGTTGTCGCTAGCACATTTGATGAGCCACCTTCAAGGCATGTCCAAGTTGCAGATATGGTAATAGAAAAAGCGAAGAGATTGGTCGAGCATAAAGAGGATGTGGTTATCTTGCTAGATTCTATAACTCGTCTGGCTAGAGCTTATAATACGGTCATCCCATCTTCTGGGAAAGTTCTCACCGGCGGCGTAGATGCTCACGCCCTTGAAAGACCAAAACGTTTTTTTGGTGCTGCACGTAATTTAGAAGAAGGAGGCTCATTAACCATCATTGCTACCGCGTTGATTGAAACCGGTTCGAAAATGGATGAAGTTATATATGAGGAGTTCAAGGGTACGGGTAACATGGAACTCCACCTAGATCGTAAGGTTGCCGAGAAACGAATCTACCCTGCCATAAACGTGCGACGATCTGGAACTCGAAGAGAAGACCTTCTCACTAGTGAAGAAGAGCTGCAGAGAATGTGGATACTGAGAAAACTTCTAAGCTCAATGGAAGATGTACAAGCAACGGAGTTTATCTTAGATAAATTAAAAGGCACAAAAACCAATGATGAGTTCTTCAATTCTATGAAAAGAAATTGATAATTTTACTTTGTATTTATAGCACATGTTTGCCTAAAACTTTTTAATTAGAAATTCTTAATGGCCTTTAAAGATTTACGAGATTTCATCGATCTTCTAGAAAGAGAAGAGGAACTGAAAAGAATTAGTGTTGAGGTTGACTCACATCTTGAAGTCACAGAAATATCTGACCGAACACTAAAAAAGGGTGGCCCGGCACTTTTATTCGAAAATATAAAAGGCTCCTCAATACCTTTATTGGCTAATTTATTCGGAAATTATCGCAGAATTGCGCTTGGAATGGGCCAGGAAAACTTAGATGGACTAAGAGACGTAGGGAAACTCTTAGCTTTTCTGAAAGAACCTAAGCCACCTTCTGGTTGGAAAGACCTCTGGAAAAATCTGCCGAACTACAGAAGTGTTCTGAACATTTCAACAAACGTAAGGAATTCCGCTCCTTGTCAGGAAGTAGTAATAAAAGACAAGAACATAGATTTGTCAATTTTCCCCATACAAACTTCCTGGCCTGGTGACGCTGGTCCGCTGGTCACCTGGCCGCTAGTGGTCACAAAAGGTCCTGAAAAAGAACGGCAAAATCTCGGTATCTATCGGATGCAACAAATTGGGCCAAACAAGTTGATTATGCGGTGGTTGTCACACAGAGGAGGCGCATTAGACTTTAGGGATTGGAAGATTAAGCATCCTGATAAGCCCTTCCCTGTCTCAGTTGCTCTTGGTGCAGATCCTGCGACTATCTTAGCAACAGTAACACCAGTACCAGATTCCCTATCGGAATATGCTTTCGCAGGCCTCTTGCGCGGCAGTAAAACCGAAGTTATAAAGTCGCAGACGAATGACCTACAAATACCAGCAAGTGCCGAGATAATTCTTGAAGGTCATATAGAAAGTGATGAGGTCGCTGAGGAAGGCCCTTTCGGTGATCACACAGGATACTACAACGAAATCGACAAATTCCCTGTTTTCACCGTTACTCGCATAACCCACAGACGGGATCCGATTTATCACAGCACCTACACGGGACGTCCGCCTGATGAACCCGCAATGCTAGGGGTCGCTTTAAATGAAGTTTTTGTTCCTATCATACAAAAACAGTTCCCTGAAATTATCGACTTCTACCTGCCTCCGGAGGGTTGCTCATATCGAATGGCAATCGTGAGTATTCGTAAGCAGTACGCCGGTCATGCAAAAAGAGTAATGATGGGCGTATGGTCCTTCCTTCGTCAATTTATGTACACTAAATTTATAGTGGTAGTCGATGAGAAAATAGATATCCGTAACTGGCAAGATGTTATCTGGGCAATAACCACTCGAATGGATCCGGCTCGAGATACGGTAATGATTGACAATACCCCTATTGACTATTTGGACTTCGCTTCTCCTACATCTGGCCTTGGATCGAAAATGGGCTTGGACGCCACTAATAAGTGGCCTGGTGAAACAAGTCGCGAGTGGGGCACCCCTATAGAAATGGATGATGAAATAAAACGCAGAGTAGACAAACTTTGGCCAGATTTGGGAATCGACTTACCTGAGTGAATTTTTAAGATACTAAAGGCAAATCCAACTTGCCAGCAGCAACGATTTTGAAGTAGAGCTTTAGTTTCTCAAGACACGCTCTGTCTTCACCCAACCTTGCCGATAATAGTGAAAGTTCAAGGTAGGCTTCTGCAGATGGCGAAGATGCGATACTCAGCTCGTAATAATTCTTTGCTTTTTCCATTAGTTCATTTCTTAGTGAAATTCTTGCAAGAGTTAGGAAAAGAACATTACTATCCTCTACTGTTTTTAGCCACCTTTCAGCAGTCGCTAATTGATGTGAATTCTCCTTAAAATCTCTCTCACCATAAAAACAAACTAGTTGATCGTTCCATTTATTGGCGAGCGCTTTCTCTATCAACTTCAGCGCGTCGCGATTTGCACCAAATCTGATAAGGTTACTCGCATAAACTATAATTAATCCCTCATCTGTACGTAGCCTATTGGGTGCTTTTCTCCAAAATGCCGTTAACGACTCAACTGCTTCTTTATGTTCCCCGCTGTCTACCTTTTCAGAGTGCGCTTCGATTTCCGATTTCACGCACTTCACCGTTAATTCATGCAGCTCTTCCGGCTTTATAAGTCTTTTTTTTTCGAACTGTATAAGTAACGCTTTTAAGGACTCCCATTCTCCTATTTTTAGATAATAGTCTTTGAGAGTAAACATCAACCGAGAATCTAATGAAGTGCTCTCCCTCAAAGTTTCCAGAGTTTGCTTAGCTTCATCAAATTGGCCGGCATCTAATAAAAACTGCGCTCTCATTATTTCGATCGTAGATGCATGGGTCGGAAATTTTTGCTTTGCTTCATCAAGATAACGTGACCATTTCTCTAACTCATCAATTTTAAAAGTAGCATAAGATGCCGCTAAGTAATCTATAATGCTGGCATCCGTTGTTCGTAAAATTTTCTTCAGAAGTTTATGACCTACTGTCCAGTTACCCAAATATAGCTGGATGTAGCCTTCAGTTGCGGCACCCTTAGCTCTATCTTTTAACTTCCTCTTATAGAGCTCTTTTACTCGAAAAAATCTCGGCAAGTCGATCCAAGTAACGGTTAGCTTCAATATACGAAATACTGAGTAGACAACCACCAATGAAATTAACAGCGCGAATAAACTTGTCTCAAAAGTATAGCTACCAAACGCAATTAGTATATATCCAGGGTCTTCGTAAAATCCCAAAAAGAGGGTCAACCAGAGTCCTAAGGCAGTGATTATTAGACAAAGAAAAAATAACCGTATCATCTCAAGTCTTGCAGTCTAGATGACAGTTCATTCATTAACTTTAGAGACTCTTCGAGCTGGGGAGCTGTTGGATCAATATTTATAGCGGCGAGGTCATCGATTTCAACCATGATTGATTTCCCCAATCCTGAATGTTCAGCAGCTAGCAAGACTAGCGACTCTTTTGCTTTCAATAAACTCTGCACATACACGGTCTCATTTTGAGTAATTAATCCTAGCTGGGCTTGCTCTAAAAGGAGATGTAATCTCCGCTTCGTAAGCATCCTTTCATCAGTCATCAATATCAAATCTGAAGCGTTGTCCCACTCTCTCCAAATAAAAATATTTGATAGTATATTTGTTATCGAGTTAAGCCCCATATTAGGATTTTCGGTCTCACCTAATCCTTTGACTACTCCGCTAGTTCGATTACTAGTGACTTTAAATCCTCGTACTTCAATTTCTTCCACTAACGCTCTCATTGACTCAATTCGAATAAAAATTTCCTCTTTATCAATTTGTTTGATGGCGCGAAGATTCATCAGTAATTTCGATAAAGATTCTCTAAAAGGAATTATGCCCTGGTGGCCGGAGGCGAAAATGATAGAGTCTACATCCTCAATCAGCGCGATACTCGAGTTGATATCCTTTTCCAAGGTCAGCTTGCGCTTGGCCACGCTCAAGAGAAACTCTGATTCTCGAATATGCCAATATGACTCTGACTCAGACGGTACAGTTAATACTCTAGCTTTCAATTCTTCAATCTCAGAATTCATCACCCTTATATTTTCAGTCAAAGATTGGTTTGGGACTCTAGCACTAGAATATTCATCTACCTCAGTGGCCAAGGCTTGGAGTTGAGATTTTTGGTCAGAGGTAGTGTTGCTTAGCACACCATACTGAGAGTTCAGTATCGCAAACTCCTGCCGGAGTTCGAAGAGCTGAAATCCTAGATAACAGGTGGTTATCAGTATAGGGACTAACAGTACCGTCACAAAAAAAAGCCTGCGTCGGGCATTCTTTTGATTTCTAGGTCGACTGTTACCTTTAGCGCCAGCCCGGGAGATTTCCTCTAAAATTTTGGGTGTTTCTGAATTATCTGCCACTCAAAACCCTTTTTATAGCCAGTACATTAGCATCTTAAATCAACTTGCTCTTCACTTACCATCTCTTTTATAGGCTTCTGAAGCAACTTCGCAAAGTGCCGAAACCATAGACTCCGTATCAGCTCCTTGGGCAAGTTTCACTTGCTCAAACC
>CETG01152059.1_pt1 | contig 12170 bp, 12 predicted proteins | sample 361471 | NCBI WGS metagenome assembly CETG01 (sample SAMEA2622696, study PRJEB7988) | marine metagenome | isolation source: saline water (ENVO:00002010), including | reverse complement strand
AATATGCAACCTCGTTCAGGTTGGCACGAAATCGATGATTTTCACACCTCCTAAAGATAAGAAAATAGCCCGCGTAATCGATGCAAATCTCGATCGAGCCAGAGAAGGTCTTCGAGTAATAGAAGATTGGTGCAGATTTGGTATCGACAGAAAAGATCTAGTCGTGAAATTAAAAAATTGGAGGCATCAACTAGCTCTTCACCACCATGAAATTTATAAACTGGCTCGCTCTGCATCAACTGATCAAGGCGCTTTACTAAATCATCCCGCTCAAAAAACTCGTCAAACGTCCAATGAAATTGTCTTTGCAAATTGCTCAAGGGTTCAAGAAGCGCTCAGGGTTTTAGAAGAGTTCAGTCGTCAATCAGACCCTGATCTAGCGAAAATTGCAGCTATTATTCGTTTTGAAATTTATGAATTTGAATTAACCGTATTCAAGGCTAATAGAAAAAACATAAGAATTAACCTTTTAAATACCTGCAATCTTTGTTTGATTACCACACCTACAAAAGACTTAATTAGCATTGTTTCTTCAGCATTAAGCGCAGGTATAAAAATGGTCCAATACCGTTGTAAAAGTTCTAATGATCAAATAAAAATCAGTGAGGTTCTACAACTAGCCTCTATTTGCAAAGATAATGGAGCACTTTTCATTATTAATGATCGAGTTGACTTTGCTTTAGCAGCAGATGCAGATGGAGTTCATTTAGGTCAAAATGACATTCCCATAGAAATAGCCAGAAAGATTTTAGGCGAAGAACGTCTTATTGGAAGGAGCACACATAATCTCAATCAACTGCAAAGAGCCAAAGATGAAGGCTGTGATTACATAGGAGCTGGACCTGTATTTCCCACTAAAAACAAGCCCCAAGAAACTATTTCAGGCCTTGAGTTCCTTCGCGAGGCATATAATGCAACAAAACTACCTTGTTTTGCTATTGGAGGAATCAACATCTCCAATATCAGCGAAATCAGAAAAAGTGGCTTCAATCGCATTGCTGTAATTGACGCCATCATGAATTCAAAAGAGCCTGGTCAAGCAACTAAAGAACTTTTAAAAAAACTTTTATGAAATTAAGAATAAATGGTGATCTTCAAATCATCAATTCTCAAAAGGAACCTCTCACCCTAGATTTAATCGTAAAAGAATTAGGGCATAATCCAAAATTAATAGTTATTGAATTCAATGGTTTAATAATAGAACGAAAAAAATGGGCTCATCAAGTAATTAAGAATGGAGACAATCTCGAAATTGTGACGATTGTGGGTGGTGGTTCCTAAGATTTTGATCAACAGTGATTAAAAGAGGAAGAAAATCTAGATTATTTTTTAAGAACCTCTTCAAGTAACATATTCCATTTTTTAACTCCTTCCTTTCTATAAGGATGCCACTAATTCATCTCAAAAAAATCGAGCTGCTCATAGAGGAAAGAATGTCAGATGAGTGATTTAGGGTCATTGAAGTAAGGCTCACAAAATTTCAACAAAGTGTTTAGAAGTTATTTCACAATTAGAAGACAAAGGAAAGGTTATAACAGCGAAGGAATTAGCGACTTAACGCTCAAATCTTAAGAATTTATAAAAGACCTTGTTATAACTGATTGCGATTCTCTATTTCTTTATATTTTTTTTAGAAAAATAGCGCAACAACTCGAAAATTCGCCGCTTTATACAGTTAGGGTATCCGGACAGTATTTTTATTAAAGAAGTGCAAAATGCTTCTCAATCAGAGCCTCGCTCTTTGAAATGGGAGAGCACTGGTGAATTGGCTCAAAGAGACCTCTCTGAATTAGTCCGTCGATTGCTAGATGTGGAATCTGAAAACAATGGTTGTGAACTTTCAAGGCTTAGTACCAAATATGACGAAAAGGAGTAACTATTTCTTTTTACTCTTGCACTTTATAAATATATAGATCAACTTTTACTAAAGGCAAATTAAAGCCGAATGACTAATAGGAAAATCAACTGGATCAACTCTCCTGTGTTAATGGAGGCAATGATTAGATATGAAGAGCATCGCCTTTCAAAACCATTAGAACTTTGGATCGAGAAATTACTAGAAATAAATCCAAGGAATGGTTCTAGTCTTCTACCGAAACCAAAAAGAATTTAATTTTTTTTTATCCCTTTGAGAATTCTTAAAGCTGCCATCGCAGCTCCATAACCATTATCAATATTAACTACAGTTAAACCTGGGGCACAGCTTGCAAGCATTCCATCTAAAGCTGTTTTTCCTTTTGAGCTAACACCATATCCAACTGAAACCGGTACTCCTATAACAGGCTGAGGTATTAAGCCAGCAAGCACTGTAGGCAATGCTCCTTCCATACCTGCGCAAGCAATTATTACTTTTGCTTTTTCTAATTCCTCTATTTTCGAAAGAAGTCTATGTAGTCCTGCAACTCCAACATCAATTATTCTTTTTGTTTTTATTCCATGCCATTGCAATGCCAATTGCGCTTCAGAGGCAACAGGCAAATCACTTGTACCTCCGCTTAAAATAATCACTTGGCCTAAATCGACTTTTAAGGTAAGAGGCTTTCCTAAAGTTAAACATCTTGCATCGGTATGAAACTTTGCAGTTTTGAAAAGTTCAATTAACTCATCGGCCTTTTCTTTTTGAAGTCTTGTAACCAAAGCCAACTGTCCTGATTTCTCAAAAGAGTTCAATATTCTTGCTATTTGTTCATAAGTTTTATGCTCCCCAAAAATTGCCTCTACCATACCTAGTCTTTCTAGGCGACCAAAGTCTAATCTTGCTTCAACCCCATTCACTGTGGCAACAATTCTCCTTCATAGATAAGAGGGAAAAAATTATCTTTATCTTTACCAATAATATCTCTAGCAATCTTTTCAAATTTTTTCTGCACTAGATCTATCTCCTCTTGAGGGATATTCTTCCAAATCTCATAATTAGACCAACTTATCAACAAAGTCGCCTCCTCGTTTAAAGGATCCCAAAAAAGCTGTCTCCCTAAGAAACCATCCTTTTCAGCTAGCCAATTAGCCCAACTTCTTTCTTCTGCTAACAACCATGCCTTTCTATATTCCTTAGGGACATGAAGCCGAAGATGTTCAACGACTATTTCTTTAGAGTTAATCAAATCTAATGAAGATAAAGAATCGACCGCCTGAGTCTTACAAAAAAATAGCGCCAGTAGTAGAACAAAGAAAATAATTCGCTTTTTTAAGCTCGCAAAAATTAATCTCATATTAGCTCCAATAAAACAACAGCATGACTACTAATACCTTCTTCTCTACCTTCTGCACCAAGCTTTTCGTTAGTTGTTGCCTTAACTCCTATTTGTTGAATACTTACCCCTATTCTTTCTGCAATATTTTTACGCATTAATTCAATAAAAGGTTTCATTTTAGGTCTTTCCGCAACTATCACAGAATCAACATTTACTACTTTCCATCCTTGCTCACTAATTAAATTCATAACCGCCTCAAGCAACTTCAAACTATCTGCTCCTTTCCATTTGGGATCATCAGGGGGAAAGTATTTTCCTATATCCCCTAAGGAAAGTGCTCCTAGCAATGCATCCATTACAGCATGAGTAAGAACATCTGCATCACTATGTCCATCAAGTCCCAAGCCATCTGGATGAGAAAGGTTTACCCCTCCTAAGATCAGATCCCTGTCCTTAACTAAACGATGCATGTCATAACCGTTGCCTATTCGCAATTGCACAGAACCAACACTCAATAAATCTGGATCTATTCTCGACCCAAGAGAGGCCTTTTTAGCAAGCCATTGTTTATAAAGATCTGGTCTTCGCCTTCTAGTTCTTTCTTTTTTATGATTATTTCTCCATCTAAAGATTGCTTCATGGTCCCCGCTTAACAAAATCTCAGGAACTTTCATGCCCCTAAAATTAGCGGGTCTGGTGTAATGAGGATGCTCTAGCAACAAATCAGTATGGCTTTCCTCTAACAGGGACTCTGAAGCTCCTAAAGTACCTGGCAATAAACGAACAACACCATTAATAATTGCCATGGCTGGTAATTCACCACCTGTTAAGACAAAATCACCTAAAGAGATCTCTTCATCTGCAAGCATTCTTATTCGTTCATCAAACCCTTCATATTGCCCACAAATTAAAACTAATTGATCATTTTCAAGAGACCATCTCTTGAGATCAGATTGAGAAAGCGTTTTTCCTTGTGGAGACATGATCAAGACTCTTCTTCTCTTAGAAACTGGAATAGCCTCAAAAGCAGAGAAAAATGGTTCTGGCTTAATGACCATTCCAGCTCCTCCTCCATATGGTTCATCATCAACCTTTTTATGCTTATCAATAGAAAAATTTCTTGGATTATGAATATGCAATTCTGCAATATCAGATAAAAAAGCTCTCCCTATAACTCCAGATTTATTGCATGAATCAAAGGCGGGTGGAGAAATGCTTAGCACATCAAATCGATAGGTAGGCATGCTTTTTAATCCTCTTTATAACCTAATTCCGCCAATTTAGAAGGCTTACTTCTCCAGTTAGGAACTACTTTTACAAAAAGTTCTAAATAAACTTTTCCTTTTATTAACTTCTGGATCTGCACTCTTGCAGCAGATCCAATTTTTTTCAACATAGATCCCTTCTTTCCAATTAAAATACCCTTCTGACTTTTCCTTTCTATAAAAATAGTGGCTAAAATAGCTGTCCTTAGTTGATCACAAGCTTTTTCTTTTTTGAAAGGAATTTCTTCTATTCGGTCAATCCGAACTGCAACACTATGAGGAACTTCCTCTCTAGTATTTAACAAAACTTGTTCTCGAATTAATTCAGAAATAATAATATTTTCTGGCTGGTCAGAGACGATGTTCGGAGGATATAGTTGAGGCCCAACCGGTAAAAACTTTATCATCAACTCTATTAAATTTTGACATCCTGCCCCACTAATCGCACTGCAAGATTGAATAGGCCAATTTGATTTTTCCAAAAAAGATTTGTATTGTTCTGTCCTCAAAATCAATTCATCTTGTGTTAACAAATCACTTTTATTCAAAATAGCTAAAACAGGAATATTCTGTTTTTTTAGTAGATCAGTAATAAATCCATCCCCTTTACCAGGAGAATCAGAACTATCAAAAATAACTACAATCAAATCCACTTCACCGATTGAGGCCCTTGCTCTTTTAACTAATCTTTCTCCAAGAAGGTGATGAGGCTTATGTATTCCTGGAGTATCTACAATAATTAGTTGAGCTTTAGGAGTAGTCAATATTGCTCTTAGTCGATTCCTAGTGGTTTGAGCTACTGGCGAAGTAATTGCAACCTTTTTACCAACGAGCCTATTAACCAATGTGGATTTTCCTACATTTGGCCTGCCAATTAATGCTATAAATCCTGATCTATAGACCTTAGAGTTGGGATGTTCTGGAATCATGCTCTATCAATCAAACAATCATAGCTTTAAACTAAAATTATTAAAAATCTATGGATAAAAAAAAACCTAGTTTTGAGGAGGCAATGAATGCTGCACTCCTTTGGTGCAATGCCTGGGAAGAAGGAAGTCTCAGTGATGTGGTTCTTGCAGACAGAGTAGCTGAGCTCGTTGAAACAAAAGAAGGAGCTAGGGGGTTTTTTGTAATAAGCCTTTCAAGTAATTGCCCACTAATGGATAGATTGCCAGATCCACTAATTTTTCAACTCAGAAAGTCAGGAGACCTTATCGTCGAGTTAACAGTTAAGAATCTGGCAATGAGTAGTGCTATGGCTTTAGAACATAAACTTAATCAAAACTTTAAATATCAAACAGAATCAGAAAGAATAATATCAAGATGCATAGATTTATTAAGGTTACTAGAACCTAATTCTGTAAAAAAATATTTAGAGAAGATGATAGATGCAACTAAAAACAAAGGAGAAGAAGTTAATTTTTTAGAGCGTTGGGAATATAATGAACAACAAAAAATTGCGATCGCAGATAATCTTAATTCAGTTGCAGAATAAAAAAAAGGGGCGTTAACCCCTTTTTATTGTTTCTTTTTAACCAATTCAATCTCTTCTGCCTCCTCCTTGAAGAGCTATCATTAACCTCAATATAAAAACAAATAAGTTTATATAAGTTAGATACATTCCTAAAGCACCAGCAAGATATTGCTCATCGTTATATCTACGAGGCATCGTATAGAAATCAACAAAAGACATCCCTACAAAAAGAACTGTCCCAAAGCCTGCAATCATAAGCTCGAAACCACTTCCACCAAACATTCCAGGCGCAAAGAAACCCCCTATTAACTGAACAACCATTGCAATAATTAAGCCTACTAGGCCTAATCCAACGACCCCACTTAAAGCTTGGCCAACGCTATCACTCATTCTCGAACCAACATTAGATGCAATCGCAAAAGTTATTCCTGTAGCAAACGCAGCAGTTCCGACTGCACCAATACCAACGGTCCCTATAGCTAAAGCAACAATACCGCTAAGAGTAAAACCGGTAAGGAGGCTAAATGCAGTCAATAAAGGCAAAGCTTTTTCATTATTGGAATTATTTGCCGCACTTGAAGCCATGAAGAAAAGAACTAATTCAGCAATGAATGCAATGAAAAATAATGGCTGAAATAATTGAGAATTAGATGCTATTAAAGAAAGGCCTCCAATAACACCTAAAGCTGTTACAACCATTCCACCGCCTACATAAGGCAGGGCTTTATTGACTACGTTTGGCCCTACAAGAGCACTTGATTGAGCTTCCCGTATAGCCTGCTGAAAATTACTACTAGCTGGCATAGTAAAACTATTAACTTCTAATACTTTGCCAGAAATTTTTTAAATATTCGAAATTATTAGTGCGGATCTCCTCATCACTTAACTTTCTTGTCATAAGCCTCTACCACTCTTTGAACAATTGGATGACGAACAATATCTGCAGAAGTCAGGCGACAAATAGATATTCCTTCCACTTCTTTAAGGACTTGAATAGCTTCTAATAATCCACTTAATTGTCCTTTTGGAAGATCAACCTGTGTTACATCTCCTGTTACAACCATTCTTGATCTTTCACCAAGCCTAGTTAAAGCCATTCTCATTTGCGCTGAGGTAGTATTTTGAGCTTCATCAAGAATTACGAAAGCATCTTCTAGTGTTCTACCTCTCATATATGCCAGAGGTGCGACTTCTATAACTCCCTTTTCAAGCAAAGTAGAAGTCTTCTCTAATCCAAGCAATGTATGTAATGAATCATATAAAGGCCTTAAATAAGGATCGACTTTTTGCTGTAAATCTCCTGGAAGAAATCCCAAGCTCTCTCCAGCTTCAACAGCAGGCCTAGTCAATATAATTTTTTCAATTTTCTTCTCAGTAAGCATTCGAACAGCGAAGAGAGTCGCAAGAAAAGTCTTACCTGTTCCAGCAGGGCCTAAAGAGAAAGTTAAATCGTATTTTTCCATTGCTTCAACATATAATTTTTGCCTCAATGTTCTGGGTCTCAATAAATTCCCTCTCAGGCCTCGAGCAAGAATTTGATTCCCCAAATCATAGTGATCTTGCATCCTCCCCGTATCTAAAGATGTAATGGCAGCTTGTAAGTCTACTTGGGATATCATCTGACCTTCTTGCCAAAGAGGGCGTATTAATTCAATTAATCCAGCGGCTCTTTCCAACTGAGCTGAACGTCCAGTTATTTCAAGCTGCAATCCTCTTAATACAACTGAAGTCCCTGTCAGAGATTGAATTTTAGAAAGGGTTTTTTGTCCAACTCCTGCTAAAGAGTTAGCAGCATCAGAATTGGGTAAATCAATTGTGAAGCGACCAGATGAGGTTGCTTCATTCATAGAAATTATTCATCAGGAGTTTCAGGAGAAATATTCTCTTCGCTAGATTCTTTTGATTCAGAAACTTTAGATTTTCCCTTGGCTAAGTTTTTTCTTTCTTTTTCTTGATTTTCTTTCCCAATAATTTCAGCTGGTCGAACTTTTTTCTCTAATAAACCACCTTTTTCTAAAAGAGTTCTAACCGCATCTGTAGGTTGCGCACCTTGACTCAACCTCAATCTAAGAGCCTCCGTATCAAGTCTTGTCTCCTTTGTTCGAGGATTATAGAAACCTAATTCTTCAAGAGGCAGCCCATCACGTCGAGATGTACTGTTACAGGCAACTAAACGGAAACTCGATTCACGTTTCTTACCAAACCGCTTTAGGCGGAGTTTGATCATCTTCGCTTTTCTTGTAAAGGAATTAAATATAGCAAGTGAAAATAGCCACCTACCAATTTTGCACTTTAGCCTGCAGCGGGATCATAGGTCACCAAATCCTTTCTTTTTCTTTATAGGTCGCTTTCTTCTAGGAGATCCTAAATTGCCTGAACCTCTTTGAGAACCTCCCATTCCAGGCATCATTCCACCAGGAGCACCCATTCCAGGGAGGCCGCCCATACCAGGTAAACCTCCGCCACTTGAAAGCTGCTTCATTAAGCCTCGCATTCTTTGAAAATCAGCCAAGACCTTATCTACTTCTGCAGGAGTATGGCCACTACCAATAGCAACTCGACTTCTTCTAGATGGCTGGGCTGCTAGAAGTTCTGGCTTATTCCTCTCATCTGGAGTCATTGAACCAATCATAGCTTCAATTTTCTTTAACTGATCTTCTCCACTTTTAATCATTCCATCATCAATTTTATTCATTCCTGGAATCATTTTGACTAATCCACCTAATGAGCCCATTCTTTTAATTAATCTCATCTGCTTAACAAAATCCGAAAAATCAAATGTTGCTTCCTGCAGTTTTTTCTGCATTTGTTCTGCATCAGCTAATTCAACTTCCTTCTGAGCTTTTTCCACAAGGGTTAAGACATCTCCCATCCCCAAGATTCGACTTGCCATTCTTTCTGGATGAAAAGGTTGAAGGGCCTCAACTTTTTCTCCTGTACCTATAAACTTGATGGGTTTTCCACTTATTTTTTTTATCGATAACGCTGCACCGCCTCTTGAATCACCATCGAGCTTTGTCAAAATAGCTCCTGTAATTCCTACTTTTTCATGAAAAGATCGCGTAAGATCTGCAGCCTCCTGGCCAATCATTGAATCAACTACTAAAAGTACTTCTTGAGGACTAACAGCTTCTCTAATTCGGACCATTTCATCCATCATTTCATTGTCTATCTGAAGTCTTCCTGCTGTATCAACTAAAACCGTATCAAAGCCTTCTTCTTTAGCCTTTTTGAGTCCTGATGCTGCTATTAATTCTGGCTTAATTTCTTTACCAAGAGAAAATACATCTACTTCAATCTGATTACCCAACGTTATCAATTGCTCAATTGCAGCTGGTCTATATACATCGGCTGCGACCATCAATGCCTTTTTACCTTGTTCTTTTAAATGAAGGCCTAATTTTGCAGTAGCTGTGGTTTTACCTGCGCCTTGCAGACCAGCCATTAGTACAACAGTTGGTTCATTTTCTAAAGTCGCCAGTGGAGCATTGGCACCTCCCATAACTTCCACTAATTGCTCATGTACGACTTGAATAAATTTCTGCCCAGGATTTACACCTCTTACGACTTCTGCTCCAATAGCCTTTTCTCTAACATCATCAACAAATTCTTTTACAACTGATAAACTCACATCAGCCTCTAAAAGAGCTCTTCTGACTTGTTTTAGGGTTCCATCAACATTGTTTTCATTAATCGTAGCTTCCCCTCTAAGAGCTTTTACTGCATCTTCAAATTTATTAGAAAGCTCATCAAACATTTCTTTTAAAGTGAGTAAACATTAAATCTAATTCTAAAAGGAATCTAGAAAATGTTAATTCTCATCGCAGCAAAGGTAATTAAATGCCGCTTATGTAATCAACCAATTTCCAAAGATCTTTATCTCTGCCAATTATATATTTAACTTTTAAAGAAGGAATTATTGTTTCAGAAATCACTTTGCCAGTAGAATCAATTCTTTGATCTTTATAATTCAAATTAACATTTACAGTTATTCTTTTTTTCGCTCTTGAATCTTCTTCTAAAGATGCAATAACAGCTTGAATAATTTGCCTTTCTCCTAAAGCCTTATCCTTCGAATACTCATCAAGAACTCTTTTTGCAAGTGAATCCTTAGCGAAAGAAGAAAATTCAACAATTTGTTCTCCTGAAAGAACAATCGCTTTTGAAGAAAGCCATTGTTTAATAATTAACTTTAATTCATTAATTGTTGGATTCTCTGACTTAATTGGTTGAAATTTTTGCTTATCATTAGTAATAGTTTCAGGACTTGTTTGTCTTGAATTTAAATCAGTCAAAATTTGCTTAGAATTGTTCTGTTTAAGTTTTTCACCTTTCTTCTTAACTTCTAACAAAGATTCTTTCTCTTGAGATTTTATAGGTAAGTTTTTTAAAATCTTAGATTGATTCACTACTTCTTCATTAGAAGATTTTGTTCTTAAATTAAGTAGTCCAAAAGCGGTTCCAGAGATAAAGATCAGCAAAAATAATGCAATACTTGAAGAGATTGGATTGTTAGAAAATATCTCCGTTGATTTAGAGAGTTTGAAAGAAGCGAACCTAAATCTCAATGATTTAACAAAATCGGTTTTTGGTAAAAGTCCATCTATAAAGGCCGATGATTCCTCTGACTGAACCTTTTCATTCCCTCTGAGATCTCTAATCCCTCCAGGCATTGGTAATGAACCTTCATCAGGTTCATTTGAATTATTCAAATCGCCTAAATCGCTTTTTTCTGGAGATAATGAAGAAAGAAATGACCTGCCAGCTCTAGCAAGAGCTTTGGGGCCTTTATTTTCTAATTCTTCTAGATATTCTTGTATGTTTTCATCTGCAAACCAACTGTCTAGCTCTGGAGAAGGAATATCAATATCTCTAAAGCCATGTAAGACATCATTCTTCAACCAATTTCGGCAATAATGGCAAAAGGCAGCAAGCTCTTCTCCTGGATAATTATTCAACCAATCTTTTAAACCTGAGTCATTACTGCTGTGAAATCTTGCTTCAGCTTGTTGAATATCCCCTAAAAGCAAATCAATACAGCCAATCAATGGCATAGGGTCTAATCCTTGATAGTTAAGACTCTTTAAATATTTTCTAGCTGTTTGCAAGTTTTCAGGTTTTTTAAAAGCAAAACCTGAAGCTATTAAAGCAATAGCGGCAAGAAATCCCGCGTCAGTTGATCCTTGTTTATACCAATTTATAAATAAATCCACCTGCTCATTAGCAGTTAAGAACCTTCTGATCTGCTGGAAAAAGATCTCAAAATCAGTCTGTTTTAAGCCTCCAAAATTATTTAATTTACCTCGACCTTCTATACCTCCTCTTTTTGAGATAAAAACATCAAGCAGATTAATTCCTTCTTGATGCGAATTGTGATCATCTAGATCTCTACTCAATAAGTCTAAAATCCTAAATGGAAGCAATAACTCAAGATCTGTCTCCAAATTTTCTCTCTGGTCAGAAAGCTTTCCCATCCTCTGAAGAAGTTGAATCCCTTCTTGCAGAAGATCAGCCGCAAAAGCATAGTGTCGCTGATCTTGCTGCTGAAGAGAAGAGTCTCGACAAGAAAGTGCTGCTATTAAAGCAAGATCAGCCTCCCTACTACTTCCTAGAGCTGGTGTCTGGGGCGGTTGAAGAGACTTACGTGCAAGCTGAAATGCTTCATAAGGAAAATCAGCTTCCCAAAGAAGAATCAAACCTGCAACTTCTCTACTTGAAGAAAGCTCTAATCCAGAAGCTCCTAATGAGATTGCATTCTCATATTTTTGCCGCTGCGATTGATCCGTCAAAAGATCTGCTGACAAACGAAGCAGCTCAGCTCGCTGAGCTAATGCCTCATTTGTAAAGCCTTGATCAGGTGAACGATCCAAGCGCAACTGAAAAACTCGAAGTATTTCCTCAGCGCTAGCAGAGGAGGATACTCCCAATAAACGGAAATGATCGATCGGTAGTTCCAATCATTATTAAGCCATTAGATAGAAACTCTAAGCATCAGAAGGGGTTCTGCCCATTTTTAATCAATATGCCCTTACAGTCGTACAATAAATAACATGAGTCAGTTACCTACTAAGACCTCTGGTCAAAAAGCTGAGAACCCTTTACAGCAAAGGGTTCATGCCGAAAGAATCAATGCGGTAACATCCCAAAAAGCATCGGATCTAAATCGAGAAATAGGTCTAAATCTTTTTACAGATATGACTTTAGGAAGGCGATTTGAAGATAAATGTGCAGAAATGT
>CETG01189043.1_pt1 | contig 12201 bp, 8 predicted proteins | sample 361471 | NCBI WGS metagenome assembly CETG01 (sample SAMEA2622696, study PRJEB7988) | marine metagenome | isolation source: saline water (ENVO:00002010), including | reverse complement strand
TTACGATCATGGATAAGTCTTGTTACCAAATCAACTTGGTCAACTTCTGGGAGAGAGGCCAAGCCCTTAATTAATTCAATTACATAAAGAGTTTGTCCGCCAGTATCAGCATCACGACCCAATTCAAGATTCTTAGAACGAATCAAACCATGGAGACTCAAATGTAGGAGTTTTAATCCCACCAACTTTCTCTTAAATGAGTGTATGTTTAATTGATTTTGAGTCTTTCAAACCTAAAGAAATACTGACAATAATCAAAAAAAATAATGCTGATAGGCAAAAAGTAAATCCTAGACAAGGTTTTGCGTATTTTAAAAATTAGCTAGATTTGATTAAACATGGAGAATTGCAAAGAAAATTGGCTAAAAAGCCTTCATAAGAGCTTTTTTAAAGAACTTTTCAAGGATTAAAAAACTGTCCAAGATTATGCTGCATTTGAAGATCTTGAAAAAGCTTTAAGAACCTTTTTTAAATAAACCGCAGTATGACTACGAGAACTTTCAGCAACAGATTCAGGAGTACCAGTGGCCATTATTTCTCCACCTTTATCTCCTCCATCAGGTCCTAAATCAATTATCCAATCCGAACATCGAATAACGTCCAAATTATGTTCAATAACTATTACAGAATTACCTTTATCAACAAGCCTTTGAATTACATCCATAAGTTTATGAACATCAAAAAAGCTCAAGCCAGTAGTTGGTTCATCAATTAGATAAAGAGTTTTACCAGTTGCTCTTCGAGACAACTCTGTGGCTAATTTAACTCTCTGTGCTTCTCCTCCCGAGAGTGTGGGGGCAGGTTGACCAAGTTTTACATATCCAAGTCCAACATCTACTAATGTTCTTAATTTGTCAGCAGCTTGTGGTATGGCTGAAAAAACATCAGCTGCTTGATCAACGGTCATTTTAAGAACATCTGCAATAGAAAAACCTTTATATTTGACTTGTAGTGTTTCTCTATTAAAACGAGCTCCTTTACAAACATCGCACTGAACATAAACATCTGGAAGAAAATTCATCTCAATTACGTTTACTCCTTGTCCTTTACATGCTTCACATCTGCCGCCTTTAACATTAAAACTAAATTGACCGACTTGATAACCTCTTGCTTTGGCTTCAATAGCAGCAGCAAAGATTTGTCTAATTGGATCAAAGGCACCTGTATAAGTTGCGGGATTAGATCTTGGAGTTCTTCCAATAGGAGATTGATCTATAACTATTACTTTGTCGACCGCTTTAACTCCTCTTAGCTCGCCAAGCCCCTTTGGAAAAGGAACTTTCAAACCTAAGCTGTGATTGAGAGCTGGATGCAACAATTCATTCACTAAAGTACTCTTTCCGCTTCCACTGACTCCAGTCACAGATATCAATCTTCCAAGAGGAAAGTCTACTGATATGTTTTTTAGATTATTCCTATCACAATTAATTAACTTCAAACAACGATTTCCTGTCTCTCTCCTTTTTTCAGGTGTAGGTATAGTTTTTCTTCCACTCAAATATGCTCCTGTCAAAGAGTCCTTAGAATTAAGTAAAGTTTTAAGGGAGCCCTCTGCTACTATTTTGCCTCCATGAATTCCTGCACCAGGGCCTATATCTACCAAATAATCGGCAGCTCTAATAGTCTCTTCATCGTGTTCAACAACAACAAGTGTATTCCCAAGATCTCGCAACCTTCTAAGCGTATTTAGTAATCGATCATTATCCCTCTGATGCAAACCAATACTAGGTTCATCCAAAACATAAAGCACTCCTGTTAATCCAGCTCCTATCTGCGTCGCGAGTCTTATCCTTTGAGCCTCACCTCCTGAAAGCGTCATTGCAGGTCTATCTAGACTTAGATAATCAAGACCAACATCAAGTAAAAATTTCAATCGTAATCTTATTTCCCTTAAAACAAGGTCACCAATTTGTATTTGTCTAGAGGATAGTAAGGGCTTTTTATTATTATCAATTCCCATTAATTTCTCTATATTCTTTAGTGTTTCGCCAACACTTATAGACGTTAATTGATTTATAGAGTAAGGTCCAATCTTGACCGCTAAGGCCTCACGTCTTAATCTTTTTCCTTGACAAGTTTCACAAGGAACTAATTCAAGATATTTCTCAAGTTTTTGTCGTAATGACTCGCTATTTGATTCGACAAGCTGTCTTTCAAGGATAGGTAAAATACCCTCAAATGGTCTTTCATAACTACTATTCTTGCCATACCGACTATCTGTCTGAATTAAAATTGGTTTTTTACTACCATTGAGTAAAATATCTTGCTGGTCTTTTGTTAGTTTTTCCCATGGAGTCTTAATCTCAAAACCATAAGCTTCTCCAACAGAAAATAATAATGAAAAATAATATGAATTCTCCTTATCACTCCATGGGGCTACTGCTGCGTAAACAGGTAAGGCAGGCTCTGGTATTACCTTTTCAAAAGTAAATTTTTTAAGATGTCCGATACCATGGCAATCTGAACATGCACCATAAGGACTATTAAAAGAAAATAATCTAGGAGACAATTCCTCAATAACTGATCCGTGAATAGGACAGGCAAAATTTTCTGAATATAAACGCTCTCGTTCTATTCCATCTGGAAGAGGTTCGCCTGATTTTGGAACAACCTCAACTATTGCTAAACCATCTGCTCTTTGAAGAGTCGTTCTCAAAGAATCGGATAATCTTTCTTGAATCCCTTCTCTTGAAACTAATCTATCAACAACAATATCAATTGAATGTATATGATTTTTATCTAATTCAATATTATCAGATAAGTCCTGAACCTCTTTATTTATTCTTACTCTAGCAAAACCTTCAGCGGCCAGTCCACCAATTAATTTAGAATGAGTGCCCTTTTTTCCTCGAACGACAGGAGCCAATAATTGATATCTTGTACCCTCTGGAAGAGTAAGTATTTGATCAACCATTTCATCGATTGTTTGCGGCCTAATAGGGCGATTACAATCTGGACAATGTGGTTCACCGGCTCTTCCAAACAGCAATCTAAGATAATCTTGAATCTCAGTAACTGTTCCAACCGTGGAGCGAGGATTATGACTGGTTGATTTTTGATCTATAGAAATCGCTGGTGATAACCCCTCTATTGCATCAACATCAGGCTTATCAACTTGACCTAAAAATTGTCTTGCATAAGTAGACAAGCTTTCAACATATCGTCTTTGACCTTCTGCAAATATAGTATCAAAAGCTAAAGAACTTTTTCCGCTTCCACTTACACCAGTAAATACTATTAATTTATTTCTTGGAAATGTTAGGTCAACATTTTTTAAATTATGCTGCCGCGCGCCAAGAACTCTAATGACGTCATCATTGCTATTTGAATTGATTGTCAAAAATCACCTCCCTTGCGGATTTTCCTTTGGTTTTGATTAGTCCACCGCATTGTGGATAACTGAAAGCTTTTAATTCTATACAAATGTCAGAGCCTAAGCGGCATGATGGTCAAGAAGACTATCAGCATAAGCGGCTGCCTCAGACAAATCCCCTCCTGCTAATTCAGCAATTTCTTGTTTTCTCGCAATTTTGTTCAAAAGAGGGGTAACCAAAGTTTTTGTTTTACCATTAGAAACAACCTTTGAAACTCGAAAATGATTATCTGCAGCGGCAGCAATCAAAGGTTGGTGAGTCACACAAAAAATCTGTTTTGTTTTGGATAAATCTTTAAGCAGTCGTGAAATAGCAGTGCTGACCTTTCCACTAACACCCGAATCGATTTCATCAAAAAACAAAGTGCCTGATCCTTCAATTTCGGCAAGAATCGTTTTAAAAGCCAATATAAATCGGGAAATCTCTCCCCCTGATGCTACTTCTTTAATAGGAGCTAATGGTTGACCAGGGTTTGCAGAAAATAAAAAGTCAACTCCATCGCAACCAGTACGAGTAGCCAGTTCTTGAGTAAGTCTTACTTCAAATCTCATATTTTGTAAACCCAAAGGAGGCAAATGCTCCATTATTAACTTCTGAAATTGTTGGGCCGCTTTCTTGCGATGATTAGTTAATTCAATATTTAATTGGTCTCTTTTTGATCTAAGAATTTGCTCATTATGAACTAATTCTTCTAATGAAAATTGAAGTTTATCTGAACTCATTTCATCTCTAAGATTATCTCGTAGAGATATTATATCTTCCAAGTTCATAGAGTAAATCCTTTGAATACGCTTTAAATCTGACAACCTTTCCTGAAGAGAGTTAAGCTTGGAAGGATCACTATTCAAATTATATCTATATTCATCTAATCTATATACCAAATCTTCCAATTTATTCAAAATATCAAGAGACAAATCTAACTCTTCAGCCGTTGAGGAATCTAATTTACTTAAAGATTTTAAATGCTGAATGGCTTGACTTAATTGATCAATTGTAGAGAAAGAACTATCATTTTTTTCTTTCAATAAATCCAACGCAGAAGAAACATTTTCTTGAAGCCTTACTACATTTGCGAGTCTATCTTGATCAGACTGAAGCAGATTATATTCATTGGGATCATTTAGATTGAGGCCTTCCAACTCTTCTAATTTTCTTTTTGATTCAATTATTCTTTCATTAAATTTTTCAACTTTTAACTTTGTCTCATTTAATAACTTTTTTGATTTTTCCCATTCATCCCAAGCAATAATCACTTTTGAAATAATATTATTTTCTTTATCTGTAATAAACCTGTCGACACAATTAAGTTTATTCGATGAAAAATTAAACTTGTAAGCATGGCCTTGAACAGTAAAATCAACCAAAATCAATCTAAGAGAAAGTATTTGTTTTTTATTAACTAAAACACCATTTACTCGACATCTATTTACAATTCGATTGTCTTTTAAACGCCACTCTCTACTAACAATCAATTCCATTTCATCATTTTCAATATCATTAGACTTGAGCCAATTTTTAATTATAGGGTCCAAAGAAAATTCAGCCTCTACAAAACCAGTATTTGCTCCGTAAGGATTCAAACGAGCATGAGAAGATGTACTTGAACCTCCAAATAATGCATCTATAGCATCTAGCAAAATTGACTTTCCTGCTCCTGTTTCGCCGGTAAGAACAGTAAATCCTTTACTAAAATTAAGCTCTAAAGAATCCATTAAAGCCATGTTTTTTACACGCAAGACCAATAACACAACCACTAAGGCATCCAAAAAGAGGCTAGCGGGGTCTACCGTGGTTTAGAAGGGGGTAAAAAACAACGCTATGGAATTGAAACGGTGGAAGAGCTAAGCGACTTCATTGAAGCTGCTGGTCTCATCAAATATGATCCGGCTGCAATTACAAAAATCTATAAGGGAAACCCTCAACGTTTGCTTAAAAGGCTTTGGCAAACGCTAATACCTCTTAGTCTTTATTTGGTTGGAGTTGGAATTGATAAAATTCTTGGATTGTTAGAAGACAAAGAAAAAGCACAAAGAAGGGCTAAAGAATTTACAGAGCTATTAGTACAACTTGGACCCGCTTTCATAAAAGCAGGCCAAGCTTTATCAACAAGACCAGATGTAGTACCTCCATTAATTCTTGAAGAATTAGCACAATTACAAGATCAACTACCAGGTTTTAATGGGGATCTTGCAATGGCCTGTATAAAAGAAGATCTTGCTGCAGAAATAGAGGATATTTTTAAAAGTCTTGATAAAGAACCAATATCTGCAGCCTCACTAGGACAAGTTCATAAAGGTATTTTGCAAGATGGAACAAAAGTAGCGGTTAAGGTTCAAAGGCCCGGACTAAGAGAACAAATCACCCTAGATTTATATATTGTTAGAAATATTGCAAATTGGTTAAATAAAAATGTTGGAATAATTAGAAGCGATTTAGTTGCACTTATTGATGAGTTAGGAACTAGAGTGTTTGAAGAAATGGATTATCTTAATGAAGCTGCTAATGCTATAAAATTTAGCAAGCTTCATAAACACAATAAAAAAATAGCTGTTCCAATAATTTATATGCAGGCAACCAGTAGAAGAGTACTTACAATGGAATGGATTGATGGTGTAAAATTAACAAATATAAAAGCAGTAAAAGAATTAGGAATAGATCCAGATGAAATGATAAAAGTAGGGGTGAACTGCAGTTTGCAGCAATTATTAGAACATGGTTTTTTTCATGCTGATCCACATCCAGGAAACTTATTAGCTCTTAATGACGGAAGATTATGTTATCTAGACTTCGGCATGATGAGTGAAGTGAGTCGAGATTCCAGAACAGGGTTAATTCAAGCCGTTGTCCACCTCGTAAATAGAAGTTTCAAAAAGCTTTCGAAAGATTTTGTAGAACTTGGTTTCTTATCAAAAGATGTCAATTTGGAACCAATTATTCCAGCTTTTGAAAGTGTTTTCAGTAGTACTCTTCAGACAGGTGTAAACAATATGGATTTTAAAAGTGTTACTGATGATTTATCTGGTGTTATGTATAAACTCCCTTTCAGGGTCCCTCCATATTATGCTCTAATTATTAGATCCTTAGTCACCTTAGAAGGGATTGCTTTAAGCGTAGATCCAAACTTCAAAATTCTTGGTGCGGCATATCCATATTTTGCAATGCGATTGATGGAAGATCCAGATCCACAGTTAAGAAGAAGTCTTAAAGAAATGCTATTCGATGGTAATATTTTTCGATGGGAAAGATTAGACGATCTAGTTGATAGTGCTACAAAACAATCAGAATTAGATATTGAGAACCTACTTGATCAAATATTGGATTTTTTATTCTCAAAAAATGGTGGTCCTTTAAGAAAAGAATTAGTAGAAGCAACTGTAAATAAAATTGATTATTTTGGATGGAATACTATAAAGAAAATAAACAAAAGTTTGCCAGAAAAAAGAAGAATAAAAAGAATCGGGTCTTTTAAACCGAATGAAAATAATAATGCAATTGAATCAATTACTAATGTAAAAGATCTATGGTTTATATTAAAAAAAGTTCCTGGATTCAAAAAAAGAATTATTTTAAAGCGATTACCAAGACTATTAAAAGAACCAAGCACCAGAAAAATGAGTTCTCAAGTAGCCATGCAAACTATTGAAAAAGCAATAATACGAACCATTAGGTTCATTGCAGGAGTAAAGCAATATTAATGAAAAAAGAACTTAAAAAAACAATCAATAGTTTGACAGTTATAGGTATGATGTCTATATCTAATCCCGTTTATTCAGCTGAAACATTGATTTTTCAAAATGGTGTTTTCAACAGATCAGTACCCCTATATGAATTAGAATATCTTTCAAACAAAAGAAAAGCGAAAGGTTCATTATCAAAGTTAATACGTTACAGTAAACAAAACCCGGAAGAACTTTCTCTTTTACTAAATCAGAAATATGAATTGCCGCTAGTAATTACATCAAAATTGATGTATAGTAATATTGGAGAAGTCATAATTAAAAGAGTAGCAAAAATACTTTATCCACAAAAATTATCTAACAGCCCTATCAGTATTTATGCTATTAGATCTAGCGTAATTCAAGGTATTAATGAAGGCAATGGAACAATTAATTTAATAAGTTTTCTAAAATATTATCCTAACAAAAATCTTACTGTTGATCTACCTGCACTATTTAAAATCTTGAATAAAGTTGAATCAATGTCAGACCTTGTTCAATTTTTTTCAAACTCACCGCTTGAAACTCTTAAAGATCAGAAACCCTAGGAAGTAATATAAGGGAAACAGGAAAGTCCAGGGTGAGCTTTATCTCAAAACTAAGCCAAAAGCTTAAGAAAAAACCGATTATGAGCCAATGGCCTGGACTCATAGAGGCATATCGTATATGGCTTCCAGTTTCAAAAAAAACCCCTGTAATAACCCTTCAAGAAGGAGCAACCCCATTAATCTCAATAAAATCAATAGCGAAAAGGCTTGGCAAAGGAATAAAAGTCTACGCAAAATATGATGGGCTAAATCCAACAGGTTCATTCAAAGATCGTGGAATGACACTTGCGATAAGTAAAGCAAAAGAGGAAAATTGTAAGGCTGTTATTTGTGCAAGCACTGGGAATACATCCGCCTCAGCTGCAGCATATGCAAAGCGTGCTGGAATAAAAGCTTTTGTTCTAATTCCAGATGGATACGTGGCGCAAGGAAAACTAGCTCAAGCGCTTGTTTATGGTGCTGAGGTTATTGCTATTAAAGGTAATTTTGATCAAGCTCTTAAGCTTGTACAAGAAATGTCTACAAACTTTCCAATAACTTTAGTAAATTCAGTTAACCCTTATAGAATTCAAGGTCAGAAAACAGCTGCCTTTGAAATCATTGAATCCTTAGGAAACGCTCCTGAATATCTATGCATCCCGATGGGTAACGGAGGAAATATTACGGCATATTGGCTCGGTTTTAATGAATATTTTGAAGCAAAAAAATCATCTATTTTGCCAACAATGTTTGGTTTTCAAGCAATTGGATCAGCTCCTCTAGTTTTGAACAAAACTATTGATAATCCTGAGACAATCGCAACTGCTATTAGAATTGGAAATCCTGTTAATAGAGAAAAAGCTAAAAAAGTAAAAAAAGAAAGTGGTGGAGATTTTTTTGCAGTAACAGATAACGAAATAAAGGAAGCATATAAAATATTAGGAGAAGAAGAAGGTATTTTTTGTGAACCAGCAAGTGCTGCTTCAGTAGCAGGTTTGCTGAAAAACAAAGGAAAAATCAAACCGAACTCAAAAGTTGTTTGCGTACTTACTGGTAATGGGCTAAAAGATCCTGATTGCGCAATTGCAACTAATAACGCGATTTTTCATTCAGATATTTCACCTGAGATCAAGACAGTTGCAAAAGTCATGGGTTTCTGACATTTGAGTAGACAATTTTTTTTCTGCCTGAGGAAACAGGCAAGAAAAAGAGTGGAAAAGAGGGAAAAACAACGTATAAAAGCTTAAAAAGATGAACCCATTTTCCACAAACGATAAAAAAACTGTGGAAAGAAGGATCTAAATCCACACAATCAAAAAAATATCCACAACCTTCGTATAAAAAATACTAGTGATTGCTTCCTTTTTAAGCGTTTTCCACTAATTCCTCAAGCCCTACTACTACTAGTTCTTTTTTTTTTTATGAATAGAATGAATAAATAGAAGAGTATTGCTCTTTTTTTAATCTTGTGAAAATCTAAGATTCCTTTTTTGAGCTTTCGTCGTTACGTTGATTCGATGAAACTGGTTTGTTCTCAGGCTGAACTCAATTCAGCTTTACAGCTCGTAAGTCGAGCAGTCGCTTCAAGGCCGACTCATCCTGTCTTGGCAAATGTTCTATTAACTGCAGATGAAGGTACCGACCGCTTAAGTCTGACAGGTTTTGATTTGAATTTAGGAATACAAACATCTTTCACTGCTCAAGTGCAAGAAAGTGGAGCAATAACACTTCCTGCAAAGTTGTTCGGAGAGATTGTTTCCAAACTTTCAAATGATTCTCCTATTACTCTTTCTAGTAATGATTTAGCTGATCAACTTGATTTGACTTGTCAAAGTGGTTCTTATCAAATGAGAGGAATGTCTGCTGATGACTTTCCTGATTTACCTTTAGTTGAAAGTGGCAATTCCATAAAAGTTAATCCAACATCTTTACTTAATGCTTTAAAAGGTACTCTTTTTGCTAGTAGTTCTGATGAATCAAAACAATTATTAACTGGAATTCATTTATCATTTAATGAAAAAACAATGAACGCAGCTGCTACAGATGGACATAGATTAGCAGTCTTAAATATGCATAATGCCTTAAATTCGGAACCAATTATTATTAAGAGTGAAGATAAAGAAGATAATCAATTTGAAGTAACACTACCTTCAAGATCATTACGAGAGGTTGAAAGAATTATTACAACATGGAAGAGTGAAGAATCAGTTAGTTTATTCTTTGATAAGGGACAGGTTGTTTTTTTAGCTGCTGATCAGGTCGTCACAACAAGGACACTTGAGGGGACTTATCCTAATTATTTACAATTAATTCCTGATAGTTATTCAAGAGTTATAGATTTAGATAGACGTTCTTTTATTTCTGCATTAGAGAGAATTGCTGTTTTAGCTGATCAACACAATAACGTAGTCAAAATATTTACTGAGAAGGAATCTCAGCTAGTAAAAATTACAGTTGATGCACAAGATGTTGGAAGTGGATCTGAGTCTGTGCCAGCAAAATATACATGTGATTCTATACAAATCGCATTTAATGTTAGATATTTGTTAGATGGTTTAAAAGTTTTAGAGACTGATAGAGTTCTTCTGAAGTGTAATGCTCCAACAACTCCCGCTGTTTTTGCACCTTTAGATGAAAACCAAAATTTCACATATTTAGTTATGCCAGTGCAGATACGTCAAGAAAATTGAAAATTCCTGAGCAGCTTTTATTGAGTGATTTATTGCGTCATAGAGTACGTTGTGATCTAGGTATTGAACATGGACCTGGTATTCTTGTTTGGATGCATCCACCTGTTCATCGAATATTAGGCTGGGCTAGTAGACCTTCAACTTTAAATGTATCTAGAACTGTATGGAGGCTTGATCAAATTAGAGCTATAGGAGATTTAGAAGTTTTTGTTAAAGGTGAACCTGCTAAATCTGATCTTATAACTTTAGAGAGGCTTCCAACATTAGTAAATGCTGATTTTTTAAATAGTTCAGGTGTTCATATAGGAAGAATAGCTGATTTTATTTTTAATCCTTTAACTGGAAAAATTAATTATTATTTAGTTTCAAGAAGTGATCCAAGAATACCTGGAACTAGTCGATGGAGACTTGCTATTGATATTATCGTTGATCAGCAACCAGGAATGGTTAGTGCAAATATAAATTCTTTAGAAGATTTGCCTTTATCGAAGTCAAGTATAAGACAAAATTTTCTTACTAAATCTAGAGAATGGAAAGAGCACTTTTATGAAGTAAAACAAAAGGCGACCAACAAACTAGAAGGTTGGATAGAAGATCAAAATATTGAGGAAAATTACGAACAAGATTATATAGCTAATAAAGAAAATTTATATGATGATTGGGTAGATGAATTTGCAGATCAAAGGAATAATACTAAAGTAGAATATAATAATTCAGAAGACTTACCTTCACAATTTACTAAAACGTCCCATTCAAAAGACGATCCTTGGATTTGATCTATGAATTTTAAAAATTCTGATGAAAGTTTTCTTTTTTATACAACTTCTATTGAATTTAATGTAGAGTATGATGTTAATACCGCTTTAAAACAAGAGGGTTTAAAAAAAGAGGATTATTCTGAAATTTGTAGAAGATTAAAAAGAGCTCCAAATAGGACTGAGTTAGGTATGTTTGGTGTTATGTGGTCTGAGCATTGTTGCTATAGAAACTCAAGACCATTATTGAATAAATTTCCGACCGAAGGACCTCAAATACTTGTAGGTCCAGGAGAAAATGCAGGAGTAGTAGATCTTGGTCAAGGTCAACATTTAGCCTTTAAGATAGAAAGTCATAATCACCCCTCCGCTGTTGAACCTTTTCAAGGAGCTGCTACAGGGGTTGGAGGTATTTTGCGCGATATTTTTACAATGGGCGCTAGGCCTATTGCTCTTTTAAATGCATTAAGATTTGGCCCTCTAGAAAATGAGACTAATATTGCTTTAATGGAGGGCGTTGTTTCTGGAATTGCTCATTATGGAAATTGTGTAGGGGTTCCAACAGTAGGTGGAGAGGTTTCATTTGATGAAAGCTATTCGGGCAATCCATTAGTTAATGCAATGGCTCTCGGTCTAATGGAGACAAATGAGATTGTTTGCTCAGGTGCCGCGGGCATTGGCTTTCCAGTTGTTTATGTAGGTAGTACCACAGGTCGTGATGGTATGGGAGGAGCTAGCTTTGCTAGCGCAGAACTTACTAATTCTTCTTTGGATGATCGTCCTGCAGTACAAGTTGGTGACCCATTTCTTGAAAAAGGTTTGATTGAAGCTTGTTTAGAGGCTTTCAAAAGTGGACATGTGGTTGCCGCTCAGGATATGGGTGCAGCTGGGTTAACTTGCAGCTGTTCAGAGATGGCTGCAAAAGGAGGTGTTGGTATAGAGCTAAATTTAGATTTTGTTCCGGCAAGAGAAGAAGGTATGACTCCTTATGAATTTATGCTTTCGGAGTCTCAAGAAAGGATGCTTTTTGTTGTTAAACCTGGGAAGGAAAATTACATTACTGAATTATTTATTCGGTGGGGATTGCATGTTGCTGTTGTTGGTAAGGTTTTAGAAGAGAAAAATGTAAGAGTATTATA
>CETG01190179.1_pt1 | contig 12205 bp, 10 predicted proteins | sample 361471 | NCBI WGS metagenome assembly CETG01 (sample SAMEA2622696, study PRJEB7988) | marine metagenome | isolation source: saline water (ENVO:00002010), including | reverse complement strand
TCCTTATTTTTCAATTCATCAAATGCAGCAATGATTTCAGAATTAAATTCATTAATAGTTTGACGTATACGAGAAGTTAGTTCTTCAACTAATAATGGCCCATAAGAATCATTTATGCCTTTCAATAAATCTGACATAGATTCTTCTATAAACTTTTCCTGACCATCTTTTGATTTTAAATCAACATCCATAATTAATTATTATTAAATATACTTTTAATTTACATTTCTTCTTCATTTAAATCTAATTCATTTTTTTCTTTATCTATATTTTTATTTTTCGATACTAATAAATCAGATATAATATCATAATTATTAGCTATATAACTAAATAATAAAGTAATTATGATAGAATAAATTACAAAGCCAAAACCTACAATGACACCATTTACAGCTGAAAATAAAATCTTATATTTATCTAATAATGAATTATCTGACAAATTATCTGATAATAGATACAATACTGATACAAATAATAGTCCTATAGAGACAAGGCCTAAATCCATCAAATAAACAATACCTGTAAATGATGCGAATATGAATGATGTCAGTGAAGTAAAAAACTGAAAATTAGTTTTTTCTTCGCTATCATTGCTATATCCAATAATATAGCCAGCAGCTAAAGATATAATAATTTTAAATATATAAGATATTAACCCGAACATAATTACTTTATTTTGAATTTCACGCTATAATATAACTATTTTACTATTTTCATTCTTAATTTTAATTTTGATAAATTTATTAATGCATATGCAGGTGTTCCTAAAATATTATAATCTGGCACAAAGCCCCAAAACCTGGAATCATAACTATTATTCCTATTATCTCCAATCATAAAATAATAATCATGATTAAGCATAATACTTAAATTCTTATCTATAGGCTTATTATTTATCATTAAATTTTTATTTAAATAATCTTTTTGCTTTATTTTATCAATAATGACGTTTGACCATGGATTAACATATTTCTCTTTTTTCCTAAATGCTTCTAATTTTCGTCTATAAATTTCCTGTTCTTTTTCCTGCTTATCTGGTATACCATTCATATTAGAGTCTTTATAATTAAATAACAATCCCAACAATTTATATTTAACCAATCCTTGTAATCGAGCCATTTGAACAGAATCGTTTAAATCAATTGTATAACCATCAATTTGCAATTCATATCCATCTAATAATAACAATATAAGCAAAGACTCCCAATTTGTAACTTCATCAAACTTAATTTCCATACCTTTATAAGGCACTAAAAAATCAGTAATATTATCATCATTACCATAATCCCATTTTCCATTATTATTTATATCATATTCATCTAAATCAAAAAAATCAACAGAACTATCAAATTTATTATCCCTATTTTCATCATTATAAAATTCTGGCCTAAAATCAGGATATAGCCTATCTGAAAACCATGTTTGTTCTTTTAAATATTTTGTCATAGTATCTGCTTCAAGGGGAAAACCATTATTCCTTAAAAATCTTGGGTCATAATCAAACTTTTTAGTAAACTGCCCCTCAATTGGAAAACTATTAATTTTATTATTAATATAAACTGTACCATTGTATATACTTATCGTATCTCCTGGTATTCCAATACATCTTTTTACATATTTTTGCCAAGGATCCCTTGGAAATTCAAAAATCACAACATCATTATTTTTGATTGATTTAAATTTTGGGAACCTAAAGGATGGTATATGGAAACCAAATCTTGTATATGGTATACCTATCCAATCAGGGGTACGCATACCATATATAAATTTATTTCCAATTAACATATCTCCTATCAATATTGTATTTTCCATAGAACCAGTAGGAACAACATAAACCTCAATCAAGCAAGTCTTAATTGTTAATGCTATAATAATCAATATTATTAGTTCTTTAAATTCCTGTATTCTATTTTTTTTCTTATTCATTAATATGCCTTAGAAACCCCACCTCTTCTACTATCTGAGCATGCATGCTTTAATCCATTGATATCAACTTTTATGCAATTAGCCTCACCTATTGATGATCGAACTTTAATATTATGACCATATTTATTCAATTTATTAATAGTTTCCAAGCTGAACGCGTTCTTTTCTATCTGTATAATATCTGGTAGCCATTGATGATGAAATCTTTTTTTCTCTACTGATTCTTTTATTGACATATTAAAATCAATAGAATTAATTATTATTTGAGCGACGCTTGTAATAATAGTAGAACCTCCGGGAGAGCCTAAAACCATTAATAATTCCCCATTACTATCTTCTACTATTGTAGGGGTCATAGAGCTTAGCATGCGTTTCCCTGGCTCAATGGAATTAGCATCATTACCAACCAATCCATACAAATTAGGAACACCTGGCTTAACTGAAAAATCATCCATCTCATTATTCAATAAAAAACCTGCATTATCAACAGTAATGCCATTACCAAACCATCCATTAATAGTTGTCGTTAGACTAACAGCATTACCATACTTGTCAACTATTGAAAAATGCGTAGTTTCTTCAGATTCATCAAATATATCAATTACTCCATGTTTAATCTTTTTACTTGGAATAGCTTTTCTATTAGATATAGTTAAAAATCTATCATTGGCATATTCATCAGAAATTATTTTATTTATTGGAATAGTGATATAATCACTATCACCTAAAAATTCAGCCCTATCTGCATATGCTCTCTTTTCTGCTTCTACTAATAAATGAATATATTCAGAACTATTAGGATCTAATTTAGAAACATCTACATTTTCCATTTGATTTAATATATTTGCTAAAGTTATACCTCCTGATGAGGGGGGCGGCATAGAATAAATATTATGCCCTCTATATTGAAAAATAATAGGCTCCCTTTCTACAGCCTTATAGTTTCTAAGGTCATCATGGGATATAATGCCTCCAACCCTATTCATGCAATCTATAATATAATCTGCTGTAATACCATTATAAAATTCTGAATATCCATATTTTGCAATTCTAAGTAAGGTATGGCTTAAATCATGCTGAAAAAAAAGCTCATCAAGATAAAAGTCTTCATCGTTATCCTTCGTAAAAATTTTTCTAGATTCTAAATCTCTAAATAAAAAATCACTATATCTATCAGAATTCAATAACATCATATTATGATAATCAAGTTTAAAGCCATATTTAGCAAGTTCTATTGATGGATAAATTAAAGACTCCCAATTCATGCTACCATATTTCTCATGAGCATATCCTAAACCATAAACAGTCCCTGGAACACCAGATGATAATGAAGAATATTTACTTTTACCTGGAATAACTTCTTTATTTTCATCCAAAAACATATCTTTATCTGATAGAAGAGGAGCTTTTTCTCTAAAATCTATAGTTGTTACATAACCATTTGCTAATCTAATAACCATAAATCCACCTCCACCAATATTGCCAGCACTAGGATGCACTACAGATAAAGCAAATGCTGTTGCAACAGCAGCATCTATAGCATTTCCACCATTTTGTAATATTTTCAAACCTATTTCACTGGCTTGTTTTTTAGAAGAAGCAACAGCTCCATTAACTCCGATTGCATCAGCGACTTCAAAGCAAAGAGAATATGAGACTAAGATAATTAAACTAATATATTTTTTCATTATTCAATATACTTATTTGCGGTTTTACTTTTGGTTTAAATTCTATTACAATTACTTTTAGCAACATTTTCATACTACAAGTTTCTTCAGGTATAATATTTTTAATATTATTAATATAAGAATTTATATCTTCTATGTTATGTTTTCCAAAAGAAACAATTTCATTATTATCTATGACCAAGACTTTAATAAATTCTTTTTTATTATTTTTTTCAAATAGAAAATCTATTTTATCTGAAATATTTTCAAGTAATATATCCCTTTTTACTAAGATATAATCTCTCTTTATATATTGAGTAGCAACAAGCTGCAAGCCTAATGAATAAATTTTTCCTTCATCCTTATAGAATAGATAGCTAGGAAGACAATTTTTAACTATTTTAAAAGATTTCCTATGTATTGGAGTCGCTTTGTATTTATATAATTTTTCTATATGATATTTAGTTCCATATCCCTTATGCTTTAAAAATCCATAATCAGGATAAATCATATCATATTGTGTCATAATATTATCTCTAGTAACTTTTGCAATTATTGATGCCGCACCTATACTTGCTGATTTACTATCACCCTTGACTATATTTAAAACCTTTATTAGTTTAATATCAGAATAAGGACCATCAATCAATAATATATTTGGGCTAATTGATAAATTTCCAACAGCTCTTTTCATTGCTAAAAAAGTAGCCTTTAATATATTAATATCATCTATTTCTTTTTCATTGACAATACCTATACTTACATCTAGAGCTTTTTCTTTTATTTCTTTAAATAATTCATAACGTTTTTTAGGAGAAATTTTTTTTGAATCATTAATTCCATCAATTATAATATTGGGATCCAATATAACACAAGCAGCTACAACAGGACCTGCAAGAGGCCCTCTACCTGCCTCATCTACACCCGCAATATACTTTAATCCTCTTTCCCAATACTTATTTTCATATTTCAATAAATCCATTATTAAATTTAGTTTTTAATAACATATTTTCCTTAAATTAAATTGATACAGGGGTGCTAAAAAGCTGAGAATATACCCTTATAACCTGATCTAGATAATGCTAGCGGAGGAAGATCTAATGAATATCTTTATATACCTTTCACTAATATTCACATTAATTTTTTCAAATGAAAATCAAGATTCTCTATATATAAATAATAAAATTATAATTTCTGATATAGAAGTTTATGGTGGATTAGATGAAAGTTCTATATCTACAAATATACAAATAATAACAAATGATTATTTTAATGTTAATGGAAATAATAATTTTGAAGATTTCTTACAATCAACAGCTAGTTTAAACTATGCTGGAGGTACTTCAAGGGCAAAATATTTTCAATTAAGAGGACTTGGAGAGCTAAGTCAATTTTCAGGAGAAGGTCCTCCTCACTTCTACATTGGTTATATTATTGATAATATTGATTTTTCTGGTATAGGAATGATTGGGCAATTATATGATATGAAGCAAATAGAAATATTTAAAGGACCTCAATCATCCCTATATGGTCCTAATGCAATGGCTGGAATAATCAATTTAGTATCGAATAAACCTTCAAACATTATGACGTTTAACTTCAATACTAGTTTATATTCTAAAAACGGGCAAACATTTAATTTATCAAGCTCAATTCCTATAACAAGAAAACTATTATCTAGAATAACTATTTCTAATAATTATAATGATGGTTTTATAAAAAATGTTTCAAATGAAAATAATATAATATTTGATTCAAACTCAAAAGATGAGATGCTATTAAGATATCAGCTTAGATATAATGCAAATAGTAATTTTTACATTAATTCAACATTGTATTTTATTAATCTAAAAAATAAATATGATGTATGGACTCCTGATAATAATGGATTTATTTCATACTCAGATTTTCAAGGACTAGACGAACAAAAAACTTATGCGACATCATTTAAAATAAATTATATTCTCAATAATATAACTTTTACATCTATTACTACATATTCAAAAAATGATATGAACTATTCATATGATGGAGACTGGGGCAATAATAATTTCTGGAGTAATGAACCGTATAATTGGAATGTAAACAATCCTAACTATTGGGGACCATGGCAATTTACAGATATAACAAATAGAAAACGTAATTCTTATTCTCAAGAATTCAGAATAAAACAACAATTAAACAATAACATAATACTAACATCGGGATTGTATTATTCTAATTTAAAAGAAATAGATAAACGAGATGGATGGCTATTTGCAGGATATGCCAATAACATTGACTCTAAATTTAATATATTCAATTATGCTATATACAGTCAATTAAGTTTACCTCTATCAAATAAATTATTTCTATCATCTACAATCAGAAATGATATTAATAAAATTAATCAAAACTTAAAATATGAATATTATGATTATGATAATTATCCATACTACTATTACTACTATCCTCAACAAGGAGAATACAATAAAAGCATCAAAGATAATAATCTTATTGGAGGAAATATTAAAATAGACTATCAGTATAATAACTCTTTATTTATTAACTCATCAATATCTAGGGGTTATAAAACATCTGGAGTAAATCAAACCCAAGCTCCATTTTTAGCAGATTCTTTAAAAACATATAATACAGAATATTGTAATAATATTGATTTTGGTATTAACTATATTGATAATAATTATAATTTTGAATTTTCAATATTTTATATGCACAGATATAATCCTCAGCTTCGTTTATCGTATCAATTAGACCCATCAGATCCTACAAGTTTTGACTACGCAACATTTAATGCAAAACATGGATATAATTATGGGTTTGAATTAAACATAAACCTTAAAATTTCTAATGAAATATTAGTTAATTCATATTTATCATATTTAAATACCTATGTATCACAATTTAATTATCTTGGTACATCTTATGGGAATAGAGAATTAGCCCATAGCCCAAAACATAAATATGGACTCAATATAGAATATGATATGTCAAAAAAAATTAAAGGTTTAATTTTAAATATAAGCTCAAATTTTGTAGGAAAATTTTATTTCGAAGAACAGAATAATATAGAATCAAATCCATATAATTTAATTGATATATCAGCTAATTATAATATTGATAATATAACAATTAGTTTATGGAGTAAAAATATTACAAATACAAAATATGCAATCAGAGGTTATCAATTTGTTTTAGACCCAACATATCAGCTTAAAGATTTTCAAACTTTTGGAAACCCAAGAACCTTTGGAGTAACGCTAAATTATAATATATGATTTATGCATATTTTATAATAATATTCTTAATAGGTCTTTATAATAATAAAAGAAACAATAAAAATGAGTACCTATATTTATCTAGAAAATTAACACTACCATCTTTTATTGCTACAATTGTTACAACATGGTATGGAGGCATTCTTGAAATTGGAAGATTCAGTTATTTAAATGGTATTGTTACATGGTTAATTTTTGGTTTTTTCTACTATATCTCAGCAATATTATTTGCATTATACATAGGTCCGAAATTAAATAAAAACAATATAGAATCAATTCCCCAATACTTTAATAAAAAATATGGTACTATATCACAAAAAATATCTGCTATTATTTTAATACTAATATCATCTCCTGCCCCCTACCTCATGATACTTAGCACGTTACTAATTAGTATATTTGATATTAGTCTAAATAATGCTCTACTATTTGGTATAATATTCTCTATATCATATATATATTCAGGTGGAATAAAATCAATCATTAACACAGATATTATTCAATTTCTATTTATGTATTTAGGCTTTTTTATTATGCTAGCTTATCTAATATATAATTTTGGAGGAATTACATATCTTGTAAATAATGTGCCAGATAAACATTTAAGTTTAACAGGTAATCTTCCTATAGGATATATTCTATCTTGGTCTTTAATATCAATGATTACTTTTATTGATCCTAATATTTTTCATAGAAGCTATTCTAGTAAAGATGTAAGAACAATAAAAAGTGGGCTTTTAATTTCAATATTGTTTTGGTTTATATTTGATATACTTACTATATCAGTAGGTCTTTATGCATCAGCAATAATACCATCTGGCATATTAAACAATATCAATCCCTATATATATCTAGCAGAAAATTATTTACCCATTATACTTAAAAATATTTTTTACATAGGGCTATTATCTATTGTAATGTCTACAATAGATAGTTTTTTTTTCATATCATCCATTATAGTTAGTAATGATTTAATAGATAAAAAAAATAAAGTAAATAATAAAATAGTCCTTATTTTCATTGGAGCGATATCTTACATAATTTCAATTAATTTTAGCTTTGTAATAGATATATGGTACATATTTGGATCAATTGCAGCAGCATCAATATTAATACCCTTTCTATTAATATTATTCAAACCCAATAAAACAATAAAATATCCAAATACAACTCTTTTAATACCTATATTAATATCTATTATATGGATATTTTTAGATTACCCATATGGAATTGACTTAATGTACCCTGGAATTTTTATTAGCAGCTTATTATGTTTAATAAATGAATAAAGTAATATTTGACAATAATTGTTCACTATGCATATCTATAAAAGACAAACTTGAAAAATTAGATAAGCAAAATAGATTTAAATGGATTCCTTCTAATGAGTATATTAAATCAAAAAACATAAATTCAGGAATTAATAAGGAATTAATTGAAAAAACTATTATTGTCATTACTGATAATCAAGTAATTATAACTGAATTTATTGCATGTAGATACATAATTTCAAAAATACCAATCTTTTATCCTGTAATAATTTTTCTATACATGCCTTTTTTCAGTGTTTTTATAGGAAATAAAGTATATAGATTAATAGCTAGAAATAGAGGATGTAATTTCTAAATTATTTCTTATTAATTAGTTTAATAATCTTTTTTGTTTCTTTTTCAATACTAGAAAACGATTCATACAATTCACTGTTTTCTACATGATTATTTAATTCATCATTAAATTTACCTGATTTGATATCATTAATGATTAAATCTAGTTTATCCCTAAAGCTATCATCAATCAACATCCTGCCTCTTGATAATCCTCCAAACCGAGCAGTATCACTTATCATGTTGTAAAATTCATCAAAACCTTTTTCATGGAATAAATCAACAATCGTCTTAATTTCATAATAGCATACAAACCATGCAACAGTTGGACTATAACCACGTTTAATTAAAGTATTATAGGCGGCATTAATTAAAAAGGGCAATCCACCTGTCAATATAGCCTGCTCACCAAAAATATCAGTTTCTGTTTCTTCTTCAAAAGTAGAGGTAAAAAGGCAAACTCTACTACTACCAATAGCCTTTCCATATGATTTACAAATATTCCAAGAATTACCTAAATAATCTTGATGAACAGCAATTAGAGCAGGTACCCCATATCCTTTTTGATACTCAGACCTAACAACTTTCCCACCACCACTTGGAGCTACCATAATAACATTTACATCAGTTGGAGGAATAATCAATTTATAATATATATTATATCCATGAGATAATAAAATTGTATCACCTGGTTCTAAATGATTTATAATATAATTTTTAAAAATTTCAGGTGCAATCTTATCAGGAATCATCAAGCATATCAGATTAGACCATTTTACAATACTTTCAATATCAGACCAGTCAATATTATCAGCCTGTACTTTTTCTATAGATTTACTGTTTTTTCTTAAACCAATCCTAACTTCTAACCCTGAATCCTTTAAATTTAATGCTTGAGCTCTTCCTTGATTACCATATCCTATTATAGCAATTTTCTTATCGATTAAACTATTTTCTACTATATCTTTATCTAAGATGATATTATTCATGGTAATTTTATTTTAGAATTTTCTCTATCTTCTGATTGCCTATATAAAATTATAATTTTGCCAATCATTCCTACTACTGATGATGAGGTCTTACTTTCTATAATAGGAGCTAGTTCCTTTTTATCACCAATTTTAATTTTAATCTTAATAAGCTCATGATCTGATAAAGATTTATCTATAAATTGAATAGCAGATTTTGACAAACCATGTTTGCCGATTATAATATAGGGCTCTAAGGAATGCGCAAGACCACGTAAGAATTGCTTTTGTTTTGATGTTATAATCAATTATCTCCTAGAACAAGATTAACTAAACTTACAATATCTAAAACATTTAATACCTGATCAGCATTAAAATCAGCATTAATATCATAAGAATTTGCTAATACCAAATTAACAAGTATTACAATATCAAGAATATCAATATTACTATCTAAGTTCAAATCACCTTCTAATGCCTGATATCCTATTATCTCAAGCTTAAAATCGTCTAATGCTGCTTCAACAAGAGAGCCCCCTGATCCATTATCACCTTCATTAAATTCATCTGAAGCAATAAATCTAAATTGGACCTGATTAGTTAAATCAATATAATTTGATAATACAAATCTTTTTTCAGACCATTGATTTAGAGATTCTGTAGTATATTCTAAATTTACCCAATCCTGATTAGCTTTTACCTGGACATTCCATAAATCATTACCAGGATTATTACCTAGATCATTAGTATACCATCTCCAATAACTAACCTGAACATCATTATAACTAGATAAATCATAAATATCTGAATATAATATTGTCGATCCACCATCTATATCTGCCTGGCCAGGACTATTTTCATTAACAGAATCATTTCCTGTAATAAAACATTTTTCACCATTTTCAGTATGATCTGCATCTGTTTGAACTAAAACACCCTGCTCATAGCTAGGATTAGGAATCCCTAATTCCCATATCCCTGCAGATGCATTTGATTCAACATACCAATTATTATCATTTTCAAAATCTTGTACCAAAATATCAGCTAAATCACCATAATTAAATGATATATAATCTCCAATTTGAGGATATTGAGAAGATTGCCCTAAATTATTCGAAGCAGTTATATAATAATAAACGATAACATTTGACTGATCAAACGTCATTACAGCACTATATTCACCATTATTTGAATTATCATACATAGCAGTATCATTCCAGTTAGCATTATCCAAACTATAATGTAAGGTAACTTCTTCTACTTCTCCATCAAAACTCTCTACATTTGCAGAAAAATAAACATATGGTATTTGCAAATCATCAATATCTTGAATTTCATTATGAGAAATACTAACACCTCCAAGTTCAAGCACAAATAATCCCTGTTCTATATCACTTGAAATAATATTACCACTAGGAAGATATACATATGTTCCCCAATTACCGACATAAAGACCCTCTATATCTGACATATCATAATATGCAATTTCTTCTAAATTAGTAGGATCAGATATATCCACAACTCTTGTACCATCAGCATAATAAGAAATAATTAGCTGATCTGTTCCTGGTCTAACATATAAATTATGGGCTGAATGCGTTTCAAATTCAGGAGTATAATACTCATCTACTAAATTAATATTATTATAATCTGATATATCCCATACTTTAATATGACCAGAAAGATTTTCATCACCTGTAAATAGATACTGTTCATCTTCGGTAACAGCTACATCGTGCGTACTAATACCATCTATGCCAGCAAAATGAGAGGCCAGTGTTATCGGATTAGCTCTATCAGAAATGTCAATTATATAAAAATATCCAACATATATAGCAGCACAATATAACTTATTATTATAAACTTCAATATCATGACAATAACCATTTGTACTAGTCTCTACACCATTTAAGTTCCATGTACCAACCAATTCTGGACTAGATGGATTATCTAGACTATAAATCCAGATATCATTTACATCTGCTCCAACAATATATAAATAACCTTCTGTATCAACGTGAATATTGTGTGAATTATCTACATCTGTAATAGTATTAACAAGTACAGGATTATCTAAATCATCCACACTTACAATTTTAATTCCATCCTCTGCCTCTGTACCAATATATACATGTCTATCCCAGTATTTTAAATCCCTCCAAATACTAGTTGAACCTTCTATTCTACCAACTTCAAATGGTTCATATGGATTTGTAACATCAACAAAAGAAGCAGCATTCTGCAATCCGATAACTGCAAATTCTCGTCCATCTTGATAAAATCCCGTTATATCTGAACAATCTTGCTCAAATGGTAAATAAGATAATAATTGCATGTTATACGAATCTGAAAAAAGAAATGATATAATCAAAAATAATATATATATAGCTCTCATTTAATAATTCCCATTAATAATTTTAACTGATACAAATTTAGAGCCTTTATAAAAAAATAACAAAAGATGAATTCTTAAAAAATGTAACAATTATGTGACCTACATCAAAAGATATATAGTAATTATTTAATAGTTTAACCATGTTAGAGGCTTAAAGTATATCCTTTTTTGTCTTTAATTGGCCTTGATGAGCTAAAGAAATAAACCCCTGAACTCCCCAGGGGTTTATTTTATTAGAGTAATTTTTTGACTTGTAGAATACTCAGAGGTGCTTATAGTTATAAAATATATACCTGAAGTAAAATTAGAAGCATCCCATGTATATGAGTAAATGCCTCTATCTAAAATACCATTATATAACGAATCA
>CETG01004551.1_pt1 | contig 12211 bp, 10 predicted proteins | sample 361471 | NCBI WGS metagenome assembly CETG01 (sample SAMEA2622696, study PRJEB7988) | marine metagenome | isolation source: saline water (ENVO:00002010), including | reverse complement strand
GATTTGTTGCACCTCATCGTGCAAGAGGGGGGGTCGGATATACATATTCGTGTGGGTGTTCCTCCAGCCATGCGGTTGCACGGCATCCTGCAAAAGGTGGACGGGCCGGCGTTGACCAACGAGACTGCCGAGGAACTGATGCGTTCCATTACTTCTGACGAAAGCATCCAGGAGGTGCGCGAGCGGGGTGGAGCTGACTTCGCGTTTGCGTTTGGTGAACTGGCGCGTTTTCGCGTGAGCGTGTTTAAGGAGAAGGGCCGTTTCGCGATGGTGTTGCGGCAAATCCCGACCACGTTGCTGACGTTTGAGCAGATCGGTTTGCCGCCGTCCGTCAAGGAACTCCTCTACAAGCCTCGTGGCATGGTGCTGGTGACTGGGCCGACCGGATCCGGCAAAAGTACCACGCTTGCCTCGATGATCGATATCATCAATATTGAGCGTGACGACGCCCATATCATCACGATCGAGGATCCGATTGAATTTTATCACAACCACAAGAACGCGATTATCACCCAGCGTGAAATTCACGTGGACGTCCCCAGCTTCGGTGAGTCGCTCAGGCGCGCGCTGCGTCAGGATCCCGATGTTATTCTCGTGGGTGAGATGCGTGACTTGGAGACGATTGAGGCGGCCATCACGGCTGCGGAGACTGGTCACTTGGTGTTTGGAACGCTGCACACAACCGGCGCTGCAAAGACGATCGACCGTGTTGTGAATGCGTTTCCAACCAACCAGCAGAACACTATTCGTATTCAGTTGTCCACGGTGTTGGAGTCAGTGATCTCGCAGTTGCTTTGTCCGAGGGCGGACAAGCCCGGACGTGTGGCGGTGTTCGAGATTATGAACCGCACGCCGTCCATCGCGGCTCTGATTCGTGATAACAAGACCTATCGAATCAACTCGGACATCCAGACCGGCGCCAAGTACGGGATGGTGAATCTCGATTCCTACCTGTTAGAGAAATATCAGGCCGGTTTGATTGCCGAGGATGAAGTAATTACCAAGGCGCAGGATCCCGGCACAATCATGGACAAGTTGCGGGCTGTTCAGGCGGGTATGATGGCTGAGGAGGAGGAAAATGAGGAGTAATGGCTGATTTTACCGCAATTCCACTTCTTGCCTTGATTGGTGACCAGAATCTACTGGATGAATTCCAGTTGGAGGAGGTCGCGGGGGAGGTGGAATCCTCCGGAGTTAGCGCGTTTCAGGCGATGGTGGACTCTGGATATCTCGATGAGGATACGATCATTCAGATTCTGTGTGACCACCTAAGTTGTGAGTCGATGGACCTGAACGACGCCTTGATCACGTCCGACCTGATCGAGCAGTTGCCGGCCGAATTAGCCAAGCAGCACCAATGTGTTCCGGTCTCCTTTTTTGAGCCGACATTGCAGTTGGCCTTCGTTGATCCACTTAATCCGGCTGCGCTTGACGAGATCGGGTTTACGACCGGTTTTGATGTTCAGGTTGTTGTTGCAAATCCGGCACAGGTTACAGAAGCGCTCAAGGAGCATTACGGGCAGGACGAAGTGGATGCAGCCGCCTCGGGTGAGGCGTTGACGGATATTCTCAAGGAATTTGGTGACAAGGCGCTTGATGAAGAGGAGGGTAACAAAGTTGATATCGAGTCGTTTGATGTTTCTGGTGACGAAAAAGACATCGCGGCATTTGTTGATGCCGTGTTGGTGACCGCGATTAACGACCGTGCTAGTGATATTCACTTCGAGCCGTTTGAGAACGAATTTAAGATACGTGCGCGTGTGGATGGTGCGCTGTACGAGCTGACCAGTCCGCCGCAATCATTAGCCCCCAACATCGTGGGCCGGATCAAGGTGATGGCAGCGTTGAAACCGGACGAGCGTCGTAGGCCGCAGGACGGCCGTATCCCGCGTACGATGCCGGACGGCCGCAAAATTGACCTGCGTGTCTCATGTCTGCCAACTCAGTTTGGAGAGTCGGTAGTGCTGCGTGTCTTGGATCGTACGGCTATCACGCTGGATCTTGACGTACTGGGTTTCCCGGATCACATGCTGTCCAGGATGAAGGACATCATCAAGACGCCGAACGGCATCTTCATCGTGACCGGGCCGACCGGTTCCGGCAAGACAACCACCCTTTACTCTGCGCTCGCCGAAGTGAACGGTATCGGGGAGAAAATTCTTTCCGTCGAGGATCCGGTGGAGTTCGACATTGAGGGCATCATGCAGGTTCCGGTGAACTCCCAGGTTGGGATGACCTTCCAGTCTGGCTTGAAAGCCTTCCTACGGCAGGACCCCGACATCATCATGGTGGGGGAAATGCGTGACTTGGAAACCGCACAGATTTCCATTCAGGCCGCGCTCACCGGTCACTTGGTGTTGAGCACCCTGCACACCAACGACGCCTCCGGAGCTGTGACTCGTTTGCTCGACATGGGCGTGGAACCGTTTTTGATTTCATCCTCACTGCTTTGTGTTTTGGCACAACGCCTGATTCGAACGATTTGCAAAAAATGCAAGAGCCCGTTCGAGCCGACCGATAACCAACTCCAAATGCTCAATCTCGACCCGGCCGATCTCGGCGGGAAGGAATTCTTTTACGGGCGCGGATGTTCATCCTGTCACGACACAGGTTATCACGGCCGGCGTGGCATCTTCGAGTTGCTCACGATCACGGATCCGGTTCGCGAGCTGATCGACCAGAGTGCTGCCACGATGGTCATTCGCCAGAAGGCCATCGAGGGGGGGATGAAAACCATCCGTGAAGATGGCTTGCGCGGCATTTACGATGGTGATACGACTGTCGAAGAGGTGCTCCGCTACACGTAAGCGCAAGGACACGTCATGGCCAAATTCCAATACGAAGCCTTAGACACCAAGACCGGCAAGACTGAAAAGGGTGAACTGCCCGCCAACAGTCAGGCCGAGGCACTGGCTCGTTTACAGGAAATGGGCCTCGCTCCGACCAAATGTGAGGAGGCCAAAGCCGAGCCAAAGAAAGGCAAGGGCAAAGCCAAAAAGAAGGCCGGAAAGAAGGGTAAGAAGGGTGCGATGCAGATCGAGATTAATATCGGTGCTGCAGTAAATGAAAAAACCCTGACCATTTTTACCCGCCAGTTGGCACAGCTAACCTCTGCGGGCTTGCCCCTGCTTTCCGGACTGACCGTACTTGCACGTCAGGAAAAGAACCAAGTTCTCAAGCGTGTGTTGGGAGAGTTGGCGGAAGTAATCGAGGGAGGCGGTACATTCTCCGAAGGGCTTGCGCAGCATCCCAAGGTGTTCAACAAACTCTTCGTCAGCATGGTCAAGGCGGGTGAGTTGGGCGGTGTTCTTGAAGTGGTTCTGGATCGCTTGGCTCAGTTCATGGAAAAAGCGATGCGAATCAAAGGCAAGGTCAAGGCGGCCATGTTCTATCCGATCGCAGTCCTTATCGTGGCAATCGTGATTATGGCAATCCTGTTGATTTTCGTGATTCCAAAGTTCAAGGACGTGTTTGGGGATTTGACCGGTGAGGATGGCCTTCCCGAATTCACTCAATTCGTATTGGACATTAGTGATACCGTTAAGGACAACGCATTCGGTACCGGCACAGCGATGTTTGCTTTTATGCTGACATTGTCTATGTGCGGAAAAACCAAGCATGGCCGGTTCGTGCTCGATAAATTGGCGCTGTTTTTCCCAATCGTTGGTCCGGTGGTGGAGAAGGTATCCATCGCGCGATTTGCGCGTACGCTTGGCACCCTGATCAACTCTGGTGTACCCATCCTGCAGGCGCTCAATATTGTTAAGGACACTTCCGGCAACACGGTGGTGGCGCAGGCTGTGCAGGATGTTCACGACAGTGTTAAGGAGGGTGAAACCATCGTCGCTCCGCTTGAGGCTTCGCGAGTCTTTCCCCCAATGGTGATCAGTATGGTGGACGTCGGTGAAAAAACCGGTGACATGCCGCAGATGCTCGAAAAAATTGCCGACACCTACGACGAGGAAGTCGACCGCGCGGTTGAATCGATGACCTCATTGATTGAGCCTGTCATGATTGTGTTTTTGGCGGTGATCGTCGGTAGCATCGTTATCGCGATGTTCTTGCCTCTCATCAAGATGATCGAAACCATCAGTTAACAAAGCTGATACTTTCAGGTTAGTCAAAGAAAATTTCTATAAAACTGCGGAGTGTCTAGACTCTGCATGAATTTTAATTTTTAGATTACTGAATCTCAATGATGTGAAATTCACAGAAATTAAAATTCATTTAAAATTGGAATGGAGGCAAATGGCCATCACCTAATAATTGATCTTCTCTGCGAAGCGCTTCGCCTTGAGAATGGATTTCCTCGATACTTTTAACTCCCACAAGTCTCATTGCTCTATCGAGTTCGGAGTGTAATATATTAAAGGCTTTGCTTAAGCCTTCATAGCCCCCAGCTCCAACACCTGCTGCAGTAACTCTTCCAATACCAACAGCCTTTAATCCATAAGATAAAGCAATTAGTATATCTGTCCCATTTCGAATTCCACCATCCATCATGAAATCTAGATTTGTCTTACCAACTAAAGGCATTTCTTTTGCAACAATATGAAGCGTAGGAGGAACTCTATCTTGTTGTCGTCCTCCGTGATTAGACCAGATTACGCCCGTAGCGCCTAGATCTTCAGACTTTTTTGCATCTTGTGCACAATGAACTCCTTTGACAATTAGTGGGTTGTCGTTACCCCAAGCTTCTTTGATCCATTTCAGATCATCCCAAGTTACTGCTGATGCTGCTAGTTGTTCTCCGATGTCTGTATAAGGCATTGGATTACCCTCACAATCTATGACGTTTACAAACTTAATTAAGCCACCATCCCGAAAGTGATTAATTAACCAAGGCAATCGTCGCAGCATTTGTGGCGAAATAGATAATTTTTTAAAAGCTAACTTAATTTTTTCACTGAGTTTGAGGCCATTAAAGGAAGCTGCAGCTTCCATGGGTTTCATTCTAGCATGCATTGTTCGCATTCCAGATACACCCGTATCCATAGTAAGAATTAGTCCCTTAAAGCCAGCTTTCTTGGCTCTCTCAATGCCTCGTAATGCAGTATCTTTTCCTCCGCAAAGATAAAGCTGAAACCAACAATTTCCGCTAGATGCTGCAGCCACTTCCTCAAGGGTTGTTCCTGATAGCGTTGACAAGCACATTAATGTTCCATATTCACCTGCTACTTTTGAGGCTACAGAGTCCGCTTTTGGATAAAGTGAACGAAGACTGCCTACCGGTGAAATAAACCATGGTACGCTTAATTTTTGTCCTGCGACAGTTGTACTCATATCCAAATTAGGAAAATTTAGTGCACCATGAGCAGTAGTGAGTGATTGCTGGAAAGCACGAACATTAGCCCGCATAGTAATTTCATTATCCGCCCCACCTCGGAAATATTCTGAAACTATTGGGGGAACTCTTCGAAGCATAAGTTTCCATAAGTCTTCAGTGTTAAGAGCATTAGTAATTTTTTTATCTGCTTTTCTCATTGTTAAATTAAAAGTGCATTCCATTTGATTTCACTTAAAACACTAAATATTCAATTCAGAAATGGGATTGTCAGTGGTCCTTGAGGTAAAACAGCTACTTTTGCTTTATTGCCAAATTTATTTAGTTGTTTTGCTACTTCAGCGCTGATGTTTTTACACGGTTTTAAATGGCATGAAGAAATAGTTTTATCATCTAACATGCTATGTACAAAAACATTGGACTTACGTTGTATAAGCGCTTGAATTTGTGCTTGCCACTGTTCTGGTTGCGAAAATTCTGGCGCTGAAATTTTTTTTAAAACTTCTTCAATTGAAGTTTCGCTGCGGAGTAATTTATCCAGCGGGCTTTTGCTTGGTATGCCCTCGCGGCATTCAGCAGCGAGAATTAGTGTCCCTCCGTTTTTTAGTATTCTTGAGCCAGCGCTCATTCCTTTAACACCCTGATAAAGATTTTGGTCAAGTGGATAACCGCTGTTAGTTGTGACTACAATATCGAAAAGTTGATCAACACCCTGCATTGCTGATTTTTTTACGAATTCGCAACCGACTTCGTGTGCTTTGATAAGATCTCCAGCAAATACATTGGTAATTTCTCGTTGTTCATTTAGCGTAACATTCAGCAAGAAACTTGGACCTGCTTTCAATGCAATATCACGAAGTTCTTCCCATAGAGGGTTGCCTTTAGTAATGCCAAAAGTGGCTTTGTTACTTCCTATATTTTTTGAGCCATGATTGCTCATTATAGTCTCCAGGCCTGCACAGCCAGGCATAATCCCTTTCACTCCTCCGCTGAAGCCTGCAAAAAAATGAGGCTCTATAAAACCAGTTATGATCCTTAAGTCAGCCTCCACCAGATGGCGGTTAAGATATGCAGGTGTACCGTCAGAGGTGGTTCCAACTTTAACAAGAGAATTAGGATTGTCCGGTTCGTGATTAAGCACACGGTATTGAGCAACTACATCTGGAGTTAGAAGGGACTCAAGTTCTTGCTTTGTATTGGGGCGGTGTGTTCCAAGTTGGTTAATTAGGGTGATATTGTCGCTTGGTCCACCAAGATATTCTAGTAACCATGGAATGATTCGATCGTTTGGCGTTGCTCTGGTTATATCAGTGAAAGCAATACAAATTTTAGTTTTAGATGATACTCGTTCAAGTAAAGGTTGACTATAAATCGGATCTTGAAGTGCGTTTATAATGGAAGATTTTTCATCCACTAAACCATTAACTTGAAATGGATTGATTATGGTAGTTCGCTCTTCAGGTAAATTAATGCTTAGGTAACCAGACCCATACGCCAACTTTATTTTCATTAGTTAGAACCCGCAGACTAACCCTTTTTTCAATTTAAGCCAAGTTCAGCCCGTATTAAATGTAATAAAATAAAAATTAGGAAATTATTTTTCTAATTGTTGTATGGATGTTTTTAAAACATTAGGTGCCGCAATATATAATTTTCATTTCGTTAATAAGTTGGTGTGATTTTCAGTGACATTATAAATAAAATAGATAATTTATAGAATATTCGATTTCTATCCTATGCGCTTTTCAATTGAACTAGTAATTTACGCGTGCGTTTGAGCGGTGAGACGGTATTTTGTCGCGACATGCGATTGAGCGCAGAATCACAGACCCTGTTTGACAAGGCGTTGAAGTGGATTCCCGGCGGGGTGAATTCGCCCGTGCGGGCGTTTCGTGCCGTCGGTGGGAAGCCGTTTTTCGCCGTGCGAGCGAAAGGTGCCTCGGTTTGGGATGCGGACGACAACGAGTACGTCGACTACGTTGGCACATGGGGGCCGGCGATTCTGGGGCACGCGCCACAGGTAGCGGTTGATGCCGTGAAGAACGCTGCCGAGCACGGGACGAGCTTTGGCATTCCCAACCCCCTCGAGGTGCGCATGGCCGAGTTGGTTGTCAACGCCGTGCCGTCCGTGGAAAAGGTGCGCATGTGCAACTCCGGCACCGAGGCGACCATGTCGGCGATCCGCTTGGCCCGGGGCTTTACCAAGCGCAGCAAGATCATCAAGTTCGAGGGGTGTTACCACGGGCATGTTGATTCGCTGTTGGTCAAGGCCGGTTCCGGTGCGTTGACGCTTGGCCAACCGGACAGTGCCGGTGTCCCTGCGGAGTTCACGAGCCAGACAATCGTGCTGCCGTTCAACGACGAGGCGGCTGTGCGGAGTGCTTTTACCGAGCACGGGGACGACATCGCGGGGATCATTCTCGAGCCGGTTCCGGCCAACGCTGGGCTGTATCTGCCTCGCGATGGCTACTTGGATTTTCTCCGCAAAATCACATCTGAAAACGGGGCGTTGCTGATTTTCGACGAGGTGATGACCGGCTTCCGTCTGGGCTTGGCCGGGGCACAGGGCCGGTTTGGAATCACGCCGGACCTGAGCTGTTTTGGAAAGGTAATAGGCGGCGGTCTGCCGGTCGGTGCCTTTGGCGGACGTGCTGAAATTATGGACTGCCTTGCCCCGGATGGGCCGGTTTATCAGGCGGGCACATTGAGCGGCAACCCCTTGGCCATGTCGGCTGGCATCGCTGTGCTTGAGGCGTTGGCGGAAGGGGAGGTTTACGGAAAATTAGAGGCGCTTGGCCAAGCGCTGGCAGACGGGTTGGCCGATGCAGCTAAGTCGGCCGGCGTGACTTTGTGCCTCCAGCGCATCGGCTCGATGTCATGCTGCTATTTCGCCGACGGCCCGGTGCACAACATGGGCGATGCGATGGGGAGCGACCGCGAAAAGTTCGGCAAATATTTTCACGGCATGCTGGGGGAGGGGGTCTATCTGGCGCCTTCCCAGTTTGAGGCCGGATTCATTTCAGCTGCACACGACGAGGCTACCATCGAAAAGACCATCGCGGCAGCAGCCAAGGTCATGAAGTCGCTTTAGCCATGCGCGTCATCGCAATAGACCACGGCACGGTCCGGATGGGAATCGCGATCAGCGATGAGTTGAAAATGATCGCGCAACCGTTGGAGTTTATTCCGGCAGTACCGTTTTCCGATTTTCTTAATCGGTTCAAGGCGCTACTTCAGGAGTACGAGGTGGATTTGGTGCTGCTTGGGATGCCTCGAAACATGGATGGGAGCTACGGCGAAGCCTCGATTAAGGTGCGTGAGTTTGAGGCTGTGTTGAAAAACAGCATCACCATTCCGATCAAGACGTTTGATGAACGATTAACCTCGGTGCAGGCCAACCGCGCCCTGACGCAGGGGAAGGTTAAAAAGAAAAAGAAACGCCAAAACGTCGACGCCATGGCGGCGGCCATCCTGCTGCAAAGCTATCTCGACAGCTTGGCCTGAGTGGCATGGACGCCGTTAAACTCAAGCTGACTGTTGCCTACGACGGCACTCATTACAAGGGGTGGCAAGTGCAGAGAAGTGGCGTCACGGTTCAGCAGCGGGTGGAGGAGGCGTTGCGGCGGTTGTTCCCGAGCGTGGGGCGAATTCATGGCTCAAGCAGAACCGACACCGGCGTGCACGCGCATGGGATGGTTGCGCATGTGGAGATTCAAAAAGAGGAATTTCGCATCGAGGAACGGAAAATCCGGTTGGCGCTGAACGCCTTTCTGCCGGATGACGTGAGCGTGTCTGAGGTGAAGCGTGTGCCAATGACTTTTCACGCCCGATTCGATGCGACCGGCAAGCAGTACCGGTACACGATTTGGAATCATCCGGTGATGAATCCGCTGATGCGACACACGGCTTGGCATGTTCCCAAGGAGCTTGACTTCGAACGCATGCAGCGCGGGGCGAAATATTTTGTCGGCAAACGAGACTTTCGCGCCTTCGCCGTGAAGCGTGAATACGAGATGCGTTCCACGGTGCGCACCGTGACCGGCTGCAAGCTGTACAAGAAGGAATCAATGCTGACGTGCGTCATCGAGGGGGATGGTTTTCTGTACAAAATGTGCCGCGGCATCGTAGGAACGCTGGTCGAGGTTGGTACTGGAAAACTTAAGCCAACCGATGTGCGGGAGATTTTGAAATCGTGCGAACGGGCCAAGGCCGGCCAGACCGCACCGGCCCATGGATTGGTTCTGTGGAAGGTGATGTACAGCAAAAAGAAACCCAAGCGATGACCGGGGCAGGATGTCAGTTGCACGTCGTATTGGTTGAGCCGGAGATTCCCCCCAACACCGGAAACGTGGCACGGCTTTGTGCCGCCACAAGGACGCATTTGCACCTGGTTGAACCGCTTGGTTTTGAGTTGTCCGACAAGCAGTTGAAACGTGCAGGGATGGACTATTGGCAGCACGTCGAGTGGAGCCGTTGGCCAAGTTGGTCGGCGTTTGCCGAGAGTGTGCCGGAGACGAGTCGGCTGTGGTTGGTAGAGTCAGACGGACCAACCCGTTACTCGGATGCGGAGTTCGCCAAGGGTGACTATCTCGTTTTCGGACGCGAGACGCTTGGCCTGCCGGAGAAGTTCTGTCGCGAAGCCGGCGATCGCTGGCTTCACATTCCAATGTTTAACGAGGGGGCACGTTCGTTGAATCTCTCCAACTGCGTGTCGCTGGTACTTTACGAGGCACTGCGGCAGTTGAAATTTGAGGGTGAACTGTAGCGCTTGGCCAAGCGCTTGGTTTTTGGTGCTGGTGTCGCTTGGCCCAAGGCTTTAGAAATTACCGGCCTTGGCGGAAAAACCTTCCCTTGATGAAGAATTTGGTGGAAATATATGACACGACCCTGCGCGATGGCACGCAGGGCGAAGGAGTCAGTTTTTCGGTTGCAGACAAACTGCGCGTGGCCGAGAAACTGGATGCCTTTGGTGTGCACTACGTGGAGGGCGGTTGGCCGGGGAGCAATCCCAAGGACATCGAGTTCTTCAAGGAAGCGGCCAAACGCAAGTGGAAGAATGCACAAATTGCAGCCTTCGGCTCGACCCGCCGTAAAAAGATCGATGCCAAGGACGATCCGCAGGTGAAATTGCTCATCGATGCGAAGACGCCGGTGGTCACCATTTTTGGCAAAACGTGGCTGTTGCATGTGAAGGAAGTATTGCGAACCACGCCGAAGGAAAACATCGCAATGATCGCCGACACGATTGCGTTTCTCAAAAAGAACAAGCGCAAGGTGATTTACGATGCCGAGCATGCGCTGGATGGCTACAAGGATGATCCGGAGTACGCCTTGGCCACTTGGAAGGCGGCCGAGGAGGCCGGTGCGGATTTTGTGGTTTTGTGCGACACCAACGGTGGCACGCTGGCAAGCGAGGTGGCTAAGATCACCGCAGTCGCGAAAAAGGAACTCTCCTGTCAGGTGGGCATACACACCCACAACGACATCGGCTTGGCCGTGGCCAACGCGGTCTCCGCAGTGGAGCAGGGTGCGACCCAGGTGCAGGGCACGATCAACGGCTACGGTGAACGTACCGGCAATTGCAATTTGACCAGTGCCATCCCGAACATCTCTCTGAAGATGGGGCGGCGCTCAATCCCCAAGAGTCGGATCAAAAAATTGCGTGACCTGTCGCGTTTTGTGGATGAGGTGGCCAACATCATCCCGGACCGCCGTCAGCCGTGGGTGGGCGGTACGGCCTTCGCACACAAGGGCGGCATGCACGTGAATGCCGTTCAAAAGGTGGCGCATAGTTTTGAGCACGCCAACCCGGATGTGGTCGGCAACAAGCGGCGCATCCTCGTGAGCGACCTCGCCGGGCGGAGCAACATCGTGATGAAGGCTCAGGAAATGGGCATTCGCATCGACAACGACACGCCGGAGTTGAAAACCATCCTCATGAAGGTCAAGGAGCAGGAACACTTGGGCTACGACTACGAGGGCGCTGAAGGGTCGTTGGCATTGCTTATCCGAAAAGCGTTGGGCCGGGTGGGGCCGGCATTCGACCTCGAGGCCTATCACGTTTCAATGCGTGGCGATGCGCTGGAGCACGTATGCGAGGCAACCGTCAAAGTACGAGTTGGTGACAAGACGGCGCATACGGTGGCTGATGGCGACGGCCCGGTGAATGCCCTCGATCAGGCTTTACGCAATGCGTTATGCGAGTTTTATCCGGTGCTGAAAAAAGTGAAACTCACCGACTACAAGGTACGGATTTTGAATTCCTCCCGTTTATTCGGTACGGCTGCCCAGACTCGCGTTTTGATTGAATCCACCGACGGTCGGGAGCGATGGTATACCGTAGGGGTGAACGAAAATATCATTGAGGCCAGCCTTCAGGCCCTCTTGGACAGCATCGAGTTTCGGTTGTTGAAAAAGTGATTTGTCATACATACATCGCGATGTTTGATTGCTGCGTGAAGAGGGCAAAAAAAGTGTATGAAAACGATTCCGATTCAATGGTGCTCAGGGAATCGGCTTCTACGGTAATTCCATCGGGCGAAAAAGAGCCAATGGTTCGTACGCAGATTTATTTACGCCAATCTGAATATAATTTTTGCCAAGCGGAGGCGAAACGCCGTGAAGAACCAATGGCTGCGGTGATCCGGTCGTACACTGACGAGAAAATGGAAGTGCCGGAGTACGCATGGACAAACAATCCTATGCTTGAACCGACACCGTATGATTCCGATAACAAGGGGCATGAGGACGCAGGCATTAACCACGACCACTACGTCTATGGTAGTCCGAAAAAATGGATGAAAGTGGACGGTGAGTGGGTGGAGGTGCCAATGACCACCGACGGAGGAGAAGAAGATCACGGAGGCAGTGCGCATGTCACACCGGTCGAGGAGAAGTCGTCTCGATGAGCCAAGGTAAAGTGTTTGT
>CETG01024349.1_pt1 | contig 12214 bp, 12 predicted proteins | sample 361471 | NCBI WGS metagenome assembly CETG01 (sample SAMEA2622696, study PRJEB7988) | marine metagenome | isolation source: saline water (ENVO:00002010), including | reverse complement strand
ATTGTACTGATGATTGCTGCTTGCTCTTCGGGGTCGGGAAGAATTGCATCTTTTGCCCTAGCAAATATACCTTTCTTCTCTTCTTTCTTATCAACTACCTCTTCTTTTATTTCATCTACCATTATAACATATCAAGGCCATGTTATTTATATAAGTTCCTACTTATTATAGTATCCTCTTGGATATGACATACCATATGAAGGTCTTCTACCTATTAAATATCCTTTAGCATTTGATCCTAATCCACTTATAGTATGTTGTGTAGAAGGAGCATCAGCTTGAGTTCTAAGAATTGAACTCCAAGTAGGAGACATAGCAACTGGAGTATTATATGTTGGGGTAAACATATTAGAATTCTTATATGATGGTTGAGATCCAGTAGGATCTCCTTGAAGAGGATGAACTAAATCACTCAACGTAAATTCAGTATGAGTTACTGAAAATGAGGTATTAATATGTGACATTAAGTACTCCTTGCTACAAATAATGTTCCAATAGATTGATCATATTGTGTACCATTCAATCCTGTTTGTTGTGTTTCATAAGCAGCTCTAATAACAGTATAGATTTCAGAAGCACTAACCTCTACTGTATCACCTGGACGAAACTCTGTTTGTCCTGGACTAACTGCGAATTGTATGATTGCAAAATCATCAGGAATATAGTATGGAACAGGCATAATCTTTCCACAAACAGGTAGTCCTTTTATAGGTCTATAATAATTAGCAGCGTCATCAACTTTTACTATGTAATTTGCAGACTTCTTTCTAGCATTCCAGCTGGATTGATAAGTCCTGTCATGATTATTATCCCTGAAGTAAATTACATTATCAGTATCAGCATTGTTAGTGTCTATATTACAATCATATTTTGTTTTTAAAACTAACTGTCCAGATGAGTCATCATTATCTCTGAGCCAACCATAACTCATTTCCCTAGCTAATGAATTAGTATCTGATGGTTCATCTTGAGCACCACCATAATATTGATATGAAGCTTGTCTGTAGTAGAAATCAATTTCTCTAGTTGATCCATATATGTAAGTAAATGAACCATTCCAGAGATAATCATAGTCACATACATTAGTTCCCCAATTAGGACCACGGTTAAGGAAGAAAGTAAAGTATGGATAGACTACTGCATTAATCTCTTGTACAAATTGAATTACACCAAAGTTATCATCCTGTGCTGGACCTTGTGCTCTATAGGTTCTTATCTCTATTGGATATTGCTTTGGAGTTGAAGTAGTTGCAAAGTAAAAGTGAGGGTAACCAGTTTCTTGCTGTGTTCTATCAGTAATATTCATCCAAGCGTAAGAAGATTGAACATCCATTCCTAAGTCACCAGTAAATCTACCAAAATGGGATTCTGTATCTCCATCATAATTTGTTCCCATACGATTCAACCATTGCCAATGAATACCAGACTTGATATGAAGCAGTGTATTGTTATTTGACAATGCAAAAGCCCAATAAGTTGTACCAAATGTCTTAGTAGCATCATTAATAACCTTAACGACTATGAACTTTCCATGAGAAGATTTCTGATACGCTGTTGTACCTTGCCCAATAGTAGTAGTTCTAATCTCTGCTACACCATCTCCTCCTACATTAGTATCTGAACCACCAGTAGACCCAGTTTGAGATGTACTAGTACCTATTGCATAATCATTTGTTGTTGCTAGACCACCTATCTCTTCTCCAGGAATAGTATATGTCTCAGCAGCACCCCATCCATTTCCTACACTATGGATAGTAATACCAGCAACACATCTTACGTATTGATAACTATCTTGTTCAGGTCTTCTCCATACCCTAATTTTTAACTCGGATCTACCACCACTAGCAGGGATAGTATGTTTCCAATAAGGAGCGAAACGACTGTTAACATTTGCACTTGGTAATAAATTTATAACTCCTTTCTGTCCAGCATTAGTAGTATGAGCATATCCATAAGAATGTATTCCTTGATAACCTACATGAGTTGGTGCTGTTGGATCAAATACTTCATCCTCAGTCTGCTCCCAGCCTTTGAGAAACCAACTCCTGTCAGATCCATTCAATACTGGAAACTCTCTATAATCAAACACACCGCTTAGAGTAGATTGATTGTCTGTATTAATAACAGCATCAGCAGAATAACCACCGCTTGCCATTTGTCCATCAATAAATTCTACATCAGTACTATCATAAAATATTATAGTAGTTCCTTGATATGCATCAATAGTTTTATTCTCACTCTCTGCATCTTGTGGTCTTTGGAAAGCCCATTTACCAGCAGTTTGTCCAGGATTAGAAGTCAAACTAATCTCAGTACCAGCAACTGCTGCTAAAGCTTCAGCTTCAGTAGAATATACTTTAAATGTTGTACCTTGATTCCAATTTATAAGCCTATTAGTCTCAGTTCTATCACCAATATAATAATCTGTGTCAGGAGTAAGTCCTCCTATGTTATCAGCATTAGCAGCATCACTTTCTCCAGGAGCCCATCTTAACTTATCTCCATTTTCTATAAGATCATTCCTCTTGTGAGCATTATTACTATCAGTAGTATCAGCAGTAATAGTAACAGTATTATCAGTTGTATTAACAGAAGATGGTCTCCAAAACTCCATTACATAAAGTGAAGTAGTTCCATTAGGTACTATCTGAAACCTCCTAGTTATTCTTGTAATAGGAGAAGGTCTATTATCCCTAATACCACCACCATAAGACCAAATAGTGTTTCTATCTGGATGACTCCAAGTTCCCCATTCATCATTAGTATAAGGATTTGTAGTTCCAGGTGCTGTTACACAGCAAGGAACTCCAGTATTGGCATTAGAATCAGCACCATTCATGCCCATATTATAGAAGGCAGTCTCTAGACCATCTATTACTTGAGTATTCTCCCACCCATTTGCTCCACCATTAATAGGTACGACATCCATTGTTACTGCCATTTGCTTATTCTCCGATTTTTAGTGCTGTTAATGTGACTGTGATTGCTGCTGCTGCATTACTTCTATTAGTAACGGAAGCATAAATTGTAGCTGTCCTAGGACTATCATTATTAAATCCCATAACGCCTGGTGTTATTAGTACCGCTTCGTTTGAACCTGATGTTATTACTTCAGCAATAACACCTGATCCTGGTAATGGGTCTTCACCTTGACTTCTAGTAGCATCAGCTTGCCTTGTAGCATCATCTACATAGATTCTCACCCAACTTTCATGAGATACATGAACTTTATAAAGAACATACCCTTTATAACCTGTAATATTTAGGTCTATGTCTGTGTCAGGAGCAACACTTGCAGTAGTAGCAGGAAGATCAGTTATAGCTGGAACAGTTGACCCACCTGTAGAACTAATAACTCCATTACCATCTATATTAATACTAGTACCATCAACCTTAACACCACCTAACACTGTTGTAGATGCTTCTGGTAGTGTGTATCCTCCAGCAGCAATATTAAGAGTACCGTCAACTGTAACACTACATCCAGTACCAGGTTTAATAGTACCAACAGTACTAGCAGTAGCAATAGGTACAGAAGTTAAGTAACCTGACAAATCAGGTGGTGTGTATGTAAATGTCTTACCAACTAATCCTAAGGATCCACTACCACTAGCAGCAGCAGGAGTTCCAACTTCATAAGCAAGAGTTTCTATCGTTACTTGCTGTGCATTTGCAGTCTTACTAACTGTTGTTCCACCACCACCAACCAACTCTACAGTATCAGTAGTTCCTGAATTGGGTTTAAGGTTTAAAAGAGCATGATTACTTGTGCTAGCTGTTACATCAAAATCATAAAGAACAGTACTATTACCACCACCAGAACCAGTATTAGTGAAGCTGAAGTTTCCGTTTGCCTGATCATAACTAATAGTTAAACCAGTATGAGTACCATTAACGAATGCTGTATTCATAGCAGCAAGGACATCACTGTCACCATAACCACCACCAGTTGCAGTCTCTTGTCTTATGTCAAGAGTTACTCCATCTGTTCTTGATACAGTAATACCATTTGATCCTGTAATAGTAAGATCTTGTACTGACTGATGATCAATACCAGATAATCTAAGCTTAGCATTCTTGGTATTTGTCGTATCATCTTGAACACTCCACTGATATTCCTGACCCTTTATGGTGATTTCATCAACACCCCATTGATTAACTGACTTGTCTATTGATATAGCATTACCTTCAACAGCAAGAACAAAATCACTTGGTGTACTACCACCATCATCATGTCTTATAATTTTTCTCGCAGCGTTCTGAGCAGCATTACCACCAGTATGATCTAATGTACTAAGAGTATATGTTGTCTCAAATTCTCCTAGCAATGAAGCGAAGTCAGTATTAGTTGTACTATTTGTAATAACTATTCTTTGACCTGTCCAACCAGCACCATTAGAATAATATAAAACACCATTAGAATCATCATATGCTAGATGAGATTTATGAGTAGCAGCACCTGGAAAGGATGAGACGTTAGCATAAACAACATCACTAGGAGCATTAACAAACTCAAGACCATTGGCAAGTCCATTAACCTTCACCCATTTATCTGTTGCTCCAGTATAATTATTGGGAGTATCAAGTAATGCAGTGAAGTTTGTAACACCACCAGTATTAGCACCAACTGCCGAAGCTTGCCATGTAGTTCCATCCCATTTCCATGAGACACCAGCAGCATTATGAATCTGACCTGGTGTCAAATTAGTACTAGGAAAATCTATTGCCATTGTTGTTTACTCTATATTATGGTAATCGTACCAGACATGGATGAATGATACTCGCAGTTATAATAATAAGTTGCTTTTGGAACTCCAGTAGTAGTCCAAGATACTGATGATGTGGATCCATTACCTGTAACTCCTTGAGGTCTCGCAGCAATAGAAGGTTGTCCTGGAGCTTGCCTATCACTAATCCAGAAAGGATGTCCACTCATATTTCCACTAAACTCTACTGTATCACCTTGGTTAATAACTATAGATGGGTCTCCATTGTTACTAAAGCTAGTCTGTCTATCATCACCAGTCATTATATAATCATTATTAGTTGTACTAACAGTAAATGGGAATGTTTTCACAAGTGGTCCTGGTGGTTGCCTGTAGAAATTATTAGTTCTTGGATACATCTGAGCATCTTGAACTAATTGAGGATCCCTACGTTCACCTTTCAGTTGATCTTTATACCACCCACCTTGATACCCTGTATCATACCTTGGATTCCTAACATGAATCTCTAAGTTAGGACTATCAAAGAACAACCCACCATTTCCTCCACGGCATGTAGCATCATCAAACCTAGCAGAAAATAGATCAAATCCTATATCATTATATCTTCCATGTTGTTGAATAAATGCAACGACATCACTGTTGGTGAATCTTTCTTTACCTGTTGCTAAACAAGCTGCCATTCCAGCAACCTGTGGTGATGCCATACTAGTTCCACTAATATTATGATACCAGTTACTGCCACCATACTTACCATCAGGTGTTCCAGCTCCTTGTAGTCCTGTGCTAGGATGAATACCATTTGGATCAACCCAACAAGAAACAATACTACTACCAGGAGCCCATACAGTAACTGCTGGTCCGAAATTTGAAAACGATGATCTTCTAAATTGAAAAGAAGTTCCAAGAGAACCTACAGCTATAACACCTTTAGCATTAGCAGGAGTAGATCCTTGCTGGTATTTAATACTTCCAACACCATTAAAGTAAACATAATTATTCCAATCAACATAAGATTCATGATTTGGATCTGGATGTGCTGCATAGAAATTGTTGTTACCCATTGCTGCTATAACAACTACACCATCCTCAATTGCATCTTCAATGTCTGCTCTCAATGCAATATAATCTAAATTAAATTTTCTCTTACTTGGACTTATTCCAAAGTCTATTTCCAATCCACCCATAGTCCATCCAGATGGATTGGGATTTGAACTATTATAAATTGTACCTCTATAATTTACACTACTAACATCACTTATAGAAATACCACTATCAAAAATACTTGATAGATTAGCACCATAACCCCAACTATGATTTGTAATCGTTGGATTTCTTTTTCCTGTCTCTGGATTGATAGGTTTATATCTATGAAATGCTCTAAGATAATCAAAGATTAACATAGTACTTACAGCAGTTCCTTGGTTAGAAGGGTTACCAAGTACCTGCATACTATAGATATTTGCTTCAGGAGCCCATCCATAGTGTCTACCTGCAATGGTTCCTGCTACGTGAGTGCCATGAAATTCATAACAACCCAGTGATGAAAAATAATTAGGATATGGAGCACTAGGTATTGCTGCTCCATCATCATCTATACTAGTAACATATTGATTTAACTCAGCATACCAATCATACATCTGAAACCTATCTCTCATATCAGATGGAGCTTTCCACTCTTCACAATCAAAAGCAACTGGGTCATCACAAACTACTACATCAACATGTCTACCATTATTAAATACCGTTACACTATCTGCAACTTCAGCAGATCCCCATTGATTCTTCCTTCTTTGTGCAGTATCTCCAGCACTATGAAGCTTAGCCCAGTCTCTATCATCTTGTAAATAACTTCCAGACTTACGAAACCATCCTGCTTGATCATAAGGTTCATTATTAACAGTATAAAAAGGTTCTGGATATATACCCTGATCCTCATACCTTTCTTCACACGCAAGAACTCTAGAGTCAGAACGTATAGTTGCTGCCTGTTCTTCAGTCATATAATACTGAGTGTTCCTACTGATAGGACGCTTCGTATGAAGCTTAAACCCATCAGATGTCATGTCAGAATAAAAACCCTCTAGATCATCTCTACTCTTAAGGGTTACGATATAGATCTTATCAGCCATATCATGCCTCTATCTGAACGAAGTGAACCGTTACTGTTATGTTAGCAGAACTACCACTCTTGTTTACAACCTTAGCATATAGATTAGTACTAGGAGTTGTATCATCATTCCATCCTATAGTTCCTGGAGTAATATTCTGTACTGCTCCATCAGATGTAATGATTTCTGCTATGATACCTGTTCCTGGTAAAGGATCTGTTGTCTCATTCCTACTACTATCAGCACTTCTTGCTGGAATACTAGTATACAAAGTAACCCATGCAGCATGAGAAGTTTGAATCTTCAAAAGAGCATACGTTTTAACAGCAGTCATTTGAATATTGGAGACAGCACCATCAAGAATATTTCCTGTTGATGCTTGAGCAGTAGTTCTTGATGTTAAACCTGTTGAAGCACCACCAGCACTAAGAACATTGATTGTTCCAAACATAGAAGGGTGTGCTGTACACTGATAATACAATGTATCAGGTGCATCCATTGGGACTAGGAATGTTAATGTGCTTCCACCAGCAGCATCTTGATTCGTTACACCATCATTATATGCTGTTCCTCCACCTGCTTGAGCAACAGTAGACTGAATTCTAAATGGATGACCACCAGTTTCATTCTTAAACTTATAGGTCTGACCTCTTACCAAATAAATTGTAGGATCATTGGCAGGTGTTGGGAATCCATCACCAGCAAAGATATAATCTGAACTACCATTTGCTGTTAGACTCCACTCAATCTCTGGGGCAGCAGTTAATACACCAGTGTCATCTGCTGCTGGAGCCCATGTAGATCCATCATACTTAAGAACATATCCTGTAGTAGGTGTACCACTTACAGTTACATCAGTGAGATCATTTAAATCGTTAACAGATGACGTTGCAGATAAAGTATCGTTACTTATTGAGAGATTGTTACCTACTTTAATACCACCCTTTGTAGTAGCACTAGCAGTAGGTAATGAATATGCCAGATTTATTCCTTGTGCTGACCAACTATCGCCATCCCATGCCCATGTAACACCAGCAGCAGTGTGGGTTAAACTACCATCAGTAGGTTCGTTTGTTGTTGAGGGGAAATTTATTGCCATTTATTCTAACCTATTGCTACGGTTGCTTTCCATTCACCACCAAAGTATATAGCTTTAATAGTAAATGTGTTTGTTGTGTTTGCTTCAGTTGTACCAGTGATTGTTGCTTGAGTTGCATCAACACCATCAATACTTAATGTAGTCATTGTACGAGGAGTATTTCCTTGAGGAACAAAGATTGTCATATCAATATAAGTTCCATCAGTTGCAGAAGATCCAACAACCTTTACAGGGAAGTCAGCAAGAACAGATGTACGAAGGAAATGAGTTGATTCCCATAACTTATATTCTTGTGCATCATCTGATAATGTATTTGCAACAGACTTACCATCCTGAGTAAGATCTTTTGAATTACTCCAGTCAGTTAAATCATAGTTTGGATTTGCTGCACCATTAACAGTCTCTGGTGGCCATAGATCATTAGGACCAAGAGATTCTACAGTAACATCAGTAAGACTAGCAAGGTATGCAACAAAGTCTGTAATAAAATAACCAGCACCTTGAGAGTTGGTCTTGTCTGGAGTACCAGATCTTCCAGGGAATTGATTACTAATAAATGTATCCAATCCACTGAAACTACCTCCAGCATCAGAGATTGCTTTAGGAAGTTTATTAGTATCTCTAGTATGGAACTTAACTTTACCTTGCTTGTTAGACATCTTAATGTCATCACCTAACCACAAGGAATTATCAGATAAGAATAGATGTCTAATCTTCTTCTCTGCCGATCCTATATCATATTGTTCATGTGCTGAAGGTAACAGGTGACCTGTCATCTTAAGGTAATGCTGACTATAATTACCACTATTTCCGTTATGGAATGCTTCTAGTTCAACAGTCTGGTTACTAACTCTTGGTGTAAAGCTTGGTGACAATGGTGGAGAAGCATCAACCCACTGACTACCACTACCATCATTATACTGAACCTTTAGTCTACCCTCATCAGACTTCCACCAAAGATCTCCTGGTCCAGCAGTTCCTGGTGGGTTATCATTAACGGTAACACTAGCACCTCCTCCACCACCAGTAGCAGTAGAGTTAATTCTAAATCCTTCTGTTCCTATCTGATCAATAGTAATACCACTACCAGCAGTTACAAGAACATCATCCTGTACCCCAAAACTATCAGATAATCTTATCTTTACTCCAGCACCATCAGCAACACAAGCTTGTGCATAAGTTGTATTAGTAAATGATGTTAGGTATCCAGCTGATGCATGGTTACCCCAGTTATATGCTGAGTTCCATTCGGTTACTCTTTGATCAGTAATATTATTAGAACCCATGTCAATGTAGAATCCATTGACATCAAGTACTCCACCAAGTTGAGGAGTAGTATCTTCCAGAACATCTAGAATACCAGAAGAACCAGTACCAACAACCCATTTAGAAGTAGCAGTATCCCATTGAATGTATGATCCATCAGGTATAGGACTAGGAAGATTGACACCTGCCAAGTCAGTAATAGTAGCAGGTATAGCAGGTCTTCCAGTTAGATCAGAGTATGCACCAGAGAATAGAACAGGTTTGTTTAATATCCTTTCAACACCAGACGTAGCAGTCCAGTCAGAATTTACCTGTGCAAGAGGGATTGATGGTTTATTAACCAGATCATCATAATCACCACTCACTGCTACTGGTGAAAATGATGGTTTATTTAAAATAACACCCAGTCCACTAGTTGCATTCCAATCAGCCTGCACCTGTGCAGCAGGTATAGCAGGGAAATCTTCCCATGCAACAGAAGAACCAGTGGACTTTAAAAATTGTCCACTGGTTCCAGTAGCACCAGCAACCTGTAATGGTTTGCCAGTTGGTATATTTACTCCATCCTTTACTTCAACTGGTCCATTATCGTTGTAGTTGGAGATTTGATTCGCCAGTAATTTTGACATACTTCTAGTCCTGAAGACACTTGATCTAAGCTAGAAGTATTTATAAACTACGTAGGACCATCCAAATTGTCTAGGTCTTTTCCATGCCTTTTAGTCTCTTGCTCATCACCAAAACTAATTAAATCTTCATTGAGACTATATCCATAATCAAAATCCAATATGTCCTCACCTTCGCCACCAGGAACATGAGTTGGGAAATTAATAACTGTGTCGTCAAGGTAAGGTGAGTCTAATTTAAAATTATACTCTGCCTTATTCCTATAGTAACTGGTTGTGTTATCAACAGCTCTAATAGGTGTAGTAAGGATAAGTTCTTTTACTTTAGAGAGTGCTTCAAACATTGTCTCTAATTGTTCGTCTCTCTTATTCTCTAATGCTTCAATGATCGCCAAGCGAAGAGCATCATCTGCTTCTTCAATGTGCTTACGAATACTCATTATCAATCTCCTTTAGTTGTCTTATATTATAATTAATTGATTCTGGATATGCTTGAGGACGGTCACGTATGAAACAATTTGTTGCATACCTTACTCCCGAAGTAATCTCTTCTACTTCATGCACCCATATAAAACCATTTGCAGGCCATATAAGAGCATCACCTTTACCTAAAGTAATTTTATACTTACCAAACCAAAATGAAAAATCACCACCAGTGTAATCATCATTCAAATTTAAAGTACAACTTGCAAAGGTATATTCATTATGATCTATGTGAGGATGAATCTTACCTCCAACACCATACTTTAGAGTACGATATGTATGAGGATAACGAATGAAATTATATCTACCTACATGAAAAGCTTCAAATGTATCAAGATAATCCTGATATTCTTGAACTATATCACCAACTTTTTTATGTATTAAATTGAAAGCAGGACAACCAACATAGGTATCTTCATCAGTTATTGGGTCAACCCAAATACCTGATCTTGGTTCATGTTTAGTAAACTTAGAACCTACAACCTCACCTGTAAGAGCATGTTTAGCATTCTCATTTATTGGTTCAGTTTTATTCTGTTCGTATTCAGATATAATCAGATCACATTCATCATCAGATAAAAATTTTTTCTTATGATAAATTAAATCAGTAAATTTAAATGTCACAGGGGTTTTGGAATTTAGTCACATCGGTAGCAATATATTTTGTACCGTCTATTTTTTTAATAAGAAAGTCTTCACCATTTTCTATACGTATAGTATATTTGGCCAAGTCACCTTTAAATTCTTCTTCAGTTAGTTCAATCATACATTACAACATATGTTTTCTTTTTGCATATACCTGATAGACTCTTGACATCCACCAAGGTTCTCACTGTTTAATACGACCTGTGGAAAGGTAGCACCTTCACCAAACTGTCCATAAAATGCTTCTTTACTAAAGTGTTCATCAAGTTTATACTCAACATAATTTAGTTCAGAAATGCCTAGTACTTCTAGTATCTGTTGGCAATAAGGACATCCTTCCTTAGAGTAAACAGTGAAATTCTTCATGCCTCTGGTGTTAAATCACTATTTAGCTTAGCGATTGTAGCAGCATGATCTTTGTCAAATATATCTAAACCTTTATCGGTTAAGATATGCTTGTACATTCCTTCAAATACTTTGGGTGGCATAGTAACTATGTCAGCACCGTATTCAAAGGCTCTACCCACATCTCTAACACCTCTGAGAGATGCTGCAAGAACTTTAGTCTCCACATCATGTCTCTGGAATACGTTAGCAATGTCTTTGACTAGACACAACCCACCAAAGGAGTTGTCATCTACTCTACCTACAAATGGTGACACGTATGCAGCACCTGCTTTAGCAGCAAGTATTGCCTGTGACTGAGAGAAGATAAGAGTTACGTTAACTTTTATGTTATTCTCTGCAAGTTCTACACATGCCATCAATCCATCTGGTGTGCAAGGTACTTTAATTGTAGCACACTTGCCAAACTTTTTGTGTAATCGTTTACCTTCTGAAATCATATTCTCTTTACTACCTATGACTTCCATGCTGATATCATTAAGACCGATATCCTTAAGCTCTTGGTAAACATCTTCGTGCTTTTTACCACTCTTACGTATAAGAGATGGGTTAGTAGTTAACCCATCAACAAGTCCTGTCTTGAAACAAGACTTGATAACATCAGTGTCAGCACTGTCTATAAAAATCTTCATTCGTTTAAAGCTTCCATCTTTAGGAACTGTTCGTTCATATTATAATATAGTTTATAGTTAGTTGTCGTTACGTAGTAACCCACTATGTCGTTTCCATCACAATTATATCCATAACCCTTAAGGGGTTCGTTAACTCCATCAATTCTGAATGTCTTACCACCTTTCTTTAGATAGTCATGAAATTTCTCATCAAGGTTTATCATCGTTCTTCAAAGATCATTTT
>CETG01017130.1_pt1 | contig 12223 bp, 12 predicted proteins | sample 361471 | NCBI WGS metagenome assembly CETG01 (sample SAMEA2622696, study PRJEB7988) | marine metagenome | isolation source: saline water (ENVO:00002010), including | reverse complement strand
TGATAGTAAAATTAAAATTAGAGATGATAAGCTTGAACTAAGTATCACGGAAAATTCCCCATCAAGGTTACTAATAGAAGAAGCTATGATCATAATGGGTCATATTATAGCCAATTTTTGTCTTAGCAATAAAATCCCAATCCCCTTTAGATGTCAAGACAAATCCAACGTTCCAGATTTTAATAAACAACAAAATGAAGTATTAAATAATTTAAATATTAAAAAGAGCCTTAATAAAAGCTATATTTCTATAAAAGCAAAGCAGCACTTTAGTCTCGGACTTGACTGCTATACACAATTTACATCACCAATTCGACGTTATATTGACTTATTAGCTCATTATCAAATATCATCCTTTATAGACGGATCTTCCTTAATTAACGAACATGATATGAGTGATTTAATTCGAAAATATTTAACAAATCAATCTCAAGCTTATAATATAATGGTTGAGGATAAAAGATACTGGCAAAAAGTATTTATATACCTTCAGGAAGGTAAACTAATTAAAGCTTTATTTATTAGATGGATAAAAAAAAGTAGTAATATAGCACTTATTCATTTCTTGGATTTTGGTTTCAATTATATAATAGAGATAATTTCCTCAAATGATCTATTATTAGGAAAAGAGATTTTATTAAAAAAATCTTCTCGTAGTACTATTGAAATTAATGATGATTCTACTAATCTACAAATGCTAGTTATTTGATTCAATGAACTATTATCCCAATAAATATAATAAATGTGAATTCCTTTTAATTACAATTAAAACGATATAGATTTATGCACTTTACAATTACTACCCCTCTTTATTATGTAAATGACAAACCCCATCTTGGTAGTACCTATACTACTATTGCTTGTGATGCATTAGCTAGATTTCAAAGACTAAATAATAAGAAAGTATTATTTATCACAGGAGTTGATGAACATGGTCAAAAAATAGAACGAACGGCCAAAGCTAATTCAATTGAGCCCAAACAACATTGCGATAAGATCTCAAAAGTATATAAAAAATTATGGACCGAATGGGATATTAGTGCCGATCGTTATGTAAGAACTACATCCATTAGACATACTCATTTGGTTCACAAGTTTTTCAAAAGAGTGCAAGCTTCTGGAGATATAAAAGTTGGAAGACAAAATGGCTGGTACTGTGTTGGTTGTGAGGAATATAAGGATGTTCCTAATAGTATTAACTCCCCTGTCTGTGAAATTCACCAAAAGGAACTTGAATGGAGAGACGAGGAAAATCTATTTTTCTGCCTCTCTAAATATCAAACTAAAATAGAAGAACTAGTTAATAGTGAATCTTTTATTTATCCAAGATCCCGACAGAGGGAAATTATAAACTTTGTTTCTAACGGTTTGAAGGATTTCTCAATTTCTAGAGTTAATGTTGATTGGGGAATATCAGTACCGGGATATCCTGGACATACCTTTTACGTTTGGTTTGATGCACTCCTAGGATATTTATCTGGAACATTAGAGGGCAGTAATGATATAGATCTAGACGAATTAGTTGAATTTGGATGGCCTGCATCTATTCATGTTATTGGCAAAGATATTCTTAGGTTTCACGCTGTATATTGGCCTGCAATGCTTTTATCCGCGGGTATTGAACTTCCTAAAAAAGTATTCGGTCATGGCTTTCTCACTCGGGAGGGTCAAAAAATGGGAAAAACCTTAGGCAATGTATTAGATCCTCACAAGTTACTTAAACTATATGGAACGGATGCAGTTAGGTGGTATCTACTTAGGGATATTGAATTTGGACAGGATGGTGACTTTAAGCAACAAAGATTTATCGATATCGTGAATAATGACTTATCAAATACTATAGGAAATTTACTTAATCGTTCAGTGACAATGGCAAGAAATTGGTTTGATAATAAGGTACCAGCTCCAGATATAAATATTAATAGTAAATATCTTGAAAATTATTCAATCCGAACCATAATCAATTACAAGAATTGTTTAAATCAATTAGATTTCAAAGGTGCATCCGAATATTTACTTGAATTGGCTATTTGTTCAAATTGCTATTTAAACGATAAGGAGCCATGGAAGAATATAAAGGACAAGAAAAATATTTCTTCAGTAGCAACTGTTCTATACAGTGTCCTTGAAACAACCAGAATCATTGGTATTTTAATAAACCCATTAACTCCAGATCTTAGTAATAGAATTATCAAGCAATTAGGATATAATATCCCTATTTCATCATGGCAAGGGGAATTAGAGTGGGGGAGGCTGAATTCAGGGACATTACTTCCTGAACCTATTCCAGTGATGAATAGGTTAGAATATAATGATGAATTATGAGTATTATGAATGCATATAAAATAAGATTAATTATAATTATAATTTCATTTTCGACCTTAGCGGTACCATATTCCTATTCTTCAGAAAAAGTTAATAAAACATACTCTATTTCAAATTTTAAATTAAATCAATTAGATGAACTTGGAAATCAATACTTTACTCTAGAAAGTAGTAAAGCTATTGTTAATCCTATCAATGGCAGAATTGATCTAGATAATGTAGTTATAAATGTATTAACTAACAACATAATTTTAAATAGGATTCGAGCAACAAATTGTATTTTGGATAAACAATCTAACAGAATCTATTTGAACAATAAAGTTATATTCGACAATTTAGACGATAGCGACACATTTTTATCTGCTGATAGTATTAATTGGGATGTTTCAAACAAACGAATTTATGCTACTGGAAATATAAAGATGAGTTATCTATCTACAACTCTTTCGTCGACCAACGCACTATACAATTTAAAAAAACAGGACGTAGTATTTACAGGCAAGACAAGATATATTACATATAAAGATAAAAATAGAAATAATCCTTTAATAGAATTAGAGTCAAATTATGCAAAAATTGATAACTTAAAAAAATTGATATTGTTCAAATCAGAAGGCTCTCAGGTACAGAGTACAATAAATATTAGTTATAATTAGTTTCTAGCATTTGAGAGATTTTCTGGCCCCATCCGGTAATCCATAATTCGTCTGAGCTGGTAAAACACCTGGTTGACCAACCACCAACAATTAAGAGGCTATTTTTATTTAATGGGTAAATTAATATTGAAGGTAGATCTCTTACAATTAAATTAAACTCTTCAGTTTGTGGATAATTATTGGTATTAGAAAGTACAGTAAGTTTTTGTTCCTTCAAAGCTTTATTAGATACAACTCCTGGAACAAATTCATTTTCGCTAATAAGGCCTCTTTTAAGGATTATCTTACCTTTCCAATATATAAGCAATGTTGAAGCTGCTGTAGCTGTAAGTATTAAATGGCTTCCCCAACCGATTTCATTTATACACAATTTACTGAGGTTTTGATTTATATATAGACCTTGTTTTCCTTTTAGATTAACCTTATTTGTTTTTTTAGGTTCAATTCGAATCCAAATAGTACTTATTCCAATAATAACAATAGAACTTAGGCATGCTAAAACTTCAGCCCTTTGTAAGGTAGGAGTAAATAGTTCTGATGAAAATAAATTAACTATAGAAAAAGCAAATAGTATAGATCCAAGGATTAAAATAGAATATGATGTTCGTGTCATATTTTAATGTTAACTTTTTTACTATAACAATATATTAGTAATTGTCTAGTAACAGTTTAGTTATGATATTTTTAAACACTAATTCGTATGTTAAAATATAAAAAAATTATTTACAATGACCATTATAGGAGAAGATGCAAATGAGATTATTTTAGTTTCTGGACCAAGTAGAAGTGGAAAAAGTAAGTGGGCGGAGCATCTTCTTAGAAAAAAGCTTGACGTTGTTTATATTGCAACATCTGATGTAATAGATGATAAAGAATGGCAAGAAAGAATTCTTCTTCATCAAGAAAGGAGACCAAGCTCATGGAAACTAATTGAAGCACCTGACAATTTAGAGTCTTCTATTCACAACTTACCATCTAATAATGCTATATTAATTGATTCTCTTGGCACTTATATTAGCAAGTTTTTAAATATCGATAATAATAAATGGCTTAACATTGAAAATAGTTTAATTAATTTTTTTAGCAGTGAAAAAAGATTAATTGTTATAGTAATAGAAGAAACAGGATGGGGAGTTGTTCCTTCAACATCTATTGGTAATGTATTTAGAGATAGATTAGGTTCTATGTCACAAAAACTGCAGAAAATATCAAATAAAAGTTGGCTGGTTATCCAAGGGAGGGCAATTAATCTTAAAGAGATGTCTGCCCCTGTACCCTAATTCCATATGATAAATACCTTACTACGAATTGCACTTTTTGAACCAAGAATTCCTCAAAATACAGGAAATATAGCGAGAACCTGTTGTGCATTTAATATTAGTTTAGATCTTATTGGACCTCTCGGTTTTAGTTTAGATGATAAATATTTAAAAAGAGCTGGTCTAGATTATTGGAAATATCTAGACATTACTTATCACGATAGTTTTAATAAATTTTATCAGTCTGTCGAAAAATTTCGAATTATTGGGTTTAGTAAAAAAGCTAATACTGACTTAGATGATGTGATCTTTCATAAAAATGATGTTCTTTTATTTGGTAGAGAAGATTATGGTCTTCCTGACATCATTACTAAAAAATGCTCAATAATGACTAGAATCCCAATGCCTGGAGGAGCAGATATTGATAATAATAATGGTGTTAGAAGTTTAAACTTATCAGTTGCCTGTGGAATAGCTGGATATCAAGCAGTTATCCAATCCCAAATGCATTAATAGCTATTACAGTCTTCAAATAGCATTGAATATATCACTAGAAACGAGGGTATTAGTTCAATTACTACACGCATAAAAATTAGATCTATATTAAGTGTTATCCTTTTAATGCATGGCTCGGTAGCTCAGCTGGTTAGAGCACGGGATTCATAAACCCGAGGTCGTGAGTTCAAGTCTCACCCGAGCTATTCAAATTCGTTACCATTTTTATTATTTTAGATAATTGTAAATAATTTCCTAAGTTTACTATAGAATTTAAATTCTAATATATTAATTTCTAAAAATAATTCTTAATTACTTCTTAGAATACTAAATAGTACACTAATTTGCATTGTTTTTATAATTAATCTTCTTTTGAGTTTTAAGCTCTAATTTAAGTTGTTTAAGTAGGCGAAAATGACTTGTTGCATTGAATTTCTTTAGAAGGGTGTAATCCCATGCCATTTGATAATCACATTAAATTATTCATATAATTATATCAACTTTCTTCCATCTCCTCAAAAATACCACGCATAAATTTTATGGTAAGTTAATATTGTAATTAATGGTCGAGTTAAAAGACCAATTTTCAAACTAAATCACACAAATACATGACAACCAACGAATGCCTCAGAGTTGGAGTTCAGGCTCCTGACTTTACTGCTACTGCTGTTATTGATCAGGAATTTAAAGATATAAACCTCGTAGATTTCAGAGGGAAATGGGTTGTCCTCTTTTTCTACCCATTGGATTTCACGTTTGTTTGCCCAACTGAAATCACAGCATTTAGTGACAGATACTCAGATTTCTCAAGTAAAAATACAGAAGTACTGGGCGTTTCTGTAGATAGTAAACACTGTCACCTCGCATGGATCCAAACCCCAAGAAATCAAGGGGGTATTGGAGACATCAATTATCCGTTGGTTTCTGACTTGAAAAGGGAAATTGCAACTGCCTATAATGTTCTCAATGAAGATGGCGAGGCAGACAGAGGACTATTTTTGATAAATCCTGAAGGTGTGATAATGCATTGCACTATTAACAAAGCTCCGGTTGGTAGGAACGTCGATGAAACATTGCGAATTCTTCAAGGCTACCAATATGTTGCATCACATCCTGATGAAGTATGCCCAGCCAACTGGACTCCTGGAGAAAAAACAATGTTAGAAGATCCTAAAGGCAGCAAGGAGTATTTTTCAGCTTTATAAAATTAACTATATATATATCCCCATTAAAAATATACAAATAAATAAAGAAGGGAAAAAAATACTAATTAGGTAAAATAGTTCTTTAATACCTAAATTCCTACTATTCCAATCTGATATTCTTTTTTTATAAATATGGAACTTAAAAAGATATATAAGTAATTTATTAATTATATAAAGATTAATAATTAAAATAGCTGACAATAGAGCATATTGATTTGAGTCTGATATTAGACTTGAATTCACATTGTTTATAAAAATGTTACTTGTTGACCAAATTGTTCCAACAATAATTATAAATGACAAGTCGCTATATATATTAAGAAGTAATGTAATTTTGCTTATAAATAAGCATAGGCTTAGGAGAATTACAAAAATAAAGTTTTGGGTAATTAATTGGGATGTTTTATCAAGAGAAATTAACACTATTTCACTAATATTATTATCGTAATTAAAGATATCCTTTAAAAGGAAAAAGGAATAAATTGTTATTACGGAAATCGAAAATATTAAGAATATTAATTGAAACAAATATCTGTAGCCTTTTACAGGCTTGACTTCAGAAGGTTGCAAATTATTCATTAATAAGTCATTTCCTTTTTTATTCCATTTAATAAACCATATAACTATTAAAAGGCTTGCTATATATCCTGTATTTTCCCACAAAAAATTATATAAAATTGTATATTGCGAGTCAAATCTTGATAACAAGTACCATTCAACAACAACTCTCGATAGAATTAATGAAAATATTGCTTGAAGTGAATAATATAAGAATTTAGTCCTTATTGAATTATCTTTATTAGTAAGCCTTTTTATCATTTAATAATTTACTAAATCGGTTTAATGTTATTTGAAGATAGAATTAAGTAAAATTCTTTTGAAGTTAATGTTTCTTCTTTTATTAGTTTATAAGCTATTAAATCTAGGTCAGGTCTATTATCAGTTAGAATTTTTATACAATCATTTAAGGCTTGCTTAGCAATTTTTTTTATTGCATGGTCAATTCTCATGATTGTCTTTTCAGAATATTGCCTTTTTGATCTTCTAAATGATTTTCCAAGTATAAAATTATTATTATTTTTTTCAATATATAGCAAATTCGAATTATAAAAACCATATTTTTCAATCATATTTCTTGCTATCTTTTCAACACTAAAAAGTTCATCTTTAGAAAGCTGGGTTATTTCCTTTTCGCCATAAATAAGCGTTTCCGCTGCTCTAGAAGCGAGAAGAACCATAATTTTTGATTTCAAATATGATTTAGTCTCATAATTTCTATCTATAATCTCTTCTCTAGTTAAAAATCTTATATAACCTAATTGACCGTTATTAGCTGGCAATAAAGATATCTTATCTAATTGCTCTGGGTATGATATTAGAAATGCAACCAATGCCTTAGAAGCTACTCTATAGGCAATTAATAGCTTTCTTTTTTCATTTAATAATGTTTTATCATACATTCCTATAGATATCCTTTCGTATGCATGTTCTATATTTGAATTAGAAATTGTTTGTTCATTCTTCCTTGCTGTATAAATTGCGGCTTCATTTAAGAGGTTTCTTAATTCTGCCCCAGAAAAACCAGGTGTTCTTATTGCCCAGTTTTTCAATGAAACTTTGTCATTCAAAGGAATAGAACGTGAATGAATGCCTAATATTTGGCTTCGATCATTCACGTCAGGTAAAAGTAATTCGATAATTTGATCAAAACGACCTGGTCGTTTAAGTGCGCTATCAATAACATTTATTCTATTTGTTGCTCCTAGTACTATTACGCCAGAATTTTCATCAAATCCATCCATTTCCTTTAATAGTTGATTCAGAGTTTGCTCTTGTTCATCATTACCAATTCCTAGACCAACTCCTCTTTGCCTGCCTATGGCATCAATTTCATCAATAAAAACTATTGAAGGCGATGTTTGCTTAGCTTGCTTAAAAAGTTCTCTAACTCGGGATGCTCCAACACCAACGAATAGTTCAATAAACTCTGATGCGGAAATAGAATAAAAAGGTACTCCTGCTTCACATGCTAGTGCTCTAGCTAAAAGGGTTTTTCCCGTGCCAGGCTGACCAGATAACAGTATTCCTTTAGGTGGCTTTCCTCCAAGGTTTTTTAATTTTTCTGGATCGGTAATAAACCTAACAACATCCTTTAGTTCCTGAATTGGTTCGTTTAGGCCGGCTATATCATCAAATTTCGTTTGTAATTTGTCACTTGGGACTAGGAGTTGTTTAGGGCTTTTAAATAAAAAGCTAGAATTTATGATTTTTGATACACGCTTAAGTAGAAAGGTAAGAGCAACAAAAAAGATTATTAGAAAACCAAAATTAGAAATTAAACTTGCATAAGCCATTTCTGCTTTATAGTTATTTACCATTAGGGGAGTATTTGTCGATAGTGCAGTTTCTATTAACTTTTGATCTTTATAAAAAACTGGCACCACAGATTTTATACCGTTTTTATAATTGACAATTACTTCTCTTCTAGAGGGTATAAGAATAAGCGAATCTACTTTATTTGAATTTATTTCTTTTATAAGTTTGCTATAACTATTTGGCATTTTAGTTATTTCCTAAGTTGTGCAAACGATTTAAATGCATATAATTTAGACTAAATATTAATCCTAAAATAAGAAATTGCTTGTTTTCTCATATATAATACAGATATGTTTGACGAATGGTCTATTAAAGATAGAAAATATTGGTTAAATACAGAATAAGATGGCAGTACCAAAGAAAAAGACCTCTAAGGGCAAGAGAAATCAAAGGCATGCAACGTGGAAGTCTAAGGCGAGTGTAGCCGCAGAAAAAGCTCTCTCTTTAGGTAAATCTATTCTTACAGGTAGATCTCAGGGTTTTGTATATCCAATTAAGGAAGAGCAAGAGGAAGAAGGGTAGGTATTAAAGCGATAAAAGGTATGAATATCAATTAAGAACCTAATTTAAATGCCTCTAAAATAATTGCGTAAGTTGTACCTATTCTTAGGTTATTTATAACCATAATAAATATTTTATAATTATTCCGGAGAAAATTATTATTAATTCTGATAGATACCTCAACCAGAAATAAAACTGATAACAAAATTAGAATTCTTTTACTTTCAGTATTTATTAGATATGATACAAAATTGCTTGAGAGATAATATCCAAGTAATAAAGATAATAAACCAATAGATCTTGTTTTCCAAGGTCCAGAAAAAGAAATAGATATACTATCTAGTATAGACTTTTGAATTTTATTAATTCTAGTATTTTGTTTTGGCATTTAATTAATTAATTGAATTAAGTAATTAAGATCTACTAAATTGTTTGTTAAAGGGGGACCGAGTAAAACAGAAGGTTTGGTGTCCTGATCTCCTAAGTTATCAATTACAGATTGAGCAATTTTATATCTATCGATATTAAGATCATTCCATGGCAAGTTATTAACAACACAGCAAAGTCCAGAAGATATTGCCGCCTGGAGACCAATCAATGAATCTTCTATTGCTATACAATTTTGGACAGGTATAGATAATTTATTGATTGCTTTCAAATATCCCTCTGGATTGGGTTTTGTTAAGGTAACATCTTCGTAGGAAATAATGCCAACAAAGTCATGACGATGGTTATATAAAGTTGATTTAAACAATGAATCTATTGCCAACTTACTACTAGTAGTAACTATAAATTGACTGATAGCATTTGCCTTAAGTTCACTTATTAGTCGTGATACACCATTTCTAAGTGGTATTTTACCAGATTCTAGTATTTTTGAGTAATGTATTTGTTTCTTTTGGTGTAATATTTTTATATTATTGTCACTAATAATATATTCTTTTTTTCCAGAAAAATACTTAATTCTATTAAATCCTCCTGAGATTTCAAGTAATTCTATATAAGTTTTTATATCCCAATGCCATGGAATACCAGCTTCAAGAAATGCTTGGTTAAAGGCCTCTCTGTGTCCATGTAATTCTGTATCAGCTATTGTTCCATCGACATCCCAAAAGACAGCTTTTAGTTGATTCATTTAGTGACTTCTTATAGGTTTATTCTAAAATATATTTATTAATTATATAGCTAATTTGCCTACTATCCAATCAAACCCAGAATGGGTACTACCTCAAATCATTAAATATATAAGTAATTCATCATTCAACTTGCCATTAAGTATTTTGGCAATCTTAGAAAGAAGGGGGCTTTGCTGTAAAGAGGACATTAATCAATTCCTAAATCCCTCACGACCCCCAGAGGCTATTAGTCATTTTCCAGATCTGCAAAAGGCTATAAAACGTTTAACCTCTGCTTGTTTAAATAAAGAGAAAATCGCTGTATGTGGAGATTATGACGCAGATGGCATTACTAGTACTGTTCTATTAATTGATACTCTAAATAAGCTGAATGCCAAAACAAGTATTTTAATTCCAGATCGCATTAAAGAAGGGTATGGACTTAACATTCGAATGGTTGAAGAATTAAACAAACAAGACGTTAAGGTCATAATAACTGTAGACAATGGAATAGCAGCTTTTAATGCATTAAATAGAGCGAGTAAATATAGTATAGATGTAATTGTTAGTGACCATCATAAGATACCTGATAAGACTGGAGATATATTTGCGTTGATTCATACAGATACAACACCAAAGGATTCTCCCTATAGAGTTCTTGCTGGTGTTGGTCTTGCATACATTATTGCTTTAGAATTGAGTAAGCAAATGCATAATTCTAATTCAATTATTAACGCACTCGATTATTTTTGCATTGGAACCATCGCTGATATGACTCCCCTTGTGGAAGCTAATAGGTATTTTTTGTTAAAGGGTATAGGAAATATTAATAAAACAAATTCAAAGGGTCTATTAAGTATCCAAAAGTCATCTGGAATTAAAAGTAGAGTAATTACTTCTCAAGATATCTCTTATAAAATAGCGCCAAGAATTAATTCCATTGGCAGAATCTCTAATCCTAATATTATTATTAACTTAATGCTTGAAAATGACGATAACGTCATTTCAGAACTTTCTAAGGAGTGTGAAAATATCAATCAGACTCGTAAAAACTTATGTACAGAAATTGAAAGCCAGGCCTTGTTAATTGTAGAAGAAAATCAATTACAGAAAAATCCATTTATTTTAGTAACAAACGACCGATGGCATTCTGGTGTAATAGGCATAGTTGCCGCAAGACTTGTAGAACGTTATACAAGAGCTGCAGCGGTTTTGACAAAAGATTGTAATGGTTACTATCGAGCTTCTGCTAGGGCTCCTAAAGGATTTAATTTAATCAAAGCATTAGATAAATGTAAGGAGCTATTTGAGTCTTACGGAGGTCATGCTGGAGCAGCTGGTTTTACTATAAAAAATTCAAACCTGGAATCTTTAGAAGAACAACTAATAAATATATCTCATGAATATCCTAAAGATATATATACAAAAAAAATACATCCTGAAGTACATATAAATTTCAATGAAATAGATAATACATTAATTACAAGTTTAGATAAATTAGAACCATTTGGAGTTGGAAATCCAAAGCCAATATTTTGGACGAGAAAATGTGAAATAATTGAGGAAAGTTTACTAAAGAATAAATATCAAAAACTTTTACTTAAACAAAATGGTCAATTATTACAAGCTATTGACTGGAATCCAGTTTCTGCCTATCGGACGGGAGAACGTAGAGATATTGCCTATAATATTGGAATTAACGAATGGAAAAATAAAGTTAATATTCAATTAGATATATTAGCCAGTAGAGAATACTGTACTTATTGTTATTTTCAAATTAATAAAAGAATTTACGAATGTTATTTGATAAATGAAAATTGCTTCGAAATTAGAAATGAGGAAGGCAAAACAATAAGGAGTACTTTAGATATAGTTGAATTTTCTAAAGGAAATCTCGACAAGCAAAATTATATCCATAATTTATTTTCTATAGCAAAATTATCCTTAGGGATTATTCCCTAAGCTTTTAGAAAGTTATTTTAATCGCAATTCTTATCTTCTATAGAAGATAAGAGCGATTATTGCTGGTCCTGCAAGCACAACTGCAACAAGAGGGATAAGGTTACCCATAGATTTAAGTCAGTTATTTATATGGTACTAAATCCCAGGAGAATTTTGTCCCAAACGTTACGTTCCTTTTCTAAAGAGCAATAAAAGCCTGGAATGCTCCTATATAAACAAGTGGTTGTGAAGGCAATATCAAGATACCTCCTTAGGTTTTCATAAAACAACACTCCTAAAATTTCTTTTCTTATTAATCAATCCTCTTATCAAAAATGTAAATCGTGATT
>CETG01430808.1_pt1 | contig 12262 bp, 10 predicted proteins | sample 361471 | NCBI WGS metagenome assembly CETG01 (sample SAMEA2622696, study PRJEB7988) | marine metagenome | isolation source: saline water (ENVO:00002010), including | reverse complement strand
AACACCAATGACACCATTTGGGCTAATCCTAGCTCAAGTACTACATTTTATGTTCAATCCTTAAGCTTATTAAGTGGATGTACTACTTATGATTCTGTAATTGTTTTTGTAGATTCTCTACCAAACATTAATACTGTTATTAGCAGTGATTACGACACCATATTTGAGGGAGGAAGTACTGGCTTATACATACTTCCAAATGGATATACTTATCAATGGAACCCCGCTAATAATCTTGACAATCCAACTTCCCAAAACCCAATTGCTAGTCCTGAAAATACAACCACTTACTATGTAACCATTTCTGGTGAGGCGTGTTATAAAAGTGATTCCATAACAATTTATGTAAGTGAAGTAATATGTGGCCCACCATACATTTATTTGCCAAATGCATTTACACCAAATACTGACAACACAAATGATTTATTGATTGTTCGTGGAAGCTACATTACCGACAAAGAATTTGTATTTAGAATTTTTGATAGATGGGGAAATTTAGTTTTTGAAAGCTTTGATCCAACTGTTGGATGGGATGGAACTTACAAAGGGAAACCCTGTGACCCTGGTGTATTTGTATATTATTTTGAAGCGCTATGCATAGACAATGAAAAGTATTTTGAAAAAGGAAATATAACATTAATAAAGTAATGATATTCAGGTTTTTAATAAATATTACTTTAATTATAGCTTTATCTAAAAATCTTTTAGGTCAAGACATTCATTTTTCGCAATACAACTTAAGTCCTTTAAATTTAAATCCTGCTTTAACCGGAGCCTTTACGGGCGACTATCGCTTTATTGGAAACCATAGAAACCAATGGTCATCAGTTACCAATCCCTATTCAACATTTGGGTTTTCTTTTGAAAAAACCAAGCTATTTGAATCACCTATCTCAATTGGATTACAAATAAATCAGGATAGAGCCGGAGATTCAAAACTCAATACATTTCAAGTTAATCCAAGCATATCTTACTGCTATAAAATTGATAGCTCCAATTTAATTTTTGCTGGAGCTCAAATTGGTATGACCAAACAAAATATTGATTACAACCCACTCTATTTTGACGCTCAATACAACGGAAGCATTTATGACCCCACCCTTCCCAATCAAGAAAACTTCCTGCAAAACGCTAGAAGTTATCTAAACATTAATCTTGGATTTAATTACAGCAAAAAATTAAACCCCAAAATGGAATTGATTACAGGCACATCTTTATTTAATTTAAATAGTGCAAAACAATCCTATTTTAACGACAACTCCATACGCTTAGATCTTAGAGCCGCAATTCACTCTTTATTGATATGGAATTACAACGAAAAGCTAATTTTTTCCCCAAGAATTTTATGGCTCACACAAGGAAAACACAAGGAACTAGTAATTGGAGCAAATAGTGAATACATTTTTGAAAAATTCATGCAAACCTATCGATCAGTATATGCAGGGATATCCTATAGAAATAAAGATGCTTTATTTATCAATGGAGGCTATAAGTACAACAACTGGCAGTTAGGAATAAGCTACGATCTTAACGTATCTAAATTAGTTCCTGCATCCATCTACAGGGGGGGCTTTGAAATCTCAATTTTATACATTATTGACAATACTCCAATTGAAAATATTATTCATCGAATATGTCCTGATTATCTGTAATGAAAAAGCTACCAATATATATACTACTATTATGGCTAACAACTTTTTCAATTTATAGTCAATCCACTAAACAACAAATTAAATATGCCAACAAACTAGTCAAGCAAGGAAATCATTACGGAGCTTCAATATATTATCAAAAAGCATTGGCCTTAGATTCATCCAACATAGACCTTATCTATAGCTATGCTAATAGTTTAAAAAACTACAACAATTATAGTGAAGCTGAATACTACTATAAGAAAATAACTCAGAAAGACAGAGGAGGTAGAATATATAAAGACGCCTATCTTTGGCTAGCTTCAATGCAAAAATTTAATGCAAATTATAAAGAGTCTCTTAGAAGTTGGAAAAAAGTAAAATCTCTATACAAAAATGAAAAAAAATCATACCAGTATCTTAAAGCAAAAAAAGAAATTAACTCATGTATTTTTGCAATACGAAATAAAAATGACTCCACATTAGCTCAAGTAAAAAATTACGGTAAAACAATCAACACTACCGACTCTGAATTTAGCGGTAAAATTTTCAATGAAAACTTAGAGTTTAGCTCCCTAAGAGCAGATAGCATTAACGATCAATTAGTGGTTTTTGAACCCAACTATAAGGTGAGTATATACTCTACCAACTTTAACAAGAATTGGAATAAACCAGTTCCAATTGACACTTCTTTAATTAACAATACTAATTTTCATAATGCTAATGGCACCTACTCTCCAAAAGGAAATTTGTACATTTTTAGCAGATGTGACAGCATTAAAGGGTGTAGGTTATTTTACTCTAAAATTATAAATGGAAAAAAAACCATTCCTATTGAGCTTCCACAAAAAATAAATGAAAGTGGAGCAAACACAACCCACCCACACATAGCTACAATTGAAGGTAAATTAATGTTGTTTTTTAGCTCTAACAGAAAGGGCGGAGCTGGAGACATGGATATTTGGTATGCAGAAATTTTAGATGGTCCATCATTTGGAAAAGCTAGACACACAGGAAATAAAATCAATTCTCCTGACCCTGAAATAAGCCCTTATTTTAGTTCTAAGAATAAAACCTTATTTTTTAGTAGTACTTGGCACAATGGCTTTGGTGGATTTGATGTTTTTAAAAGCAAATTTGTAGAAAATAAATTCAATAGTCCTGAAAACCTACTACCACCCATTAATTCCTCTTATAACGACTTATATTTCTTTATTGCTGAAAAAAATCAACAAAAAGCAGTAATTACATCAAATAGAAAAGGAATTATTTACAAAAAAGGCCCCACATGTTGCAATGACCTATGGGAGGTAACACTAAACAGTGAAGTAAAAACCAATGAAATAATCATCGAGACCCTTGATCAACTAAACAAATATCTTCCTGTAACACTTTATTTTCATAATGACAGACCTGGTCCAAAAAGCAAAGATACTACAGTAACTATAGACTATTTAACAAGTTATTTTAGCTATAAAAACAGAAAAGATACTTATAGAGAAGAATATTCAAAGGGACTTAATGGAGATAAAAAAGTTCAAGCACAGCTTGATATTGATGATTTTTTCAAACATTATGTTGATAAAGGAGTCGCTGATTTAAAGCTGTTCACAAAACTTCTACTTGAGGAGTTAGAAAAAGGAGAAAAAATTGAACTTACCATTAAAGGTTTTGCTAGTCCTTTAGCGAAATCTGATTACAATGTAAATCTTACTAAAAGAAGAATATCTAGTTTAGTAAATTACCTTAGAAAATACGACAAAGGACAATTCAATAAGTATATTGACAATAGTTATTTATTATTTAACTCTATTCCTTTTGGAGAGTATACTTCCAAATCAAATGTTAGTGACAACTATTACGATCAACGAAATTCTATATACAATAGAGGTGCTGCATTAGAAAGAAGAATAGAAATTCAAACCATTAGAAAAGCCAACTATAATTTAGAAGATTATGCTGAGCTTTCAGTAGAGTTATCTTCATATGATTTTGGCAAACTTAAAAAAGGAGACATAGCAAAACACACCTTTGCCCTTAAAAATACTGGAAATAAATCACTTACTATTACAACAATTGAAAGCAGCTGTGGGTGCACCACTCCATCATTCAATAATCAACCCATATTACCTGGAGAAACCAGTATGTTAGAAATCGAACTTAATACTTTAACCCTCATTGGAAAACAGGTTAAATCGATAACCATTATTTCAGACGCCTTCCCTACAACGAAAAGACTTGTATTAACAGCTGAAATTTTTGAATAATTTAATTGAACCTTTTTATTTTATAAGTGTAAACTATACATATGAAGATGAAATACCTAATCATTAATAGTATCTTTTTGCTTTTCGCTGTAACTGCAAATTCTCAGGAAAACACAAAAAAAACAGAAACAAAACAAAAAGTAGAAAGCGAAATAAGCAACACACTTTTAATGAATACATACATTAAAAAAAGAAAACAATCTTCAAGTAAATATTCCAAAGAAATATCCCCAAATGACCAAAAAGAATTAGACAGCATTGTTGACATCCTAAAAAAACAAGATCCAGAATCTTATGAGTACAATTATTTAGAAGTGATCAATAACGAGCATTCTAAAAGCTCTTTTAGTAATCTTGAAAAAGCTTCAGCGATTTCACCAAATAATGCTCAATTATATATAGACTATATTATCTATTATGAACTTACAGACAACCCTGCTAAAAAGAAACAATACTGCCAAAAATTATTTGAAAGCAATATCTATTCTAATGGCCTTCTTGAGTACAGTCATAATTTACTTAATTCCTTAGAGAAAAATGCGATTTTATTTACTTACGGTGAACACGACACCTATCCAACAATTCTACAACAAGAAGTAAAAAACATAAGAAAAGATGTTACCGTTCTAAATTTAGAATTATTAAAAGATGTTCAGTACAGAACTAATCAGTACAATAAACTAAAAATTAAAGAGCCTTCAACATCAATAGATAATTTAATCAATAAAACCATCTCAGAAAACCCCAACACACCCATCTATCTATCGGTCACTATAAACCCTAAACTATTAACCAGCCTTAGCCAACAATTATACATTACTGGATTAGCTTTTAAACACTCTAAAAAAGAATACAAAAATATTCCTGAATTGGTAAATAATTGGGAATATAAATTTAAGACTGATGAATTAGCCAAACCAACTGAAAACTTAACGCTAAATAGAATCCACCTAAATTATTCTATCCCACTAATAATTCTTTACAAATATTATGGAACCAAAAATAAAACCTCACAACAAAAGCAAATAAAAAAGCTATTACTCAAAATTGCTGAAGAAGGAAACAAAGTGGCCGAAATAGAACAATACATTAATGAGAAATGAAAATTCTAAAATCTAAATATTCCTCTTTAGATGACAGTGAATTGATGACCATGGTAGCAAATGGGAACGAGGCTGCTTTTTCCAAAATTTACGACAAGTGGAGCAAACCCATACTTAATTATTTTTATAAAATGTTATGGCAAGATCAGCAAAAGGCACAGGATTTTACTCAAGATTTATTCACTAAAATTATTCACAAACCTAAACTGTACAACACTAGTAAATCATTTAAAACCTGGATTTATACCGTTGCATATAATATGTGCAAAAATGAATATAGAAAACAAGAAACTAGAAGAAATGCCTCTTCAGAACTATTTAAACAAAATATAAACATAGAAAGCAATAAAAGTGACAACTCTTATGATAAGAAAATTTTCCACAAAAGATTAAATCAAGAATTAGATCAACTAAGTGTAAGTCATAAAAAAGTATTTATTATGAGAATGAAGCACAATCTAAGTATTAAAGAAATTGCAGAAATAATGGAAACTAGTGAAGGAACCATAAAATCGAGAATTTTCTATACTCTAAAAAAATTAAGTGAAAATTTAAAAGAATTCAACCCAGCTAGTTCAGTTGCCCTTATTTTATTGATTAACGAACTACTATTTAACTCTTAAGACTATGAACGATTCTCAACATAACATTGAGTACTTGCTTAAAAGTAAGGAATATTTTGAATTAAGTTCAGATGAGCTTGCTATTATATCCGCAGAAATTAAAGACGAACAAGAATACAATCAATTAAAAAATCTTATAGTAAGTATAACAGATGACCCAACAGAAAATCAACTTATTGAGCCACCCATTGAACTCAAAAACTCCCTATTGGAAGAGTTTAGAAAAACCAACTCAAAAAATAAAATTTGGCTTAATGGAATAGTTACAACATTATTCCCTTTAGATAAAAAAGTAGTTTCCATGCCTGGAACACAGCTTATTGGAATTGCCGCCTCTTTAGCCATAATCTTAACTATTTATCTTAACGTTAACCCAAGCGAATCCTCACCTGAAATATCAATGACCAATAAAGAGTTAGATAAAATAGATTTTCCTGAAGAATCATCAATTATAGAAAACTCCAATGTAGCAAGCCAACCTGTATCCAATAGCAAGCCAACAACTACTAAAGAGGAAATTAGTTTATCTAATAAAGCTGAAACTGAGGAACTTATTTCTAAAATCGATGACACTAAAGAGGTGCCAGTTAAAACTAAAATTTCTCCAGTATTGGATGAAATTTATTTAGAAGATCATTCTCCGAGTTATCCTACAACAGTTGCTGAGGATTTAGGTATTTCTTCTTATGAAATAACAAAAGAAGAAGTTATGTTAGAATCTACTGCAGAAACTAATCGGATTATTTCTGAAAATGAAGAGTCGTTAGTTCTTTCTGGATACACTCCACCAACGGCCGATTCTCCTAAGCATAATGAATCTATAAAAATTACAACTGTTAGCAGATCTTTAAATGAAGACAAAGAGTTAATTGCACTTTTTTACACTGCACTTTAAAGTTAAACAATGAAAAGTTGATTCAATCAATTTTATATTTTTAGGTGTTTAATTGATTTTTATGTTTAAAAGTATTGACCTTAAAGAAAAAATAGATAATTCTAGAAAAAAAAGCATCTCTAATTTCAATATTGATGCTTACTATTCTATTTTAAAAGATGAAATCGATCGTGAAAAACAAATACTCACTAATATCTCTAACACTAAATTTAAAATTCAAAACTTAGATATTTCTAAGCTATCATTGGAAAATATTTATGACATTTCAGATATAAAAGAAATCGCTATTAAATTTAGACTTAGATTTTTACCGAGTAAACATTACAAAAGTGATCTTCCAGTTGAAGCAATATTAAAGATAAAAGAAATCAGTAAAAAGCAAAAAAAAGAAATCAGCAACTTTATGATTCTTGCCCCTGCAAAAGCTCTTGATCTTGAAGATGAAAATGCTGACCCACTATTATTCATTGCACTCTCAAAAACAAAATTCTATTTAGTTCATCAATGGGGAAACGATCTTAAATGGTACAACCAATTAAAAGCTCTTCCTTTAAAAAATCTTCAAACAATGCTCACTACAATTGGGTTATTTGCTGGATTTATCGCCCTAATTACACCTACTTCGATTATATTAAGTAGTGCTGAAATTGACATGGGCTATTGGGGATATCACAGAGTAGCTTGGTTTTTATATGCCTACATACTTTTCATATCTATAACCACATTTATATGTTTTTCTCAAAGTATATACCCTACTGACTACCAATGGAATAAAAAAACATACAATTAAAGAATCCCTAAGCACAATTTTAATCGTATTACTTTTTTTACTGAAGAATACACATCTAACTTTAACTCTATATCATTTTGTATTGCAGAAAGAATATCATTGATGTCTTTTTCCTCATCAACAGGCATAAGCAACATATCACATCCGGCCTTTATTGCTTTAAGGCCACAATTTGGAACATTAACCACACCACCCATATTTAGTGCATCAGTAACAACTAAACCGTTAAACCCCAATGAATCTTTCAATAAATCAGTAACAATTTTTCTAGAACAAGTTGCAGGTAAATTATCGGTTGAAAAATGATCATTATTCTTAATTGCTATATGGGCAACCATAACAGAAAGAACATCATTAGCTATAATGGGTAAGTAATTTTCAACTTCTTTCATTTTTCCATCAATATAAACCAGCTTTTTATGTGTATCTCCACTAACAAAACCATGTCCTGGAAAATGTTTTGCAGTAGCTATTATTCCATAAGATTGGGTAACATCAATAAACGCGTTTGAAAAATCAATAACGGTATCCATATTTAAACCAAAACTTCTGTTGCTTACCACTTCATTAGGGGATGCATCAATAACAGGAGCAAAATTTTGGGTAATTCCAATAGCATTTAAATCATCAGAAATCTGTTGAGCTACACTTTCAACTTCTTGAATGGTTTTGATAGCGTTGGTCTTAGGGACTGGAGTCGAACCCTTTATTTTATACTTAATCAAAGTAGGTTCAGCATCCGCACTATAAATAGGCGAAGGAAAACCATTTGCTTTAGAGATACTATCAAAAAGATGAACGTAATTGGTAAAGCTCTCTACTGTTCCATTTAACAACAAAACACCACCTATTTTACCTTTCTCACATAAATCAATCACATGTTTATCTGGTTTACCCAATCTTCCAACAGCAGGAACGATCAATTGACCAACTCTACTAGTATCATTCATAGAATCAAAAACACGATCTACCTCTTTTTGTAAAACAGGGCTGTAATCAAAAAAATCATTCAAAGAAAAACTTTGACAATAAAAAAAGACTGGGGAAAAAAATAAAAATGTCAGGAATTTAATTTTCATAGAACCAAGGTAATTTTTTCTTTTATTCATGGTGATTTTCATCATATAATTTTTAAAATTAAAATTGTTAATTATGTTCATTGACAAAATTGATACCATAAAATTTTAATTACTTTTGCCTTAAACAATAAAAAAATAAATGAAAAAATTATACTTCTTTTTAGCTACCCTACTGTTATCAACAACATTTTACACTCAAATTAGTTCAGATTTTAATACTGTAGATGGGGAGAATGAAGTTAAAAAGCCTTTAAACTATACTTCTTACATAGGATGCTCAAAATCATCAACCATTTCAGGCACTCTAGTTAGTAGTTGCGATAGTGGGTCAACTGTATTAACTTACACAGGTGCTTGCAACTATTCTTGGTATGCTGATTCTTCACTAACTACTATTTTAGCCACTAATGATTCTCTTGCAACTGGTCAATTGTTTGGCAATACCAACTATTATTTATCTACAATTGAACCCGACTCATCATCTGCTTTAATACTTCCTGCTCATGCTTCGACCTTTTCTGGTAATGTAAGAGGATATTATTTTCAAGCGCCATGCGATTTTGTTATTACAGGATTAAGAGTTCCAACTGACGCTGATCCTGGAGCTCAAAATATTGCTGTTGTAAAATTTAACAATGGAGCTCCCCCTTTATGGTCTAGCACCACTAATGACTTTATAGAGCTTGGTTACTGGGCAAATTATTCATTAACGGACACTATTGATGTTTGTATTTCAGTTGACAGTTTAGATTTTATTGGAATTTTTGGAAATAGAAATGATAATAATTCATATGCTCCATCTCCAGCTACATCTTCTATCAACGGATATCCTGTTATTCTTACAAGATCAGGCATGCAGCAAAATCTTAGTTCTAATAGTATGGCCAACATTTTTTCTGAAAGCGGAGGTAGTATTTCAAGAGTTGAAATGTTCTATTCAACTGATATAGATACTATTACATCTTTAGTTGAAGTAATTGTTCCTCAATCGGTAACAAACAATGATAGTTTATCTGCTTGTATTGGAGACAGTATTCTTTTTCAGGGAAACTATTATGGCTCAAACACCACTATAGTTGACAGTAGTTTAACTTCATATAACTGTGACAGCATAACAATTACTGATTTAATATTTTACGATTGTACTTCTATAATTGAACCAAATAACAGTGAAAATATCTTTCCAAACCCTTTTAAAGACAACGTTACCCTTCAATTTGATGTTGATTACCAACTACTTACAATTTACAATCAACTGGGAAGTTTGGTTTTTCAGAAGAACATTAATGGATTAAATGAAATAAACATCAATACTGAATCGTTTTCATCAGGAATTTACATTGTAAACCTGACTACCCAAGACAAAGTAAAATCTATTAAAATCATTAAAGAGTAAATAGTATTTACATATATATTCCTAGCATTTTTAACAAAAAAAAATGAAAAGACTACTTTTTGCTGTTGCAATATTTATTTATTGTTCTAGCTTTTCTCAAACTACCGTACTTTCTGAAAATTTCAACAATGGATTTCCTTCAGGTTGGCAGCTTATTGATAATGACAACGGAATTCCATTTAATAGTCCATCGGTTAATTTCATTACAGACGCTTTTGTAATTCATGAAGATTACGATTCAACTGGAATTGGAGATTCTATAGTTATTGCTAATTCATGGTTTGATCCTATTGTTGATGCGGATGATTATTTAATTCTACCGGCAGTAACTCTTGGACCTGGAGGAAATGTACTTTACTTTGATGCCAAATCTATTGATCAATCCTACCCTGACGGAATTCAAGTTCTATACACCCTTAACGACATTTCTGTAGATTCTATATTAGCTGGCGGAGTATTATTTGACACTATTGCAGCACCACCTTATTGGACCAATTTCTCGGTAGATTTAGATACTCTTGGTCTTGAAAACCAAACAGTAAATATTGTCTTTAGACACTACGCAACAGATCAATTTATTCTTGCACTTGACAATATTAGAATTGATATAAATGACCCATCATCAGTGCTAAATATCCCAGAATTTAAATTATCTATTTATCCTAATCCTTGTAAAGACCTTGTATATCTTTCTGAAATTTACAGCAATAAAGAATTTGAAATTTTTGACCTTCAAGGAAAATTAGTTGACTACGGTTATGCAAGCGACCATATTAAAATCAATCTTAAAAAAGGAGTTTATCTGCTTAAAATTGAGCATTTAACTTCTAAGCTTATTGTAGAGTAAAAAACCCACACAGTTAATGGTTGTCAAACTTGGGTTCAACATGGTTGGGAACTCAAGCTTAGGTCTGTAATCCGACTGACATATAAAATGGTCGGCACGCCATTACTAAACAAATATTATTCCCAATTTTTAAGGTGTTAAGTTTAAAAACGGCACTATGTGGGCGGTTATTAACCTAGCTTTAACAAAAGCTAATAAATAGCTGAAAAGCGTACTTTAAAGTTAAAACAATATTAAGTACTTTGCAAGTATAAAATCAACTCAATTGAATTGGACTTTTCAATACATTACACCCAATGCTCTAGAAAATGAAAATCTAGAAAATTCGCAATTATGGAATAAAGAAATTGAATTTTTACCAAATAACAATTACACTATCGTTTCGGATTCTGGGAAAGGGAAAACTACCTTTATTAATTATTGCTATGGTTTAAGAAATGATTATAAAGGAAAAATATTATTGGAGAACAAATCTATTGATGAGCTAAATTTTAATACATGGGCTCATATCCGTTCAACTAAGCTGGCATATATCCCACAAAACCTTCAACTACTTAAAGAACATACTATATGGGAAAACCTGATTGTAAAAAATGATTTAACCAATTTTAAATCTGAGGAAGAAATTTTAAGGCTTTTAAGCACCTTAGGAATTGAAAAAATAAAAGACAAAAAAGCAAAAGAAACTTCTCTTGGACAGCAGCAAAGAACAGCAATTATTAGAGCACTAATTCAGCCTTTTGAAACACTTTTAATGGATGAACCCTTTTCGCATCTTGACTACAACAATAGTATAATTGCAGCAGAAGAAATCTACAAAACCTGTAAAGAGCAAAATGCCAATTTTATAGTAACATCATTAACAGACCAATCCCCTTTTAAGGATGTGGTTAACATCAAAATATGATTCAAAAAATTTTTGCATACAAAAAGAATAAATCTGCAATTTGGTTAGCCTCAATAGGTACAATTGTAGGACTTAGCATCTTATTTCTTTCAATACAATTGTATGTAGACATTAAATCAATCTCAAGCCAATCCAACAATTTAATTCACAACGATTATTTTGTAATTAAAAAGAATGTGTCTGAATTATCCTCTTTTGGAATTAACAACAACTCCTTTTCCAACCAAGAGCTAGAAGCTATAGCTAATAAATATTTTGTCAAATCAATGGCTGTGTTTCAAGGTTGTCGTTACAAAGTTTTCGTTCAACTTAGTGAAAAGGGGGGCGCATTTCCAGAGTTTTCTACATTGGCTTATTTTGAATCAATTCCAGATAAATTCATCGACATCAAAACCAATAGCTGGTCATGGAGCAATTCTGACTCCTTAGTTCCCATTATTTTACCCTCTACTTATCTCGATGCCTATAATTTTGGAATTGCATTAAGTATGGGAACCCCTCAAATAAGCAAAAAATTACTCTCAACCATTCCTTTTAAACTCATTATTGAGGGCAATCAAAAACGTAAAATCTATTACTCAAAAGTAATTGGCTTTTCTGATAGGATCAACAGCATTTTAGTCCCTAATGCATTTTTAAGTTATACCAACAAAATCTATGGAAATTCCAAAATTAGCCATAAAAGTCAGCTTATAATTGAAACAAATAATGCCCAAGACCCTGA
>CETG01191902.1_pt1 | contig 12278 bp, 4 predicted proteins | sample 361471 | NCBI WGS metagenome assembly CETG01 (sample SAMEA2622696, study PRJEB7988) | marine metagenome | isolation source: saline water (ENVO:00002010), including | reverse complement strand
CTTTTATCATCTTTATTAAAAGTCATAGGATTTAAAAAAGACCGATCTCCGGTTGAAAGTTTTGCCCCTTCAGCATAAGTTATCTTCACGCCTTTTGGCGCATAATTTCTAATTCCTTCTAAGACTGAAACTGCCGAATTTTCTACCGCATGCGCTCTCCAGTTTCCTAAAGGCGAATCTTTATCGTTTGCCAATGGCCCTATAACCGCAATGTTTTTAATAGAATTTTTAATGGGTAAAATATCATTCTCATTCTTTAAAAGTACGATCGATTTTTTACCGGCTTCCAAAGCCACTTTCTGATTTGCTTCAGAGTATAATTCAGATTTCTCGAAAGCTTCATCGCAATACTTATAGGGATCATCAAAAAGTCCTAATCTGAATTTTACACGAAGAATCCTTTTTACGGCATCGTCGATCAATTTTTCAGCAACTTTACCTTCTTCCACCAGTTCTTTTAAGGACGACTCATATGCACCACCTTCCATATCCATGTCGCTACCGGCTTTTACTGCTAATTCAGCAGCGGCTTTTTTATCTTTAGCAACGCCATGCGGAATAAGTTCGGTTATCGATCCCCAATCTGATACTACAAATCCATCCCAATGCCACTTGCCTTTTAGCAAATCTCGTTGTAAATAGGTACTTGCAGTTGCCGGCACACCGTCTATCTCGTTAAACGAGTTCATAAATGTAGCCACCCCTGCATCTGCGGCCGCTTTAAACGGTGGTAAAATGGTATTATTTAATTCATAAATACCAATATTTACCGTGTTATAATCTCTACCTCCTTCAGCAAAACCATAACCGGCAAAGTGCTTGGCACAGGCCGCGATAGTTTTAGGATCTGAAAGATCATTTCCCTGAAAGCCTTTAATTCTGGCTACTGCTATTTTTGAGTTTAGATAAGGATCTTCACCGGCACCTTCCATAATTCGGCCCCATCTTGCATCGCGAGAAATATCCATCATTGGGGCAAATGTCCAATGAACACCTGCCGCTGCAGTTTCCCTACCGGCAACTCTTGCCGTTTTTTCCATGAGTTCTAAATCCCAGCTGGCACTTTCACCAAGCGGAACAGGAAACATGGTTTGATAACCATGAATTACATCATACCCAAAAATCAACGGAATTTTGAGTCGGCTATTTTCCATGACGATCTTTTGTGCCTCGCGAGTATGTTCTACAGAAGTCACATTAAGCATCGATCCTACCAGTCCGTTTTTAAGATTTTCGAGTTTCTTTTCGTTATCAGTTCCAGTCGCGGGACCGGTAACATCCCAGCTACCATTGTACTGCACCATCTGCCCTATTTTCTCATCAAGGGTCATTAAAGCTAAAACCGAATCTATTTTCTGCTCGATATCTCGAGGATCCTGATCACTTTTCTTAAACCCTGGCTTTTCATAGGTCGAGAATGCCAAGAAACCCAGTGACAGAAGTACTCCAATTATTGCTACTCTTTTTTTCATATCCAAAAATTAAAAAGGGGCTACGAGGAAGAACAGCTTAACCTCCAGGCAACCCCTATTTTATTAAAAGTTAATCTGATAGTATGTGTTATGATTTATTGATAAACTTTCACATAATCTACTTCCATGGTATCTTCACTGAAATTAGGGTCTATATCTCCTCCTAGGTTACCACCCATGGCAACATTTAGAATTAAGAAAAACTTTTGATTGAACGGTGTATCTGCACTGTTTTTATACTCATGAAATACGATATCATCTACAGCAAAAAGAATATGATCTGCCGTCCACTCTAAAGTATAAGTATGGAATTCTGAATCTACATTTTCAACTTCAGTCCCTTTAGAAATTCCGTCTCCGCCTGAGTTCCCGGGCATATGAAGTGTTCCTAACACATGACCAAGATCATTACCTACATGCTCCATAATATCAATTTCTCCGGAAGCAGGCCAGTTTACCTCGGCAAAATTTGATCCTAGCATCCAAATCGCAGGCCATGTACCTGCTGCACCTGGAAGTTTAGCTCTTACCTCTACTCTACCGTACTTAAATTCCTGCTTACCCATTGTAGTAATTCTTGCAGAAGAATAATCAAAGCCATTCGTACTTTCAGCAATCGCATTGATCTTTAAGCTACCATCACTTACCACTGCATTATCTGCTGTATAATACTGTTTTTCGTTATTTCCCCAGCCATTGTCACCATTACCGGTTTCAATATTCCAGCTATCGGCGTCTAGCGCATTCCCATCAAATTCTTCTTCCCACACCAGATTTTCGAATTCAGTTTCCAGCTCTTTTCCTTCGGCAGAATTATTTCCGCCACCTGCTCCACCTTCAGGATCAGTAGTAAGTTTTAAATACCATGCTTCTGCAGCATTTCCTCCAGATTGTGTTCTAACCTGCATATAATCTTCAGTAATTTCCAGAATCTCATACGTGCTGGTTCCTAAATAATAACTTAAGAAACCTCCATCTGAAATCATCATTTGGGTTCCAGTGGTTTCATCTTCCGGATAAATAGTTGGTGCTGCAGAAAGACTTACATTTTTAACTCCCGAAGTATCATAATCGAAACATTGATCCCCAGTTCCATTAGTTCCTCCAGCGGCATTTAATGAATTGGTATTAAAAAACGTAGCTCCATTATTATCAAGTTCGTATAAAATATTGCCGTTTTCATCAAGACTAAAGGTCATACTATCATCATAAATACATTCGTCTTTCTTCTCAAAAGGAGCAGCATTATACCAATCTGATGTTTTAACATCGATTGGTCCAAGCGCTAAGTGCGATGGCAAAGCTGCTGCGACATACCATGTTTTAGAATCGTCTCCTGTAAGCAACGATTTAGTTTCTGGATCATCAAATTCACTAAAAACTGTTACGCTTGTTGTCATTGATGATGAAGTACCACCCGTACCGGTAGCAATTACAGTCACTATATACTCATTTACTCCGGTTGACGTAAACGAGTGCATTACATTACCGTTAGATACGTTTGTTGAAGTATTATCTCCAAAGGCGAATTTATAATTTATTGCATTATCTGCTGAAGCCATAAACTGCACCTGCCCGCTACCATCTCCATAAGGATTATCGGCATCTGCATTTACAATAGTTGCTTCTAAAGAAAGATTTGAAGGCGCCACGACTTCTCCAAAGTCGTGATCATCATCCTGGCAGCTTTGTAAAAAGCTACCAAGAATAATCATAAGGCCTAGTATATATTTAAAATTCTTCATTTTTTTAGTCATTTTTAATTTGAATATCATCAAAGTAGAACGTACCACCTTCTGTGTTTCCGAAGCCATAAAAAACAACCACGGTATCATAACCGGCATTAGGATCAAAGGCTCCAAAACTTGTAAGATCAAAATCAAGTTCTTCCCACGCGTTTGCTACAGTGGTTGTTTGCTGTACTTCTGCTATCACTGATGGATTGCCATTAGCATCTGGTTCTGACTTAGAATTTTCTAATTTCAATAGAATCGTTGCTCCTGTTTTAGGTGACCAGGTTTTTATAGAGATCCTTGTCCCCTGGCTAAAGTCTATTGCTCCACCCAAACGTTGTGAAACACCGGCCCAGGTTTCTGCTCCGTCATTCTTCACAAGTTCGGTTACTTTTGTGCTGGTATTAATTCCAGAAGCATCCGGATTTTCGATAACAGTTGCACTTGCGCTCCCAAATCCAGACCAGCTATAATCTACCAAAACTGAATCGAAAGTTAATGGAAGTTTTGGAGCTGTCATTGGCTGATCGCTTACATAAGAAAGATCATCAAAATAATAATCTAATCCTTTTCCTGCAGTATTTAAATCCATAAAAACAATAGCGCGTTTCCAATTTTGATTTGCATCTGCCTCACTAAAGTCAAAAGTTAATGTTTGCCAGGTATTGGCTTCAGTTACGGTCGCATTGACTTCGAAAGCTATATCACCGTCACTTGGGTCTTCAAATTTTAAAGTTACCGGAATACCTGCTTCTGGTGACCAAACTTTTAAACTTAGCTGATCGTCTTTGGTAAAATCTACCGCATTATCCAAATCGAAATAAGCACCCGCCCAAACTTCAGATCCTTGTGTTTTAGTCATTTTAGCTACAGTTTCGCTAGGATTAGCGTCGCTCATATCTGGATTTGTAACAAGAGCGGTTGGCGCCCCTCCAAATTCGAAAAATTGATATGCATTTGTATTACCTTCAAAAGTTACCGGCAACTCTACTATCGTAGGATTTGCTAATCTAATATTGTCGAAGTAATACGTATTGTCGTTACCAGAGGTATTATAATCAAAGAACAATGCGATAACACTATAAGTTTGTGAAGGATCGATTGCTGAAAGATCAAAAATCAATGTTTCCCATTCATTTTCTTTAGTCGTCATTGTAGTCACTTCAGCATTGATATCTGAATTCCCTGAATTTTCAACCTTAAATAATACCGGAATACCTGCTTTTGGAGAATAAACATCCATAGCAATGTACGTAGTACTACTAAAATCGATATTTTCATTTAAAGTAGTGGAAGTTCCCGCCCAGGTTTCAGAACCTGATGGCTTGGTATATGAAGCTACAGTAGCACTTTCGTTCACCTCATTTGGTGCAGGATTAGCAACTAAAGAAGCTGTAGGGGCACCTCCGCCAAAATTATAGAAGTTGTAAGCTACGGTTTGTGATTCAAAATCGATTGGCAACAGTAAAGGATCTACAATCGTAACTTCTTCAGTATATTCTGTAGTTTCAGCTCCTCCACTTAAAGCTACAACACGAATGGTGTACGTACCTATATTCCCATATTCATATTCAGCAGTCTCGCCTTCCATAATCATTGTTGGCTGCTCATCTGTATCTTCCCCAAAATAAACCTCGTAACCAGCAGCATTCTCTGCAGTTGCCGTAACGCTTACCTTAAAAGGATTCGACTGATCTTTAGTGATGACTACTTCTAAATTTTCTGGAGCTAGGAAGGATACATTTAAAGATTGCGAAGCTTCGGCAACTTCGCCATTTAAATTCATCGCATAAATAGTAACATCATATTGCCCTTCAGCATAGGTATGTTCTACATGGTTACCCGAAGTAAATTCATCGGAAACTTCACTGCCGTCTCCAAAATCCACACTAAACATATTTGCGCCATTTGCCGACGGAAATATGCTTACCTCACCAGAATTATCCTGCTTTATTGTAAACTTAGCAGAAATATCTGATGGTATTGCGATATCTACACTTTCTAACCTATCATCATCTGAACATGAGATAACAAAAAGAATAGAGAAGCATGCTATTATTGATGTAATATAATTCTTCATAATCTATATTTTAATAACCAGCGTTTTGATCCCAGTTACCCTGAGCAAATTGTATTTCTTCTAATGGAATAGGGAACACTTCATTTTTACCAGTAGTAAATCCATCGATAAACTGTTCGGCTCTACCTGTTCTTACCAAATCAAAGAATCGGTGGCCTTCTCCTATCATTTCAGACCTTCTATCCATATAAATTTGTTCTGTAAGACTTGTACCGCTATCATCTACCGGTGCTAAACCGGCACGATCTCTAACCATATTTAAATAAGCTCTCGCCTGGGCATCATCAATACCGCCACGGTTTAAAGCCTCTGCTGCCATTAACAATACATCTGCATATCTAATCGCTCTGTAATTATTTGGTTGCGTTAAGTTGGCATCACCAAGGTTATCGTTTTGTCTTGGCAAATATTTACGGTTATAATAACCGGTATGTCCGGTAACCTCATCCTGATTACCTATATTGTAAGTGGCTCCGGTTTCTGCAGCCCAGGCTTCGATATCAAGTAAGCTTACCTCCTGTCTGGCATCTCCAGATTCGAAAGAATTGTATGCTTCTTCTGTAGGTAGGTTAAAGCCGTAACCCGATTCAAAAACAGGACCGGCATAACCTCTAATTCCGCTAAAACCAACCATTACATTACCTTCGCTACACTGTAAACATCCAAATCCAGCCCCCTCAGTACCGGTATATTGAATTTCGAAAACTGATTCTGCACTATTCTCTGCGGAATACTCGAACAGGTTAGCGTAATCTTCATCACCCCGAGTACCATAAAGATGATATTTACCAGAATTGATCACTTTTTGAAGTTCGGTCGCAGCTTCAGAAAATTTATCCTGATATAAATAAACTTTCCCCAATAAAGCCTGCGCTGCACCTTTGGTAACACGACCAACTTCGGGAGCATTTACCGCTAAATTTTCTTCGGCATAGGTTAAATCCTGTTCGATCAGTGCATAAACTTCAGCTTTTGATGATCTAGGAATTGTTTTTGCTTCCCCTAACGTAAATCTACCTTCAGGTTTAATAGGAATGGGGCCAAACCATTTTAGTAACTCAAAATTAAAATAGGCTCTTAAAAAATGGGCTTCCGCTAATAATTGAGATTTACCTTCAAAATCGATATTATCGGCATTTTCCAACATAAAACTGGCACGGTATACTCCCGCAAAATTCCAGTCCCAAATATCGTCAAGGTTATCGTTTACCGGAGTATGTTGCATGCGATCTACCTGTTGCCAGCCAATCACATCTGTTGCACTTTCCCCGCCGGCATGAGCATTATCCGAGGCGATCTCACCCAGGATTACATTCGCATAGGTACTTTGTAAAATATCATACGTTCCTATTAATGCATTGTAATAATCATCTTCTGCAGTGAAGTAGGAATCAGAGTTAATTCCATACGGAGGATCTACTTCTACAAAATCATCCCCGCAGGAGGTAATTCCCAGCGAAGCGGCAATTGCTGCCAAAATTATATTTCTTTTGATATTTATCTTCATCATCATTTTTTTAAAATTCAAGATTTACACCTAACATATATGTTCTTGGCAAAGGATAGAATCCTAAATCGATTCCTCCACCTATTGGCGCACCTGTTGAAGCAGTTGGATCGTATCCTGAATATTCGGTAAATGTGTACACATTATCCACTTTTCCATATATCCTAAACTTATCGATAGATACCTTCTGTGTAAATTCAGACGGAATAGTATATCCAAGGCTCACAGTTTGGATTCTAGCAAAAGAACCATCCTCTATATAGAAATCTGAGAATACCTTATTAGCAGTAGCTGCCGTAGTCACTCTTGGCACCGTATTGCTTGTTCCCGCACCCGTCCAACGATCCAGCACGTAACTCATTTTGTTTACGTTAGGCTGATCTCTTTCGTAGTTACGTACAATGTCGTTCCCAAGATTAGAGAACATATAGGTTGCGAAATCGAAATTCTTAAAATTAAACCCTAAATTGAAACCTAAGGTTACTTTTGGGATTGGATTACCAAGATCGGTACGGTCTTTATTATCTATGACTCCGTCTCCATTTAGATCTTTATATCTAATATCTCCCGGCATAGCTTCTGCCCCCAATGCTAATTGCGACGGATGTGCATCTACCTCAGCCTGAGTCTGGAAAATTCCATCGGTTTGATAACCGTAGAAATAACCTATTGGTTTTCCTTCTTCCATTCTGGAGATCAGAGGCTGCCCTACACCAAAGTTCCCTCCTTCAATAAACTCGGTTCCGTTAACCTGAGTCACCTCATTTTCTAAAGTACTTATGTTGAATGAGGTATTGAAAGAGAAATCATCGCTAAAGTTGTTGCTATAGCTTAAGGCAAATTCCCAACCTGAGTTTCTAACAGATCCAGCGTTAATTGTAGGACTACCTGAAGCAGGTGCTCCCACTCCATAAATTCCTGAAACCGGAATATTAGAGATTAACAGATTATCACGATTATTAATAAAATAATCTACAGTGAATTCGAATTTGCTATTTAAGAAGTTAGCATCTAAACCAACATCAAACTTTTTCGCTTCTTCCCACTGTAAATCTGGATTAGCTAACTGTCCTAACGCTCTACCGTTTACTAATAGCTGGTCCTGACCAAGAACATAGGTTGCTTCTCCTCCTAATAACGCTAAATAACCAAAATCCGGAATCTGATCGTTACCTAAAATACCGTAACTACCGCGTAGTTTTAAGAAATTAAGGAAACCATCTTCGTTAAAGAAATTTTCTTCTGAAATTACCCAACCTGCAGTTGCTGATGGGAAATACGCAACACGATTGTTAGGTCCAAATTTGGTTGAACTATCACGACGTAACATCGCAGATAATAAATACTTATCCTGAAAAGCATATTGAATTCTTCCAAAATAAGATAATCTTCTAAGCTTATAAGCATACGAAGAGTTTGTTTGTTCTTCTCCAGTACCGTTAGCACTACTTAAATCTGCAAATTCCCAGCTATTGGCCTGCACCCCGGTTCTGGATCCATAAAGACCTTCGCCATTGGTTTCATAGGCTGTCATACCGATAAGGAAAGTTACATCGTGATCATCTCCGAAAGTATTTTCGTAGGTATTAAAAAGATCGAATGTATAATCATTATCATTAATCTTACCCAGCGTAACCGAGCTATTTGCATTGGTATAAATCTTCCCGGTACCATAGTTAAACAGCGGGGTAAAATCCCGGTTTTTAGTATTGCTGGTATTAAAACCTATACGTGCCTGTAAATTTAAATTCCTGGCATAATCTAAACTTGCCTGTACCGTACCGCTTAAACGGTTAGTAATATATTTATTATATGTATTATCTAATTGAGTTAACGGGTTAACCACCTCGTTCCCCAAATTAATTTGCCCATCAAGATTGCTAACAGAAGGATCTATAGTTGGTGCAATGTTAGCAGCATTAAATAACACAGAACCTAAACTAAAACTATTTACCGTACTACTCTCTGTACTATTATAAAATAATTTCGTTTGCAGATTCAGTTTATCCGTAAGATCAGCATTTAAAGTGATTTTTGCCGTACTACGTTCAAACTGTGATTTTTCAGGAGAAATAATACCTTCCTGCTTTAGATTTGAAGCACCGATAGAGTAGGTGATTTTTTCTTCACCCCCTACTACCGAAAGGTTATGGCTGGTTACCAAAGCTTCTTGAAATACCTCGTCTTGCCAGTCTGTACCTGCACCAAGATCACTAATATTGGAAAAAGGTAATGCCTGCCCAGCATTGGCGTAACTCTCATTTAAGATCAACGCGTATTCTGTAGCATTTAATACCGGTAATTTTCTGGTTGTTTTCTGGATACCGGTATAACCTTCGTAAGAAACTTTAGCTTTTTGGTTTTTCTTACCGGCTTTAGTTGTTACCAGAATCACACCGTTTGCACCAATAGTACCATAAATAGCTGCCTGAGCATCTTTAAGAACGGTAATGTTTTGAATATCCTGAGGGTTAATGCTATTTAATCCTCCTTCATATTGAAAACCATCCAGAATAATAAGTGGTTTGTTCTGCCCGTTTGTGGAAATTCCTCGAATCCTGATATTGGATTCAGCTCCGGGAGAACCTCCGGTTGGGGTAACGTTCACCCCAGAGGTTGTTCCCTGTAATGCCTGGGCAGCATTTACCGGCTCTAATTTAGAAATTGTTTCAGCTCCTACGTTAGAAACCGCTCCGGTAATATCCCTTTTCTTTTGCTCTCCATAACCAATTACCAAAACTTCATCTAATGCCTGGGAATCGACACTTAAGATGACATCTATAGCATCCTGGTTGGTAATTTTCACTTCCTTACTTGTATAACCTATAAAAGAAAATACAAGCACATCTCCTTGAGAAACATCATTTATGGAATAATTACCGTCAAAATCGGTAGTCACTCCATTTGTAGTTCCTTTCACTACAACATTTACTCCGGGTAGTGGCATTTGTGTTTCATCTTCTGAAACTGTACCCGAAACCGAAAACGTTTGAGCATGTATGCCAAATGAAAGCATACAAAATAAAATAAGTAACAGTACTCTATTCATTTGTTGATTGTTTTGTTTAGTACGCAAATTAGTATTTAATAAAAGCTTAACACGAATTTATAACCCTTACAAAAAGTATACATTATAAATTTTTAGTGTTAAAATTGAGAATATGCTAATAAAACTTGGTGAAAATGATGTTTCAAAAGGATTTAAAAATGATAGATTAACTTACCATAAATGAGCTTTTTACAAAAATGTTGAGGTAATGTTGAGGTAAATTTTAAACTTGTAAAGGAATTAGAAACTTAGGATGTATTCTACCAACCCTTCTTCGTGAGCTAAATCCATCTTTTTCCTCAAACGATATCGTTTAATCTCTACACTTCTTACTGAAATATTTAAAAGGGGAGCAATTTCTTTTGAGGATAAATTCAGTCGCAAGTAAGCACACAATTTTAAATCATTTGAAGTGAGATTAGGATGTCTGGATTTTACCGTTTGTAAAAAATCTTTATCGGCATTATCAAAAGCTTCTTTAAAAAATTTCCAGTTATCCTCTTCATTGATATTTGAATCCACGGTTTTCAACACTGATTGAATATCATCTAATTTTTTTATGGAAGTAAGCTCGTCTTTAATCTGATTTAAAACCTCACTCTTACGGATAATACTCATGGTAGAGGCTGCCAATTCCCTATTTTTAGAAGACACATCTGCTTCCAATTGTTCATTTTTAAGTTTCATGATCTCCTGCTGCGCTTCAAGCTGTTGCATTTCAGCTTTCTTTTGTTGCACCTTAATCATTTGTGCATGCCTTTTATTATAATATCGGGTGTAAAAATGATGAGTAATAACAATGATAACGACCAGTAATACAACATAGATAAAAATGGCAAAGTTTGATAAAAACCATGGTTTTTCTATAGCAAACGCATAGGTTTTCTCCTTAATATCTTTAGTATTATATCTTGCTCTCACCTGAAATTCATAATCCCCGTAAGGTAAATTCTCGAAAGAAGCCATACTCGAGGATCTAAATGGTGTCCATACATCTGTGAATCCCTTGATCCGGTAGCTATAAGTTACATTAGCAAACTTCTGGTATACGGGTGTATTAAAATAAAAATTGAAATAATTTTCCGAATTCTTAAATTCTGGATATCGCTGCTTCTTATCGATTAATTCAAAATCCAGACCTTTATCTGCAATTTCAATCCTATTAATTTCTAATTCAGATATCTTATTTTGTGTAAAAGGTGTATTAAATATAGCATACCCATGATTGCTTCCCACCAGATATTGATTTTCACCAATTTGGGATAGATTTTCAAAACCGCTGGAAATATTCCTGAATTCATAAGAAAGTGGGATGGCGGATACATTCATACCATCCTGAAAAGCATCCTTTACCGTATAATAGATCTCACTTTCTGCAAAAGTCCACCATTTCCCATCAGGGGTAATTTCAGAAATGCCGGTACTTCTGCTCAAATTATTAAATGCCTGCTGTAGCTTATTCTCAGCAGTAAATGCATCCAAAACCGCATCATATTTAAAAATGGTATGTGCGGTAGCATAATAAATATCATTGTTAAACCGGAAAAGTTTAATGCCAGAGGCATCTTTATAATCTACCGGGTAATTTTTTACAATTTCGATTTTAGAACTGGAGAGATCTGGTCTCAATCTAAAGATACCTTTATGATCATGACCTACCCATATTTCTTTATCGTTTTCATTCAGAATATTTCTGGAAGAAAGATTAAAACCATCCAAATAAGAGATATTATTAAAACTTTGGCCTTCTTTAAAATAACTTAAACCATTATAATGCCCCTGTAGAAACCCACCATCAAAAGGAATCACCTGCCAGGTACCCAAGCCATCAAAAATATAGTTCAAGTTCTTATTTTTTAGAATAAAAGTACCGCGATCGTGACCAATAAAAAGTTGATCATCATACTCTTGTAAACTCCATACCTGTCCGCTGGTTCCTTCAATTAGCTCGAAACTATTAGATGTTTGATCCCGCATGTACAGCCCCTGGTTAGTGCCAAGATATAACTGATCCTGGTACATCACACTACAATAAACGGTACCAAGCTTGCCTGTAATGTCTGAGAATACAGAAAATTGACTGTCTTTTTCTATTAGGCTTATCCCATTATCCAATCCGCACCAAATATGCCCTGCATCATCTTCAAATAAAGACAAAACCGTATTATTAAGGATATCGGGCTGAACGATTTGCTGCAAATCACCGCTTAGTAAATTCAGAATAAATAAGCCATCTCCAATACTGCCCAGCACCAGCATATTATCATCGGTATATCTTGCACTAAAAAAACTGGAGGACATTGGATAATTTGGGATAGAAATTTTTTCCCAATTGGACTGTGTAAAAGAAAATAAGCCATCATCACGGGTTACCGCTACTTTTTGATCATTCCAATGAAAAACCTGTATAATTGCTTTGGCCCCGGTTTGATTAAAA
>CETG01191068.1_pt1 | contig 12293 bp, 8 predicted proteins | sample 361471 | NCBI WGS metagenome assembly CETG01 (sample SAMEA2622696, study PRJEB7988) | marine metagenome | isolation source: saline water (ENVO:00002010), including | reverse complement strand
CCGTCTCGTATTTAGGGTGCGCTTTATATATCTTTTACTTTTATTTAGCTGGAAAAGGAGAGCTAAAAGTTGTACTTAGCAAATTTAAGCTCAACAAAGAAATTGTTACTGAAATCTTCAAGCTAGGATCTGTAAATCTTGTTAGGCAGGCTACCTTGAGTCTTCTTGCTATTGTCTTAAATACATCTTTGTTTTTTTACGGAGGCAAAATCCCTGAAATGGGAGGAGAGACCGCTATTTCTGTTTATGGTCTAGCAAGCAGATTAGCCATGTTTGCGTTTTTTCCACTAATTGGAATCGCTCAAGGATTTATGCCTATTGTTGGATATAACTTTGGAGCTAATAAATACAATCGAGTTAAAGAAACCATTTCCCTTTCTTTAGTTTATGGTTTTATTATTGCTTCAATTATCTGCTTTATACTTACCTATTTTGCTCCATTAATCCCTCAGCTATTTACTCATGATAAAAAATTAATTCACTACTCTCCAGATGCTATTTTTTGGCTTTTCATTACCGCTCCAACTGTTGTTTTTCATCTTATAGGGCCTTCTTACTATCAGGCTCTTGGTAAAGCTCTTCCTGCATTATTACTTACCATTACTAAACAAGGCTTATTTTTAATACCCCTTGTGGTTGTTCTTCCAATATATTTTGGAATTGATGGAATATGGTACTCATTCCCAATCTCAGATATTTTATCTGCAATTACCTGTTATTACTTTTTAAGAAAAGGAGTGAAAAAATTAGCTTAGCTCTTTTTTATAAAAAACATCTTCTTTTTTTATGGCTTCATTCTTATTTGCCAACTGACCACAAGCGGCATCAATGTCTTTTCCTCTGCTTCTTCTAATATTGACGATAATATTTTTACTTTCTAAATAGGCGGCAAACGCATCTACTTTTTCAGGGTCTGCTTGTTGGTACTGACCATCATCAATAGCATTGTACTCAATAATATTAACCTTAGATGGAATAGATTTACAAAATTCTACAAGCTCAACAGCATCTTGAATTTCATCGTTAAAATCTTTAAAAATGATGTATTCAAAAGTAGGTCTAGTCTTGGTTTTTTGATAAAAATAACGCAACGCCTCTTTCAGTACCTCTAAATTATTACTCTCATTAATGGGCATTATTTTATTTCTTTTTTCATCGTTTGCCGCATGAAGAGAGAGCGCTAAATTAAATCGCACACCATCATCTGCAAGTCGTTTAATCTTATTGGCAATACCAGCAGTGCTAACCGTAATTCTTTTAGGAGACATTCCTAGTCCTTTTTGAGACGTAATCTTATCTATGGATTCAATTAGACTTTTATAATTTAATAATGGCTCTCCCATTCCCATAAAGACAATATTTGACAAAGGAATGTCGTACTTTTCTTTAGCTTGACTGTTAATCATTACCACCTGATCGTAAATCTCATCATGGTTTAGATTTCTTACTCTTTTTAATTTTCCTGTAGCACAAAAAGCACAAGACAAGCTACACCCGACTTGAACAGAAACACATGCTGTCATTCTTTTGGGTGTGGGGATTAAAACTCCTTCAATTATTGCATTATCAAAAAGAGCAAAAGCGTTTTTAATTGTTCTATCATTACTAACCTGTGAATCGGAAAGTTTAATGGCATGAAATTCATATTCCTTAGAAAGCTTAGCTCTTAAATTTTCTGACAAGTTGGTCATATGACTAAATGAAATGGCTCTTTTTTTCCATATCCATTCATAAATTTGCTTGGCACGAAATGCCTTCTCTCCCATATCAACTATTTCCTTAGTTAACTGATCAAGTGACAATTTTCTTATGTCTTTTTTATCTGCCATAACAAAAAAACCCCGTTAGTAACGGGGTTATTAAGATAATAAATATTAAGTACTTAAAGGATCAACATTGCATCACCATAAGAGTAAAAACGATATTTTTCTTTTATTGCTTCCTTATAAGCCTTCATGATTAGGTCATACCCTCCATAAGCAGAAATCATCATTATTAAAGTAGATTTAGGTGTATGGAAATTAGTAATCATAGCATCTGGAATACTAAACTCATATGGTGGGAAAATAAATTTATTTGTCCATCCGTCAAAAGGTTTTAATAACTTCTCTACAGAAACAGCAGATTCTAACCCTCTAGTTACCGTTGTACCAATGGCGCAAACTTTTTTCTTCGCTGCTTTTGTTTGATTAACCTTATTGGCAGTAGCTTCTGGGATAAAGAGTTGTTCTGAATCCATTTTGTGTTTAGTTAAATCCTCAACATCAACTGGTCTAAAAGTTCCTAACCCAACATGGAGTGTTAAATCAGCAAAGTCAATCCCTTTTATTTCTAATCTTTTCATTAACTGCTTGCTAAAATGTAGACCAGCGGTTGGAGCAGCAACAGCACCTTCTTGTTTTGCAAAAATGGTTTGATACCTATCTTTATCTTCGGGAACTGGTTCTCTTTTAATGTATTTAGGCAAGGGGGTCATTCCTAAGTTTGTTATAGTTTGTTTGAATTCTTCATAGGGTCCGTCAAACAAAAAACGAAGTGTTCTTCCTCGAGATGTAGTATTATCTATAACCTCCGCCACTAAATCATCGTTCTCTCCAAAATATAACTTATTACCAATTCTTATTTTTCTGGCAGGATCAACCAAAACATCCCACAATAAACTTTCTCTATTTAATTCTCTAAGGAGAAAAACTTCAATTCTAGCACCAGTTTTTTCTTTATTTCCATACATTCTAGCAGGGAAAACCTTAGTGTCATTAACTACCATTGTATCTCCATCTTCAAAGTATTCCAACACGTCTTTGAAAACCCTATGCTCTATCTTTCCGGTGTCTCTGTGAACTACCATTAATCTAGATTCATCTCTTTGATCGCTAGGGAATTCAGCGATTAAGTCATTTGGAAGGTCAAATTCAAACTGAGATAATTTCATTTTATAAACATTTTTGTTTGGGGGGACGAAAATAGTAAATAAACAAGCAAAATAAAACCTATTTAGGATTGAATCCTTTTTAAGGCTTCTTCAACTGAAATAGAATCATCTATATGAAAATTTCCTGAAGCTATTCTTCTAAGTTGTATTAAATGCCCTCCTACTTCAAGAAAATCTCCAATATCTCTTGCTAATGAACGAATATATGTCCCCTTAGAACAATTTATTTTAAATGCCAATTGATATTTATCTATCAACTTTAGCTCTAGATCCTGAACAACAACAGCTCTACTTTGCAATTCAACCTTTTCACCTTTTCTAGCTAGCTCATATGCCCTTTTGCCTTTTATTCTTTTAGCGGAAAAAATAGGTGGTTTTTGTTGAATAGCCCCTGTAAAAGCTTTCGTTAATTCTAAAATATCATTTTCTGATAATTCTTTTTCTTGATATACCTTATCAACTTCAGTTTCCAAATCATAAGAAGGTGTTGTAGCACCTAGCTGTATTACTCCATCATATGATTTATTTTCATTTAAAAAAGTATCAATTTGTTTTGTTTTTTTTCCGGTGCACAAAACCAAAACTCCTGTGGCTAAAGGATCCAAAGTTCCAGCATGACCCACTTTAATTTTCTTGATTTGAAGCTTCTTTTTTATAGCGGCTCTTATTTTATAAACCACATCAAATGAGGTCCAACCCAACGGTTTATCTAAAACAAGAATTTCACCATTTAGAAAATCATATTTTTTTTCTAGGTTCAACTTAAAGAATATACAATGGCGGCTATTCCAACAATAGAGCAATAAATTGAAAAATAAACTAGTTTGCTTTTTTTAACTAGAGAAATCATCAATTTACAAGCAAAAAGTCCAGTTATAAATGCTGCTATAAATCCAAAAGAAAGTCCAATTGCATCAATAGAAGAAACCACCAAATCGTCACTAAATAGGTCTTTAGCAATTTTACCAAAAATTAAAGGCACTACCATTAAAAAAGAAAATCTGGCAGCAGATTCTTTATCAACTCCGAGCAAGACGGATGTTGCTATTGTGGCACCAGACCTTGATATACCTGGAAGAATAGCAATTGCTTGAGCAACCCCAATAACAAAACTATTTCTATAGCTAACATCAATTGCTGTTGGTTTGGATTTATCTGCAAGATAAAGCACCAAAGCAGTAACAATTAACATAATACCTACAAGCAAGACCTGCTCGTTAAAAAGTGACTCAATTAAGTCGTTCCAAAAAACACCAACAACAGCAGCAGGCAACATGGAAATAATTATTTTAAATGAGAAAACTCTTTGAGTATTGTCATTTTTTGAAAACAAACCAGCAATAATACTCACTACTTCTTTTCGAAATATAACTATAGTACTAATGGCAGTTGCAAAATGTAAAACAACAGTCATTAACAGGCTTTCCTTAGAGCTGTAATCAGAATTAAAAACAACTTTAGCTAATTCCAAATGACCACTACTGCTAACAGGAAGAAATTCGGTTAGTCCCTGAATAATTCCTAAGATTATTGCTTGAAGCCAATCCAATGTAAGATAATTTATTATGAGTTTTCTTTTGAAGAAACAGACTCAGAGGGAATTATTTTTTTTGCCCGTTTTAAAACACCAACCAAAACAACCATATAACCCACAATTGTTAAAAAAGGAGCTAAAGTAATTCTTCTAAAGCTGAACAATTCCTCTTCGTTAAACAATGCCGGATCTTCTGTGCCACCTCCAGACATTAAGACAAAGCCTAGAGTAATAATTATACAACCAAGAATAATTAACAAATAGTTTGTTTTTGATAAAGACATTTTTGTAGTACTCATGATGCAAATTTAGTAGAGTTTTTCAGATTTCACCCATATGTATCTATTAAGTGCAAAAAAAGTAGAAAACAGACTTATAAAAATTCCGCTTATAAGTATCCCACCAAAAATAAAACCAAAATTGAGCAATTGTTGACGAAGAATTTCTTCAGATTCACTCATTTGAGCAACAACATCAGGATTAAAATTGGAAAAAATTTTCCAAAGCACAACAAGAATTATAATGGCAAGTAAACCAGATGTAAATCCGTTCAAAATAGCTTTAAACAAAAATGGTCTCCTAATAAAACTTGATTTAGCTCCAACCAACTGCATGGTTCGAATTGTAAATCGTTTAGAGTAAACTGCTAATCGAATAGTAATGTTTATTAGAATTACTGAAATAAAAAGTAAAATAGCAGCTATAATAAGCAGAATTAATTCGAAATTTTTAAAGACTGTTCCTATCTCTAAAAACTGAGCCTCACTGTAAGAAACTTCGGAAATCAAATGCTCATTGCCTTTTAACAACCTACTTGAAAAAACAGCAGCACTATCAGGATTTACATAATCTGAACTTAAATTAACATGAATGGATGGGGGAATTGGATTAGCTCCATCTAATATATCAAAAGCATCCCCACCAACATGTTTCATCATTAATGCTTTTGCAGAATCCTTTGAAATAAATTGCGCTCTTTTAACATAAGGCTTTAAAGAAAGAGCTTTTTCAATTTGTAACACTTCAGAAATTGCTACTCCCTCATGAAAAAGAACATCAACACTTAATTGCTCTTTGATGTCTTTTGCTTTTTCATTTGCTGAAAGCATAAAATAAGCAAAAACTCCAAGCAAAACCAAAAGCAACGTAATTCCAAAAATGGTTGAAAGTTCAGTAAAATTATTTTTTGAATGCCTGCTCTTTTTCATTGTGGACTAAATTAATTGTTTAATTACGACAATGGAAACAATTGACGTGAAATTATGTTAACGTATTTTTGTTTATAGGATGCAATTAGTCATAAATTATATGAACCCTAAAAAACCTTTGTTTGTCACTCAGATGTCATCTTTTGTTTATCAAATAATAAAATCAATCTAAATAACTAAAATACATCAAACCTTTTTAGTACTTTTAACGTATTACTATTTTTAAAATTTCAAAAATCATTATTTTTTATTTTGTTTTTTTGATCTTGGAAGATATAATTTGATACAAAATTTCATCTATGAAAAAATTTATACTTTTTCTCCCTCTTTTTTTTCTTCTCCCCATTTACTCCCAAATAGACTACAATGTATTAATTGATCGATTGTATTCTGCTGCAGATGATTCTGATGGCAGTGGAGATGAAGATCCAACATGGTACCTTAGAATGCAAGATAATGCTGGTGGCGCATTGCAAAACTCGGGTTGCTATCACACAACTCAACCTTACAACAGTTGGTATAACGTAAACGCTCCTTGGTTTAACGGCACAAATTCAGCAGCTACCTCATTTTCAACCTGGATGTTGTGTTGGGAGGAAGATGGCTGTGGTTCAGATTGTTCATATGATCCCTTTAATGCCAACCCATTATCAGGTGGTTTTTGCTTAAATGGTGATGAATCTCTTGCTCCTGCTGGTTCAAATGGCAGTACTTACGGCAGCACTCAAACTATAGATATTTTCACCAACCCTCCATGTACTTGGAATGAGGATGAAATAAGTATTATTGGAGAAGTAAATAATGGCTCTGCTTCCGAATACAAAGCAGAAATTCAAGTATATTGGAGTCCAAATGGAGGGATTAACCCAGGTACAATCGCTGGTGACCAAACCATTTGTTCAGGCATTTCTCCCTCTGGATTAACTAGCTCCGATGATGGTTCTGGGGGAAGCCCAACATTTGGAGGATATTTTACCTATCAATGGGAACAAGACATTGGATGTACTGGTGCTTTTACAGACATTACTGGTGCAAATTTTAATGTTTATTTTCCTGGCCCAATATCTCAAACCACCTGCTATAGAAGAAAAATGACATCAGCTTGTGGTGATTTTTTCTCCAATTCTGTTACAATAACAATTGAAGATTCATCAACACCTGCATCAAGTTTAGCTGCATCAACAAACACTTTATGTTCTTCTGGTGGAGTAGTTGATTTTACTGTTAATGGCGGATTTTTAGGTGCTGGGGCTCAATGGGAGCTATATTCTGGAGGCTGTGGCGGAACACTTATTGCAAGTAATTCGTCTGGTGTTTTTAATAACGTTAATGTAACTTCAACTGAAACCTTCTATGTTTTAGCAAATGGAACGTGTAATACAACCTCTTGTGTTTCTTCAACTGTAACTGTCTTAAATCCATCAACAGATCCTACAAGCATTCTTGCTTCTGATACTAATATATGTTCTGGAGATTTAATCATTCTTGATGTAGTTGGAGGCTCTTTAGGATCTGGAGATAGCTGGGAATGGTATTCTGGATCTTGTGGTGGAATTTATGAGGGAAGCGGTGCTTCAATAACTGTTAATCCTTCTTCCACAACAGATTATTTTGTCAGAGCTGAAGGGGCTTGTGGAAATACCAATTGTAGCAATACAACAATCTCAGTTATTCCTGCAGCAATTTCCCTAGACTCCGCTAAGGCTAGTGATTACAGAGTGTGTCCAGAAGATCCTGTAACATTAACAGCCTACTATTCAGCTTCACTTCCCTCCAACTACATTATTACATGGTATACTGGTGCATGTGGTGCTGTTCCTATTGGCGTAGGAGATAATATTGTTGTAAATCCAACCGACACAACCATTTATTATGTTCAGAGTGTTGGCACTTGTGGCGTGTCTTCTTGTGACACAGTTCAAGTTAATGTTTTAGCCGGATCTACTTCTCCTGGATCCATAATAGCGTCCAATAATAATTTCTGTGTTGGTGGCTCATCTACCCTAACGGTTAATGGTGGAGCATTAGATACATTAGGTGGTGCCCAATGGACCTGGTATGAAGGCTCTTGCGCAAGTGGGGTTATTGGAACTGGTCAGTCAATAATTGTAACTCCAACAACATCTACAATGTACTATGTAAGAGGTAATGGAGGTGGTTGTGGCCCAACTGCCTGTGTAAGCATTTTTATAAATGTTTTTGATTTAACCGTTAACCTTAACCCTTTTGACACAATTTGTCAATTCGACTCCACTTCTTTTGTCTTATCTGGAGGAACTCCACTTGGAGGAACATACTCTGGAACTGGAGTTAACGGGGGAATTTTCGACCCCTTAGTTGCTGGTCCAGGAAACCATACCATCACGTATTCCTATACTGATCCTAACGGATGTAGCGGAACCGCTAGTGAAGATATCGTAATTATGGAAAGTAATTCGCCACCAACAGCAATTCAAGCATCAACAACAGAAATATGCGATGGGGCTTCATCTGTCTTATGGATGGGAACCGTATTAGGACCAGACTATGGCAATGATTTACTTTACAATAGAGTTTGGGTGTGGTATAAAGGAGATTGTGGGGCTGGAACACCAATAGACACTACTTACAACAATTTCTATCAAACAGATGCTAGTGGAGCAATTGTGTATGACTCTAATGGAGACACCATTTTCCAAGACACTTCTGTTGTTGTAACTCCATCTTCCACGACCAACTACTACGTTAGAGCTGAAGGTGGATGGTGTGAACCCACCGACTGTATTGGTGTTACTGTTGCAGTATACAATTTAGAAACCAACCTACTATCCTTTGATGATGTTTGTGGAGTAGATGTTCTTCCATTTGATCTTACTGGTGGGATTCCATCTGGAGGGAACTATAGTGGAAATGGAGTTTCTAACAACACATTTGATCCTTATTCTGCTGGCCTAGGAACACATACCATAACTTACACCTACTCTTATGGGGGCTGCACAGTTACTGATAGTGAAAACATAACCGTTACCCAAAGCCCAATTAATGTTTACCACACCATAGAACAAGAATCTTGCTCTGAAGGAGGTATTCTTATCCACCTTCATACTACTGGTGGATCTGGGTTCTACTCTTATTTATGGTCTGATGGAAGCATTGAAGCCCCTTTAATGTATGCTCAACCAGGAGACTATACTGTTATAGTAACAGATGCCAACGACTGCTCAACACTGCATGGGCCTATTAACATTTCTGAAGAACTTGGTTGTATTGAAATGCCCAACACCTTTACCCCAAATGGAGACGGCATTAACGACACATGGAATTTAGACTTTTCATCCTATGGAAGCGCTCAGCTAACGGTTTTCTCAAAATGGGGGAAAATAGTTGCCCAATTTAATGATGTTATGATTAGCTGGGATGGAATTTATGAAGGAGAGGCTCTTCCTGCTGGAACCTATTATTACATTTTACAACTCGGAAACGGTGTTGATCAAAATGGCCCTATTACAATTGTTAGATAAAAAATAATTTTATGAAAAAATTACTACTACTTGTTTTTATTTCTGCCTCGATTTACCATGTAAATGGTCAGCAAATTGCATTAAATAGTCAGTACATGTTTAGTAGCTTTGCTATAAATCCAGCTGTTGCTGGGACAAAAAACTACTCTCCATTAACCTTTACTTTTAGAAGGCAATGGATGGGAATGGATGAGGCTCCAGTTACACAAAACTTAATGGGACACACCTACCTAGGGAAAAATGTCGGCACTGGTATTCATTTATTTAATGATGCCTCTGGACCTACAAGAAGAACTGGACTAAGTGGTGCATTTAGCTACCAAGTTAAAACCGGGCCATCATCTAAGCTTTCTTTTGGTCTTTCTGGTTCTCTAACTCAATTTGTTTTAGATAGAGACCGATTAATTACTGAAATTCCAGATGATGTTGCTGTTATGAATAGCACAAACAATGAAGTTATCCCTGACGTTAATTTTGGAATGTACTGGTATGGAGAAAGACACTACCTTGGAGTTACTGGATTTCATTTATTAGAAACTAAAAGTGATTTATTTGACCTAACCACTCCTGTTTCTAATACTCTTGATAGAGCCATTTACGCCAACACTGGATATGTTTTTGCAGTAGGGTCAAGCTTCGCTATTGAACCATCAGTACTTTTTAGATACATGTTTAATGCCCCCTATCAATTTGATGGTAATCTAAGATTTATACTTAAAGATGCATATTGGCTAGCCTGCTCTTATAGGATGGATGACGCCTTAGCCATTATGCTTGGTGCAGACTTTGGGCCTTTTGAAATGGGTTATTCCTATGATCTTGGAATGTCCGATATTAAAACATACAACACTGGATCTCATGAAATCTATTTAGGAATAAAAATGAGTAAAAATGCCAAAAAGACGCCATGGCATAAAAGAAACCGAATTTATTCATCTTTTTCTAGCGCTAACTAAATTATTGCCAAAGGCATTTATATGAGAAAATTAATTGCAACATTATTAGTTTGTTTTTCTAGTATTATCTTTTACAGTCAGGTAGAAATTGGCAATGCTCTTTTTGACAATTTCGAATACCATGGTGCAATTAAATATTATTCTCTTGCAGATAGTTTAGATCAACAGGCCAAAGAAAAACTAGCATATTCATATCTCTTTGTTAAAGACTACCGTTCTGCAAAAGAACAATTTCACAAACTCTCAAAAGAAAATCCTGAAAATGTAGAATTCGCCTATTATTATGCACTTTGTGTAAAAAACTGTGGAGACTTGGAAGAAGCAGGCGATCTATTTAAATCCATTGCTACAGCAGACTCTAACAACCAATTAATTCAGCTTCAGCTACAATCATTAGATTCATTGTTCTTATGGGACACCCTAGAAACTGAAGCTGTTGTTAAATCACTTGGCAGTGTTAATTCAACTCTTGCAGAATATTCACCTAAATTTTACAATCAAGGGATTTTAATTTGCACTGAACTTAAATACGACTCCATTAAAAAAAGAAAAACCATAGACTTTTACTCTGCTTATGAAGGAGCAAAATCAAAAGAAGAGAAAGAAAAGCTAAAAGAAGAAATCATTGAATCACTAGACTATGGGGTAAACATCACTCCGAGAACTATTTTAGTATACATTCCTGTAAAGGAAGACAAACTTTCTTTACAAAAAGAAATAACTATTGAACAAGGAGCTATAGGGAAACCAATTATTGTTGCCCAAAGTAAAAACTTTAATCTTGGATCTTTTGCTGTTCATCCTGAAACGGACCAGCTATATTACACTCGAACTCCCGTTATAAATAGATGGCAACCCAACTACGAAAAACATTCACTTTTATACACTGCAACTATCGATAGAAGCAAGCATAAATTAAGAAAAAACAAGCTTCTAAACATTAAAAGAATCTCCAGAAACTACGGACTTGGTGAGCCTTCAATTTCTAGCGATGGAAATACACTATATTTTGTAAGTGATCATCCAAAAGGATTTGGAGGAACAGACCTTTACAAGGTTCAAAAAAATAAAAAAGGAAAATGGGGTAAACCTGAAAACCTTGGAGAAACTATAAACACTTCCCTAGACGAGTTAAATCCTTTTATCTACGATGACAATAAACTTTATTTCTCTTCAAATGGCAGAAATGGCATTGGAGGGCATGATGTATTTGTTTCCAAAATTATTGACGACACACTTCAGCAACCAATTAACTTAAAATCTCCTATTAATTCTGAAGCAGATGAATTTGGAATATGTATTCATCCAATTAATGAAAGTTATGGGATGATTACCTCCAATAGAAATAATGGAGCGGGAGATGACGACATATATATTGTTCACTTTACCAATCTTCCTCCATACGTTAAAGGTTTTGTTTTAGCCGAGGATGGCAGCAAGCAAGACAAAGCTGTTGTTCGTTTATTAGACTCCCAAAACAAAGAAATTACACAGCTAAAAACAGCTGCTAACGGAATCTATCGATTTGATTTAGACAACAATGAGCGCTATGAGCTTAAGGCTTCAATTGTTGGCTATGCAGCTGAAAAAACCATTGAAACCAACGAAGATTGGGCAGGAAATGAAAGACAAGATTTAAACTTAGTTCCAGCCATTACCATTCAAGGTTATGTTTCAGATGAAGATGGCCAAACAGTACCATCTGCCAAAATGGAGTTGTTTAACAATGATGACAGCTTGCTAATTACTATAAAAACTGATACAAATGGTTATTATCAATTTATTGCTGAGAAAAATAAAAATCACTTAATAATTGGCTCTAAAGGAAATAAAACTGGCAATTTATCCATCCTAACCAATGACAATTATGCTACAGATTCCATTTCAAACATGATCATTTTTAACCCCAATGCTTTTGTTGAAGGAATTGTTTATTCAAAAGATAGCCTTCCTGTAATTGGTGCTATAGTTCGATTATTTGACTCTTCAAATGTTGAAATCGCCAGAACTCATTCTGATGAAAATGGATTTTATCATTTTGACATGTCAAGCAACAAAAACTATAGAATTATTGCTACTACTGAAGGAATGATTGATGATGAAAGTATATTTACAGGAAAAGATTGGGAGGGGAATGAAAAAAGAGATCTCTATTTATATTCC
>CETG01430810.1_pt1 | contig 12298 bp, 8 predicted proteins | sample 361471 | NCBI WGS metagenome assembly CETG01 (sample SAMEA2622696, study PRJEB7988) | marine metagenome | isolation source: saline water (ENVO:00002010), including | reverse complement strand
AGGTAGCAGGATTCGAACCTGCGGCCCCCTGCTCCCAAAGCAGGTGCGCTAGCCGGGCTGCGCCATACCTCGATATCCATCGTTTTTGGACACCAATATTACATAGTTTTTTATAAACTCACAAGCATTTGTCTTGAGAATATTGTAACTAAAATACTAAATTTTGTCAGTGAATAAATTATCTAGATATATTTTCCTTGAGCATCTTGTTCCCTTTTTATTGGCACTGGTCGTCTTGATTTTTATCCTTTTAGCCAATTTCCTACTTAGAACAATGGACAAGTTTTTAGGTAAAGGAATTGATTCTATGCTATTATTAGAATATGTTTTTTTAAACTTAGCATGGGTACTAGCTCTTGCTGTTCCAATGGCAGTTTTAATTTCAACACTAATGGCTTATGGAAGATTATCAGAAGATAATGAAATTACTGCAATAAGAACATCTGGAATAAATAATTTCAATTTAATGAAACCCGCTTTATTGTTTGGAATAATTATTACAATTACTATGTGTATCTTTAACAATTTAGCACTACCAGAAATGAATCATAAAGCTAGATTACTTTCAAGAGACATTAGCAGAAAACGACCTGACTTAGAGTTTGAGGCTGGATATTTTATCAATTCAATTCCAGAATATACATTCTTTTTAGAAAGTAGAATTAATGACCTATTTAAAGGTGTTACAATCTATAGTAAAAAAACAAATAATCAAATTCAACAAACTATTACTGCAGAATCTGGTACGATTGAAAATACTGGAGATGGAATTATATTGCATCTTAATAATGGGGAAATTCATGAATTAAATATAAATACTGATGAATATAGACAAATTAACTTTACTAAATACGATGTTTCCATCCCAATTGACAATCTCAATTTAAAACGTAGAAATAGCAAAATTCGTGGTGATAGAGAAATGAATTATACCATGATAAATCAAAAAATCAATGGCTATGAAATTAAAATTAATGATATTTATGCTAGAATTAAAAAACGGATGAAAAATGAAATTAATATAGAGCCTTTTTATGAATTAAATTTAAAAAATTTAGAGTCTGATTTAGCTAATTATGAAGCTACAACTTTATTATCATTAAAAGAAACAGATAAAAAATTGTATAATAAAGAAAAACGCAAATTAAAAAATTTAAGAAAAGGTATAAAAACTGATTTTAATTTAATATCTAATTATAAAAAATATATAAATAAGTATCTTGTCGAATTACACAAAAAATTTTCCATCCCATTTGCAAGTTTAATATTTATTATAATTGGAGCGCCATTGGGAATATTATCAAAAAAAGGCGGCTTTGCAATGAGCACATCTATAAGCTTGGGATTTTTCGTAATTTATTGGGGATTCCTTATAGGAGGGGAAGAATTTGCTGATAGAGGAATAATTCCCCCTCTAATAGCAATGTGGCAACCTAATTTTTTCCTAGGTATACTAGGTTTATTATTAATATTATATATGTCTACTGAAAAAAAACTATCTGATTTTATTAAACTATTATTAAAACCAAGAGGTAATAATTGATACGTAAATTTAAAAATAAAAAACCAATCATTTCAGAATCGACATTTATTGCTGAAAATACATCTATCATTGGAGATGTTATCATTGGTGAAGAGTCAAGTATATGGTTTGGAACAACCATAAGAGGAGACATGAACTATATTCATATTGGTAATAGAACAAATATACAAGATAACTCAATTGTACACGTAACAACTGAAATTGCACCAACAATAATAGGTGATGGCGTAACAATTGGACACGGTGCAATTATTCATGGATGTACAATTGAAAATAATTGTCTAATAGGTATGGGCTCAATTATTATGGATGAAGCTGTAGTAAAAAAAGGATCAATGGTAGCTGCTGGTGCAATTGTTACTCCAAAAACAATTGTACCTGAAAATACTTTAATGGTAGGTATCCCAGCAAAACCTATTAGAAAAATCACCAAAAATGAATATGATGAAATTATAGAAAGAGCGCAACACTATATTGATTTCTCTAAAGAATATAAATAAAATCGGATATTAATGAATACATATTCAATAATAAAACAAAAACAAAATGGAACAGAGCATAATCTTGAAGAACTCAGGTATTTAATTCAATCTTTTATCAATAAAACAATTCCTGATTATCAAATGTCTGCCTGGTTAATGGCTACTTTTTTTAAAGGAATGTCACAAAAAGAAACCATTTTATATACTCAAGAAATAATTAATTCTGGCAAAAAAATTAGTTTTAATAACTTAGATTCTAATAAAATTGTAGATAAACATAGTACAGGAGGTGTTGGCGATAAAGTTTCATTTATTTTAGGTCCTATACTTGCAGCCTGTGGATGCTACATTCCTATGATTGCGGGAAGAGGGTTAGGTCATACAGGTGGTACAATAGATAAGCTTGAATCAATTCCAGGATATCAAACTAATTTAAAATTAGATACTTTTAAATCTATTGTTGAAAAAGTTGGAATTTCAATTATGGCACAAACAAAAGAAATTTGTCCAGCTGATAAATTAATATATGCCTTAAGAGATGTAACTGGTACAATAGAATCAATGCCCCTAATATGTGGAAGTATTTTAAGTAAAAAAATTGCTGAAGGGATAAAAATTCTAATACTTGATGTCAAATATGGTAATGGGGCTTTTATGGATTCTATAGAAAAAGCAAAGCAACTAGGAACTTTACTAAAAAATATTGGAGAAAACTTTGATATAAAAGTATATCCACATTATACAAGTATGAATGAACCACTAGGAAATGCTTGTGGACTGTGGTGTGAGATTCAAGAATCTATAGCTACTTTAAAAGGTAATGGTCCAAAGGACTTAACTGAAGTAGTAAAATATCTTGCTATTCAAACTTTAAACAAAACAAACAATTCAAATTCTGAAAACTTATTTAATAATGTTATTAAAAATGGAACAGCACTAAAAATATTTTATAATATGATAGAGCAACACTCAGGTAAAATTGATACTTTAGAGAACAAAGAAATAAACAAACCTAAATTCAAAAAACATATTATATCAAAACACAATGGTGTACTAAATACAATTAATACAAAAAATGTTGGTATTGCTTTAATTGAATTAGGAGCAGGAAGAAAAATTTCAACTGATAAATTAGATAATTCAGCTGGAATCATATTTAGTAAAAAATGTAATCACTCAATTAAAAAAGGTGATAAAATTGCTACCATTTTCTGTTCAAATGAGAAAAAACTTAAAAAAGGTGCAAAAATTTTAGAGAATTCAATTTTTATATCAAATACAAAATCAAAACCTCTACCATTAATAAACAAAGGATAATTCTATGAATGAATATATTATAATTGCAAATGGACCAGATAGAACAGGGATAGTATCAGACATAAGTCAAATTTTAACTGATAATGGGGGGAATATTACAAAAAGCAGGATGACTAAATTAGCTGGTGATTTTGTTATAATTATGTTAGTTCAAATCACTGCCCAAAAATCTTTAATTGAAAAAAAATTATCAAATTTAGACCTTATAATTTCAATTAAAAATGCAACTCAAGTTAATATAAAATCAAAAAAATATATTCAAAAAAAATTACTTTTAAATGGTACTGATAATGAAGGAATTGTTTTTTCAGTAACTGATTTCCTTGCAAAATATGATATTAATATTAAAAATCTAACAACTGAAATTCAACAGGCACCAATTACTGGTATAAATTTATTTTATATGGAAGCAACTCTAAACATACCACAAAATATATCAATTAAATTATTACAAGAAAATGTGACCTCTTTAAAAAAGAATCTAGAAATTGATATTGAACTAATGGATATTTAAATTTTAATTACTAAATCTTGAAAAAGGATTAGAATGTTTATTGCAAACTCTTAATGGTTGGTATTCTTTTAGATAAATTTCTTTTTTTATTGGGCACCATTCAGTAGGTTTATTAAAAGTTTCTGAACAAATTTCGAAATTGACAACCCCATTTGGTTGATTCCAATCTAATTTCTTTTCTAATTTAATAACATCATTTTCATTAATATAATAATCACCTAAATCATATATATCTTTCATAGTTGTTGCCCAAATTGGTAATGCAGCAGAAGAACCAAATTGTTTTTTACCTAAAGATACTGCAGGATTATCCATCCCAATCCATACTCCCATTGTAATTTGAGGTGTAAAACCTACAAACCATGCATCTGTTTTGCTATCTGTAGTCCCAGTTTTACCAGCAGCTGGAGAATTAAATTTGTACCTCCATCTTATAGAAGAACCTGTTCCTTTATCAATAACTGATTTCATTAAATCTCTAATTAAATATATAATAGACTCATTTTTAATTTCTTTATGATTTGGGGTATATTCCCATATTGTTTTTCCATATCTATCTTCAATTTTTGTAATTGAGATAGGATCTTTATAAATACCATTATTAGATATTGTTGAATATGCTGAAGTAATTTCAATTGGAATAACTTCAGATGTTCCTAATGCAATAGCATCAAATGCTCTTATCCTCGTATTTAAACCAAATGCTATAGCATTTTTCTTAACATCTATTGGTTTAATTAGTTCTTGAACAATTCTCACTGAAATTAAGTTCAAACTTCTTCTTAAACCATCTCTTAATGTTGTTAATAATCCTGTAGAACCATCATGGTTTTGAGGATTCCATTCTGTAGTATCATCAATAAAAACAACCAAGGGCTGATTTAATAATTGAGTAGTTGGTTTATATCCCTGTTCAAACGCAGTCATATAAATAAAAGGTTTAAAAACAGAACCAGGTTGTCTTTTTGCTTGAGTTGCTCTATTAAAATGATCAATATATGCACTATCCTGACGACCACCTATCATACCCAAAATATAGCCATTATTAGAATCCATAATAACCCCTGAACCTTGCACCAATAATTCATTTCTATATTCCCTTGGGATAACATCTAAACTATCAAGTATTTTTTTTAAAGAGTCTTCCTCTAAACTTGTTAATTCTAACATCCTATTAAACTTATCATTATTTACTCTTAATTCATCAAAAAGAATATTTTGATTCTTTTTTAAATATTTATCAAAATTTTTATTGAAATCATTCTGAATCCTTGTATCTAAAGTTGTATGTATTATTAATCCATCTTGATATAAATCAACATTTAATTCCTCATCCATTTTTTCCAATTGTCTTCTTACATATTCTGTAAAATAGCTTGCATAACTTTCTTTTTTTAAAACTTTTTGATTTAACAACTTCTTTTTAGAAATATAATTAGCTTGTTTTTCATCTATATAGCCGAATTTATACAATTGACTTATTACTAAATTCCTTCTAAAAAGTGCTCTTTCAGGATGATTATATGGTGAAAACCTAGCAGGTGCAGGCAACATAGCAATCAACAATGCGGCTTCTTCAATAGTAATATCCTCAACATTTTTACCAAAATAAAATTTTGATGCAGACTGAACTCCATAAGTACCATGACCAAAATAAACAGAATTCAAATACATTTCCATTATTTCTGATTTAGTATATGTCCTCTCAATTTGGATTGCAGTTAATATTTCTTTTATTTTTCTATATATTGTTTTTTCAAAACCAATAATATTATAAATATTTCTAGCTAACTGTTGAGTAAGTGTACTTGCTCCTTGCTGAGTACTCATAGTTATAACATCAATAACAATAGCCCTAAAAATTCCTTTAATACTAAATCCAGAATGATTATAAAAATCTCTATCCTCCATTACCAACAATGCTTGTCTTAAATATTTAGGGACTTTACTTATTATTACAACATCTCTCTTATGTGTATATAATTGTTTTAATAAAATTCCATCAGCTGAATAAATTTTTGAAACCATTTCAGGATTAAATTTTTGAAGTTCTTCAAGTGAAGGCAAATCTTTAGAAATCACTAAAATTGCTATAAAGCCAACTATATATATTGCAATAAAAAAAAGAAAGGTGTTTAACAACACCTTTAACCAAGAATGAATTTCATTATTTTGTTTTTTTACCAAATTGATAAAATGATCTTATTTTTTAAGAAACTGTCCAGGTATTGGTTCCCTTAATAAGATCTTCTAGACTTTCTTTTTTATTTTTCATAGCAAAATCAATCTTTTCCATTAATAATTGCTCATATGTTGGTTTATCTTCTTTATATATCACTCCTAATGGAGTAGGAAAATTTTTATTATATGTTAATTCACTTAATATCATAGCCAAGACTTTATCATTCTCATTATGCACAATGATATCATCTATACTATATTTCTTACCAATTTCAACTACTTTTGGCTTAGACCCATCTAAATATATTCCTTTATTTAAATCCTTTCCAAAAAGCATAGGTTTATCATTTTCTAATAATAATTGCGTTTCAGCTTTAATTTCTTTATCAGTTAATTCAGAGAAAGCACCATCATTAAAAATATTACAATTTTGATAAATTTCCACAAAGGATGTCCCTGAATGTGTTTCTGCAGTTTTTATCGTTGCTTGCAAATGTTTTGACTCTCTATCTATAGTTCGTGCAATAAATGTTGAACCTGCACCAAGAGCAAGACTTGATGGGTTAAAAGGGAAATCAACTGAACCAGAAGGCGTTGAATATGTAACTTTATTCTCTTCAGAAGTTGGAGAATACTGACCTTTTGTTAATCCATAAATTCTATTATTAAATAATAAAACATTAATATTTAAATTCCTTCTAAGTAAATGAATAAAATGATTTCCACCAATACTCATAGCATCACCATCACCTGTCACCAACCATACACTTAAGTCTGGGTTTGCGACTTTAGCACCAGAAGCAATTGCAGGTGCTCTACCATGTATAGAATGAAAACCGTATGTATTCATATAATAAGGAAAACGACTTGAACAACCAATTCCAGATACCACCAAAAATTGCTCTTTAGGTATACCAAGGTCAGGAAAAACTTTTTGAACTTGAGCCAATATCATATAATCACCACAACCTGGACACCATTTAACATCCTGGTCTGATTCAAAATCTTTTTTTCTAAGTTTCTCTACTGTTTGTGCCATTATTTTTTCCCTAATATATTTAAAATTTTACTATAAATTTCTCCAGTACTAAATGGTTTTCCTTCAACCTTATTTAAACCGATTGAATTTATCAAAAATTTATTTCTTAAAATAATTGATAGTTGTCCTGCATTTAACTCAGGAATAAGAACATTTTCAAATTTCAATAAGATATCACCAAGATTTTGTGGAAAAGGATTTATATATTTTATATGTACATGCGAAACAGAAAGACCATTTGAAATAGCCTGATCTACAGCAGAACGTACAGAACCAAATGTACCACCCCAACTAACTAATAACAAACTACCACTACTATCTCCATAAGTTTCAATCAATGGAATAGTATTGGCTATCGCATCAATTTTTTGTTGTCTAACATCTGTCATATTTTGATGATTTAGACTGTCATAACTTACATTCCCAGTTTGATCTTCTTTTTCTAAACCTCCAACTCTATGTTCTAAACCTTTAACACCTGGTAATGCCCAAGACCTAGCCATTGTTTTATTATCCCTTTTATAAGGCAAAAATTCTTTATCTGAATTGGAAATTAAATTAGTTTTAATTTTTGGCATATTTTTAATATCTGGTATTTTCCAAGGTTCCGAACCATTAGCAATATAACCATCTGTTAATAAAATAACTGGTATCATATGCTCTAATGCAATACGACAAGCTTCAAAAGCTGAGTCAAAACAATCCGAAGGAGATGATGCAGCTACAATAGCTAAAGGAGCTTCACCATTTCTTCCATACATTGCTTGCAATAAATCAGATTGTTCTGTTTTTGTTGGCAAACCTGTTGAGGGGCCCCCTCTTTGAACATTAATTACAACTAATGGTAATTCTGTCATAATAGCCAATCCTAATGCTTCCCCTTTTAATGCAATACCAGGCCCACTACTTGCAGTAACAGATAAATCTCCAGCAAAAGCAGCACCTAAACAACAACATATTGCCGCTATTTCATCTTCTGCCTGAAATGTTTTAACCCCAAAACTTTGCCTTGCTGCTAATCCATGTAAAATTGTACTAGCAGGAGTGATTGGATATCCTGCAAAAAACAAATCTATTTCAGCTTTTTCAGAAGCAGCCATTAAACCAAGTACAGTAGCATTATTACCCATAATATTTCTATAAGTACCTTTTTCAAATTCGGCTTGAGGAACCTTGTATGTTGTCTTAACAACTTCAATGGTATCTCCATAATTATAGCCTGCTTTTAAAGCTCTAGTATTTGCCTCAATTAATTCAGGTTTCTTTGCAAATTTCTTATTTAAAAAATCAATTGTCGAATCAAAACTTCTTTCATATAACCAATAAACCAATCCTAAGGCAAACATATTAGTACTTCTAGATACTACTTTTGCACCTAAACCCATATCTTCCAATGCAAATCCAACTAATTTAGTCATATTTTCATTTATTAATCGATATGGTTTTAAGGTATCATCTTCAAGTGGGTTAACCTCCCAACCAGCTAAATTAAAATTTCTCTTAGTATAATTAGCTTCATTAATAATTAATATTCCATTTTCTTTCAAATCTTTTAAATGGACTTTTAAAGCTGCTGGATTCATTGCAACCAAAACATCTAATTCATCTCCAGGCGTATGTACATCTTCACTACTAAATTGTAATTGAAAAGAACTTACACCAGCTAAGGTCCCAGCAGGAGCACGAATTTCAGCTGGAAAATCAGGAAATGTTGCTAAATCATTCCCAAAAATAGCAGTATTATCTGTAAATTGGTTCCCTGTAAGTTGCATTCCATCGCCTGAATCACCTGCAAATCGTATGGTTACTACCTCTAAATTTTCTATATTTGTACTTGATTCTTTTGTTGACATATATTTTTATTTTTATTTATTTATATTTATTAATTTAAAGCAATAGAAATTAGATAGTTTATATATAACAAAACCAATTTTATTTTTTCAAATAAGGATATTTTGTGAACAAAAAAATTAAACTTACAGAATTTAGTTCTGGGGCAGGTTGAGCCTGCAAACTTAGCAAAGAAAATCTTTCTCAAGTTTTGAGAAATTTAAAACAAAATTCTTCTAATAATTTTACATTAGGCTTTAATTCATCAGATGATGCTGCTGCATATGAATTAGAAAATGGAAAAATCATTCTTCAATCACTTGATTTTTTCACACCTATTGTTGATGATCCTTATGAATTTGGAAAAATTGCAGCAACAAATTCATTATCTGATATATATGCTATGGGAGGGAAACCCTTGTTTGGACTAAATATAGCTGCTTTCCCAGAAGATACTCTACCTATCGAAATTTTATCAGAAATTATGAGAGGTGGACAAGATATTGGAATAGAAGCAGGAATTCCCATATTAGGAGGGCATTCGATTAAAGATAACGAAATTAAATATGGGATGTCAATTACTGGTGAAGTTGATAAAAAAAACCTTAAGCGAAATGATAATGCAAAGCCAGGTGATTGTTTGATTTTAACTAAACCATTAGGTACTGGCATAATTTCTACAGCAATTAAACAAAATAAGGCTTCAATTGATTTATTTAATCAAGCAACTTATATTATGACTGCATTAAATAAAAATGCATCAGAAGCAATGCTTAATTTTAAAGTAAATGCATGCACAGATATAACTGGCTATGGCTTATTAGGGCATCTATTAGAGTTATGTCTTGGAAGTAATGTATCTGCAGAAATTTATTTTAATCAAATTCCTTTTATAGAAGGTGTTAATGAACTTGCATATAAAAATATTATACCAGGAGGCACAAAGAAAAATTGGAATTATGTAAAACCTTATATCAATTCAAAAACTTCGATTACTAACACTGATGAACTTATGCTTGCAGATGCCCAAACATCTGGTGGTCTATTAATCTCAATTGAACCTTCAGAATGTGAAAGCCTTATCAATAAAATTAATTCAAAAAATGATATAACCGCCCATTGTATTGGCATAGTTAAAAACAAAAATAACAATTCAATCTATATTAAATAATCTAAAGTTTATAATTATATTGCAAAACAATACTTCGAGGTTCACCCATATAACCTGGCCTATGAGCATATTCAATATTAAACGCATTTTTAATATTTAATAACAATGATGAGTTATCATAAAAAGAATATGAAAATCTAAGATTAAACAATGTGTATGGATTATGATATTTAAATCTTCTATTACCAGTTAAATTTCCTAAAAAATTTTCCATAAACCATCCAATATGTTCAATACCACTATTATATTCTATACTAATTCCATAAAAAATATTTTCATACTTACTTTCAAGGTCTATTCTTGCAGAATTTCTATGTCTAAATGGTAAAATACTAATTGTTTCATTATTAAACTGTCCATCATTATTTTCATCAATATATGTATCTCCATCATCATAATAATCATTAAAATTTTGGTCTACCCAAGGCTCTTCATCCAAACCATCTAAACTTTCCAAAAAATATTGCCAATAAGTTTTATTTTCAGGTCTATTATTAATTACATTTAAATCCGCAGGATATGTAAAAGTATATCCTGCCACAAATCTATAATTTGAACCTAAAAAGTTAAAATCCCCCATTGCTGATAATTCTACACCTGTTATTCTTACATTCCCAATATTATCAGCATGATAAACCATATATTCTCCATCTGTCATTGATTTATTTGGATATTCATCTTCATAATCTTTTTCTGGAATATATGCATTACTAAAAATCAACTCAATATAGTTTTTATATTCCATCCAAAAAAATGCAACATCAATATAACCAACACTATTTCTAAAAGGAATAATTTGCTTTAAACCAATTTCTGATGACCATCCACTCTCTGATTTTAATGATGGATTTTGAGCAATAACAAGTTCTTCATTATTATAATTTTTCATATATCTTTCAATTAAACTTGGATTCCTAAATCCTTCACCATAAGAGCTTCTTAAATAGAGTCCTGAATTAATCTTATAATTTATGCCTATCCTATTAATAAGTCCTGAGTTCCCTTTAAATGTAGATTCGATATCATAATATATTGTATCTAATGGAAAAACAGTATAAAGTAATGACTCTTCACTGTCCCAATAAATACTATCCATACCACTTCTTTTATAAAAAACACTATCTATATCATTAATTGGTATATTATTTATTTCATAATTTTCATTTCTAATTCCTAAACTAAAAACCATCCTACCAAACTTTGCTTCTATTTGTGAATAAATAGATTTTGAATTTGTGTAAGGCTCTAAAGAATTAAATAAATTACTATTAACTATCCACCCATATGAATAATCCATACCTGTAGTTAAAGAAAAATTATTATTAATTTTTCTTTGATATTGATAATTTAAACTTAATGTATTTGAAGGCAATGAATTTCCATCATCAATCTGCATAACACCAAAATAAGAACCTGTTAATTTATGTTTAACTAATTCAGAAGGGATATATGTTAGATGAGGGACAATAGAATAGCTATTATATGTTTCTTCAGCTATTAATGGGTCATCCTCCGTTGTCAATGGAATATATGAGCCTGTTGTCGTATCATTAAAGAAAAAGAACCTATCATTTTGTTCATACATTACATTGGTATTTATACCATACAATAAACCATCAATTTTAGAGTCTCTATATCTACTCTTCATATTTAAACCTAAATTATATTCATCTACAAATTTTAGATAACTATGTTTTTTATTAAGCTTACCTCCAAAAACAAAATCAAAATTATTTCCAATTTTCCTTTTGTGTTGAAAAGAACATCCATTATAATATGGCAAATCATTCAACCTTTGTTTTTGAGTTAAATATGAACCAAAATGTAAAAAATCTTGATTCCACCAAGCAGTATAATTTCTTTCAGGTTTATTATAATAACCTGAGTAAATAGAAAAATTTGTAGATGGAGTCGCCTCAGGCCATTCAGTTAAGATATTTACAACACCATTCATAGATGCTGAACCATACAACACAGATGATGACCCCTTTATTACTTCAACTTGCTTAACATCAGTAGGTAAAAAATTCCACTTAACATCCTCTAAGCCTGTAGATAAATATGATTGCCCATCAACTAAAACTTGTACTCTACTTCCAACAGAATATGCCCATCCAGAGCCATTTCTAATTGAAATCTGCCCATCAATAATTTTGACTCCAGGAACCTTTTCAATAGCTGTACTCATATTCGTAATATTATTATTTTTAATTAAATATGG
>CETG01430809.1_pt1 | contig 12298 bp, 4 predicted proteins | sample 361471 | NCBI WGS metagenome assembly CETG01 (sample SAMEA2622696, study PRJEB7988) | marine metagenome | isolation source: saline water (ENVO:00002010), including | reverse complement strand
AATGTTATCTAAATCTTCATCTTTACTAAATTTATAAGCAATAATTTTTGGGTCGATTTCTATCCCTAAAAAATTTTCCATTTCTGTCCAATAATCAAATACTTTTTTCAAATACTCGTCAGTAACATCTGATGTACCAATTTTTAAAATTCTATTATTAAGACTAGTTAGGAATCCATGATAAAGTATATATCCTTTATCTATCATTTCATTTCTTAACTCATTAAAGGAGTTTTCTTTATCTTTTATACCACTTGATAATCTGTATTTATTTACAGATGTTACTAGTGAACTATTATTATTATCATTTATATCATCTAAAAAATCAGAAAGTTGATTGTTTGAGTATTCATACTCATTTTTAGAGATAACAGATTTAAGTTGATACCCAAATCGCCTTGGATCTTCAGAAAAAGTATTAATAATTTTTTCTATAATACCTGTACCTCCAGGTGAAACTTCTGATATCCAAAACTCATCTTTTTTTTCATTTTCACAATCTTCATTAGATAAAGGACCACTATCTATATCAAGAATTAAATCATTAATGTTTAGATCAGGACAAAGTCTATGGAGCAAATTATAAACTGATGATGCGATTGTAGATTTATATTTTTCTTTAATCCAATTCAAGTTTACTAGATCAGTAAAATTCCAAAACAACTCAGCTTTTTCTTTCAAAACATTAATTATATCTGAACGTTTGAGAAGCTTGGTTAATTCTTCTGCAAGTTTATCTGGTTTTAGAATATTCTCATTATTCAAATCATCATTATCGATGTTTTGGTCATTTTCAATACTAGTTTGAAAAATTGTATTTAATATAATTTCAAAATCTACTTTTCCATCATTTGTATTTAAAATTTTATTTGCTTCTTCAAATGAACTTTCATTTTCAGATGCCTCAATAATTAGAGCTGTATAATAAATATTTGCTAACCATTCGCACATGAAAGGATTAGTTACTAGTCCGTCAAACTCATTATCAATTATTGTATCAATGAAATTTGCTACCTTTAGGGAGTTTAAAAGATTAGATTTGTTTTTAAAATTTTTTTCCAAAATGTATTTTGGATAATCAAAAATAAATCTAATACCATCAACATTCATTGAATAGCCAATACCTATATTTTCGTCCTCAGAATAAAACTTAATTTGAGTTCTAAAATTCTCGCCATTTGTAAGTTTAATATCAGCATCTGAACGTAAAGCAAATCTTCTTACCTCAATGGGGTTTTCATTGCTATGAGAAAAAAGTTGTATACCTGTGATTGAAATATTCTTTGGTATATTTGAAGGTGGGTCAAATATTTCTCCTGCCCTTTTTTTAACAATTTGAGTATTCCATTTTAAAAAAGCATTTGAAGTGTCACCATAAATTGTTGATGTCTGAATTGGTTTGATAGAAAAAGGCCTGTAAACTTTTACTTTTTTTATATTATTATTCTCAATATAATCCCAATCTCCTTGAAATGATGATTGATAAAATTTATCGTGTTGTATTGAATTTGTTTCTTGATTTAATATTTCATCATTAGATATCCAGTGTCTAATCTTCCCAGATGAAATACCGTACCTCCTTGAAACTCTACCTGGTGCATAAGTTTTTAATGCTTGCGCAATTGGCATAAATATTGGTCTGTTATTAAAGTCTTGATTTTGATTTGGTAAAATAATTTGTACCTCAGGTAAATTTAACTCACTAAAAAGAGCAGGGGGTATAAATTCTGGTAAGGGAGAATTATCAATTGCATCATCAATCTCATTCTCCCAATTCGTATCTAATCTTCTTATAGCAGTTGGAATTACTGTTGTTAAAAGAGGTCTTGGGTGATCCCATAATATTCTATTAATATCATTTTCATTTAAATTTAAATATTTGAAACCAAGTGCATAAAATATATGATTTTTTAATTTATCAGTAACATTTGGTTCTTCTAATATAGAAATTAAAAAATCCCTGAGTTTAATTTGATACTGCCGGCTATTTTTGGACAGATCTTTGATTGGTTTTGCTAGTGCTTTCCAAGAATTATATGAAATCTTCTCTTTAGATATAAACTCAAATAATGAATAAACTGCTTGAATATGCTGTATATATCTACTTTCCAGTGGTATAGGTTGAGTTGAAATTTCTGGGTCAAATAATTGTTCATATGCTTGATATGTAACTTTGTCTCTTCCATAATCAGACATTATTATTGAGGTCCAAGGTCTCATTTCTCTAGTTCGACCTGCTCTTCCTTTCCTCTGAAGAAAGGAAGCATAGTCTCTTGGTGACTTATGTTGGATAACAACACCCACTTCTGGGTCATTAAATCCCACCTCTAAGGAGGAGGTTGCAACCACAATTTCTGATGTTTTATCTATACCTTTATCTTGTGAACTAACCCTTTCAACAATTTTTCCTAAATTTAAATTATGTCCTATATCTTCAGGTGCAGACCAATTTTGTCCATATCTTTCTCGACTTATTGACATTTTAGGAATTCTTAAAGATGAAAGAGGTTTTTTAAAATTATTTATTGATCCATCAAAATTCTTTCCTTCTGCATCTAAGAGGCCAAAATAAAGTCTATTGGTTACATCTATATCATCTGTAAATGCAAAAACCTTCTTTCCATAAAACTTATTATTGTTGTTAACATTAAGGTTCTCAATCATCCTTGAAAGTAGCATACTTGTCTGGATTGTTGTTGATAACAGTGATGTTTGAGAAACGGGGTCACCTTTTAAAGCAATAATATACTCTGCACCTTGAGACTCCATGTCTTTATATGCAGGTTTAATTTCTTCAACATTATTCTCAAATATCCCAGTCAAACGATTAAAAAATCTTTCTGGATCTTTAATTGTAGCAGACAAACCAACAACAGATATTGGATTAGTAATTCTATTTATCCATCTTCTTAATAAGAAACCAACTTGTGCTCCATGGGTTCCACTATAAGTGTGAATTTCATCTAATAGAACCATTATAGGAGGTTGTTTAGCTTCAAATTTTATCCCAAATAATTTTGCCATATTATGATTTGACAAATTTTGATTTAGCATTTCTGTTGATGTAAATAGTATATCAGGAGGTGTTTCTTGCATCCTATCTCTTGTCAAGATTATTTCATCTTCATGAATAATTGCATCACACTTTTCACATTCTAAAACCTCTTTTTTATTTTCTAAATTTTCTTTAGACCAAATTAAATGACCATCACAACCATCCCTAAAACATGTTAAAAAAGGGCAAATATAGCCATTATTTTTTTCTTTCCAAAATTGTTTTCCTTCAAAGTTATTAAGTAACCATGATGTATTTCTTGGCACATCAGAAAAAAGTGGAGCAATAATTATTTTTCGTTTATTTCTTGAATTAAGAAACTTATCAAAAAGCCTTGCTTCTTTAAAAATTTCAGAAAATTGGTCTTTTAAGAGTTCATTTTTAGGATAAATTGAAAGGCATTGTAAGAAACTTTCATTAAATCCTCTTTCAATTATATTTGAAGATATTTTAGATAAAGCAGGAATATAAAATGCTAATGTTTTTCCACTACCAGTTCCAGCACTTATTAGAGTTCCATAATATTCTTTTTTAATAAGTCCTTCTAATATTCTTTTTGATGCTCTTATTTGGAATTCTGATAAATTAAATTCTTTTGGAATGTTAGCATCTTTTTCGATGATGAAGTTTTCAATAGCTTTCTTCAAATTTGTATCAATTATTGAAGTACTTATTCTTTCTATTGCATCTGTTTTATTTATATTTCTTTTTGGATAAAAACGTTTTCTTCTTAAAAATCTATAATCTGAAACAAGAGTTGGAGCACTTTGCCATCCATTGATACTGCCATGTTTCTTTGGAAACATTTGTCTAACATGAAACAATAACCTAATAGTTTCAGACATCCTGGATCTGAAGCAATCATTTTGATTTTGTGTAGTTTTAATAATTAAGTTTTTTTCTAATAGAAGATTAATAATTTCTTGAATGCCACTTAATTGTAATTCCTCAGTTTCAAATGAATTAATTAAATCATCTAATAATTTTATAAGTTCATTTCTAGTTATAAAAGTATCAACAATTCCCCAAGCAATTAGTCGAGTTTCTTCTTCTTCAATTTTATCTAACGCCTTCTCTAAAATTGTTTCTTTTGCAATCATTATTTGGATCTAATTTTTTTTAATTACATAACTATTTCTGATATTTTTTTCCTTCAACCAATTATTCATTTCATCTGTCAAATGATCAAAATTAAAACCAATACCATTATTGGTGTCATTGAAAAATTTATGCATAAATTTAGGTATATCTTTATCAAAACTAAATGATTTTAATTTTGAAGAAATCTCTTCTAATTTTTTTAATTTTGCATTACTTAAAACTTCATCTTTTAAAATTATCCTAAAATCTTCGTAACAATTTTTATACTCATTTAGTTTTTTTATATTTTCTTCAGTCTGAGCAAGTGAAGCATATATCTCCTCAGGTTTTTCAATACCTAATTTTTCTATAAACTTTTTAAGGGAATTTTGAATATGATTTTCTAACTTATTAAAAATTTCACTAGATGCATTTAGTAAATTTTTATAATTTTGACCATTTGTGATTGTTGCAGATTTCGGCTTTGATTTAAAATTTTGAGTTAATTCAGATAAACATGTATCCGCAACAGTAATGTTCTCATCTAAATCATTTATGTTTAAAGTATTTGTAAACAGGTCAATTTCTTTATTTTTTTCTAAAATTTTTTCCTTATTTTCTGACAGTTCCGAAATTCTTGTATTTAAAGATTTAATTTCTTCAGAAATATTATCTGTATCAATAATATTGCTCAAATTATTTAATAAATTATCAACTTTTTTTAAAACTGACATTTATACACATTTCTCCTTAATTTCTTTGATTTCAATTTGCAAATCAACTAATGACTTTAAAAGATTATTTTGTGTTTGTTCCAAATTCACTATTTCCTGATTGCTTGAAACATTTTTTAGAATTTCTTCAATATTTTTTACAAAATCTTCATAAGATTCTAATATTTTTGAAAATTGAGAAGTAAATTTAATATCAATCTTTCCCATTTGTATTAAAATTTCTTCTGAATTTTCAATTTGTGGAATTTTAAAAATTGAAGATTTAAATAATTTAAAATCAGTAGGATTTAAATTTTTAAAAAATTTATTAGGAATTAAAAAACTATTTGATGATAATCCACTTTCTCCAAATTTTTTTATTAATTCATAAATTTTTTCATCCACATAATCTAAACTATCTATCTCAAGGAAATGTTCCTTTAACTTATTATCTAATTGAATAAAAAACTTTTTTAAATTCGGTATTTCTCTTCTTTCAAAATCTCTAAGATTAGTTATATATATACCGTCAATATCATCAGAGAGGGAATCTGGTAATTTCTCTTCTAAATTTATTGGTAGTTTTGAAATATCGATTGATAATGCTTTATCTCCAGTTCCTTGGTAAGCACATAATAAGTGCTTTAATTTATTTTGAATAATTTTTCTATACTGAAGAGTTCCATTTTTCAATTCTATATATTTATCAATTATTGGATCATTAACTAAATCTAAATTTTCACAATCAATATCTTTAAGTGACAAAAGAATGTTTTGATATTTATGATCAATTTTTATACCAAACAATTTGGCTTGCTTTACCAAAACACTTATTATTTCAGAGATTTCTTCTTTTTGATCTTTCTTTATTAAATTTTGTGTTTTAGGTGTTAAGATAGATAATAAATTTGAAATACTTACAATATCTTCTTCTCTACCTTTATAGTTGTTTTCTTTACCCTTAAAGAAATAAAATCTTATTATTGCTTTGTAATAAAGAGCTCTTTTTGTTTCGGTTATTTCCAACAATGATATTTTTTTATCTTCTTTTTTTTCTTTTAATTGACCTTCTCCTGCAGCATTGCCAAGTTCTATAAAGTGAGCATATTTAATATCTTTTTTAAGTTGATGTTGAGAAAATAATATGTCCCAGTTAAAATCATTTTTTATAAATTCAAATAATATATTTCTTAAATCTCGAGCATTCTCATTAGTAAATTTTCCGCTGTTACCTCTGCTCCAATTAGTAATAGCGTCGTCCCAACCCTTAACTTTATCTAATATTACTTGCGGAATTTCTGGTTTTGGTGGTGGTTTAGGTGGATCTGGTTTAAGTGGATCTGGTTTAAGTGGATCTGGTTTAAGTGGATCTGTCTTATTAAATTTAATTATTGGCAAATTAAAAATTTTAAAATATTTTTCATCTATTTTTAATTCATTTTGATTTTTAGGGTTATTGAACCAATAAAAAATAAAAGTCTTTAAACGTTCTTTTTGTCCTGGGTCACAATTAATATTGTCAACATCATTCTCTATTTCAGGGATAAGTTTTTTTGTTTTTCTAAAATATGCAGGTGGGAAATTATTATTTTCATATTCACCTTTTAATTTTAATACAGGTTCAATAATTTGAGTTATTATTTGTCTTGGATTAAACTCATATCTTCCATCAGTCATCATATTATCTTCAATTAAGCATTTAATAATGCTGGTATTAAATGGAAATAAAGAAATATCATTTTGATCAGGCGTTTTTGAAAATAAATGAAGCAAGTTTTCTTCATCATCTACACTGTAAACATTTGCCCAATTAGTGAGACTTTCACTTTCTTGGTACATTTTTTTTAATTCTTCATTAGTATGGCGCATAGCGTTGCAGTATGAAGCAACTAAATCAACTGTATTTTTTAATACTAGTTTATTGTTTTCGTCATTATTTTTATTAGAAAAATCTGACTGTACAAACCATTGACCGCCTGCCCTACTAAGATAGGTGGAATATTTGTTAAAATAATCTTCCGTAACAGCAATAGCAGTTCTCATCGGCGCCATAATCTTTGTGCCATCTTGAATGGCATCTTTTATGCAAATATTCAAAAGTTGTTCTTGGATGCCTGTAAGTGTCTGAAAATCTTCAACTAATAGCACTAATTCTTTATTATCTTCAAGAAGGCTTTTTCGGATATCATCAACAATTTCTACAAGTGACTTACCACCCAAATTGTTATTTAAATTAAACGCTTGATTAATTGCATCGTCCAAAACTCTATTTAAAACATTTAAAGCTGTGTTATATCCTTCATCATTATTAAGTGTATGAGTAAAGTAATATTTTACCTGACGATTGAAATCTCCAATATCGTTATCCTCAATTTTTAATTGTTCCTTTGAAAATTCAATTTTTATATCTTTTGTAATTTCATTGCCATCTTCATCAATACTTTTTTCTAATGCATTTCCCTCAAATGCCCTTTTAATAATATCTGGAAAAATTTCCAACAAATATTTATCCTGAATTGTCGGTTCATTAAAATAATTTGCAAGGTTCTTTGCATGAGCAAGTTCTTTGCTTTCATTTGGAAGCAAATCTTCAATATTTTGGTTAGGATTATTATTAGCAGCATTTTGCAACTGTAAGGTCAAATTGTTTGCTTCACTTTCAAGTGCAAATTTTAATCCTGTCCATAAAAGGGTACCAGAATTTTTCTGATCTATATTATCAGCTGCTTTTTGGAAATCTGTTCTTATTTGCTCATAAGTTTGATTATTTGAGAGTGGTTCCAAAATTAATTCGACAACATTTCTTAAAGAAACAGATTTAGGTATTCGAATTACAAGATACTTTTCTCGTTTCTCTCTTTCAAAAGTATTTATTTTAGCATGCATCCATTTAATAATATGAGACTTACCAACACCTGGTTGACCAGTAATAATTTGAAGTCGAATTCCTGAACCTGTATCCTCAAAGAATTCTTTAAAAAGCATATCTTCAGTCTTGTTTTCGCCTTCAGTATCTCCAAGTTTTTTCCAATAAAGATCAATGCTTTGATGGACTGCTAATAATATATGTTCTGGAATATTCTCAGCATCAGTGCTTAAACACTCTTTTATTCGGTTTGTTCCAGGCCAAAGTTTATCAAGATAATTCATTTTAGATCACCTACAATAATATGTGTAATCTGTTTCTTATTTTTGAAATCTTCTCCAATTAAATATAGAAAATTTTGGTCATCAGAAATACTTTCAAATTTTAAAATACCTAATTCCTCGAGGCGAATTAAAGCTAAAGAAATTGCCATTGATAGTTGTTTTTCAGCAGGTTTTTTTATTTGAGAATTATCATTCAATCCTTCCTCAATAAGCTTCCTATAATTACCAAAGTCCAAAACAGGCAGAAAATTACTTAGTTTATTCATGAATTCAATAACTAAATATCTTTTCTTATCGAAGTATTCCTGGATCGTTTCTTTAATAGCAATAGTTGGATCAATCAATTCTATTGGAGAATGACTCAAAAAACCTAAGTTTTCCGCCCATGATAATATTCCATTTTTCCTTACATCATTCCCAATAATAACTTTATTTGTTTGTCCAAACTGGAATTTCTGTAAACCATTTGTATTGGAAAACTTTGGAAAATTATAAATATCTTGATACAACATCCAAGCCAAAGCCCTGGTAAAGTCAGCAGTAATATTGTTTTCTTGATCCCAAAAATTACGATTATTTTTTTCATCAAATATAATTTTTCTTAATTCATGTCTTAAATACAATAGAAATTGGTCTAAATTTGATTCATTATTTAATTTTTCACTAGAAAATTTTATAAGGTTTTTTTCTTCTTTAAATAAACTTAAATCCTTCCATCTTTTAAATGTTTTTTGCAGTAGGTCTTTTTCTAATTTACCATCACAAGTAAGTACTCTAAATAAATCATCAATCTTAAGTTTTTTATCTGATTTGACTAAATTACAGATTGTCAAAAGAAGGTGGTACCAACCATCATTTGCTGTATTACAAATTGTCACTGTATATTCCTGTTGAAAAACTCATTTACTGTCTCATTTCCTAAAACACTTTGTGTTCTTAATAAGTGATCTTTAAACTCACTTTTAATATTATCTGGGGCAATTATAAATTTAAACTTCCTTTTTAATTTTAAAATATTGCTTGGTATAGGGTCACTGCCCCATGGGCTTAAATAAATTAGTGAGGGTATCATAATTTTAGAACCATAATAAAAATTGTCATTTTTAAAGTTGTTAACATCTTCTCTAAAAAGAATAAAATTAAGTTGATTCAAGTCATTATTTTGAGCTGAATTTAATAATTTATCTATTAATTCTTTGTTCAAGAAAAAGGCATTATCAGCAATAATTTCCCTTACTCCAAAATTACTTATTAAAAGAGTACATATTTTGGTTAATTCGTGGTTACTCAAATTACTTGAACTTGAGTAATATAAAACCATCATATCTTCCCCTTCTAAACTTTTATGAAGGTTATGTTCTATAGTATTGCTTATAGTTTCTGAAAAAGGTGTGTTTATCTTACTTCTTGAAGGGGATTTTTCTTTTAAACATCCTCTACATGCCTTCTCTACAATTATATTACGTTCATTATCCTGATAGATTTTGGCTAGAGCATCCTCTGCTCTTTCCGCGCCTGTTATTATATCCTCTAATAAGTTTAAAGACTTCTGCTTATCACGAATATTTTTAGAAATCATGGATGCATAATTTTTTTTAAAAGTTAATTCATTGTTGAAGTTTGTTTCCTTTATTTCAATCTGTAAATTATTATAATAAATATCCCAAAATTTTTCCTTTTCATTTTCTGACATATTAAAAATTTCCATATTTTCTAAATTAGGTTTTTCATAGATTATTTTGATAATCTTATTTTTAGCCATAAAGTTTAAAACGTATAAATTCCATTTTCTATTAAAACTACTTATTTGGTTTAAGTTTGAAGGCACTGAATTTATATTTATTTTATATTTGATTTGATTATTTGATGAAATATCTTCCTTGGTTCTCATCATTTCTTTCCATCTTTGCCATGCTTTTTGAGTGGATAGATCTGGCTTTTCGTTCTCTTGTCTAAGTTCATTAATTTCATCTTGAGTATAAATAAGAATCGAATATGAAGATTTTCCGTCTCTACCACCCCTTCCAACTTCTTGATAAAATCTATCAAGTGTTTCAGGTACATTAGCATGAATCACAGTACGAACATTTTCATTGTCAATACCAACGCCAAATGCAGAAGTTGCAATTATTCCGTCTAGATTATTATTATTCCAATCTTCTATAATTTTTATTCTACGTTTATTATCAGTTTTACCTGTAAAACACTCTACTCTATTGTATCTTTGCTTTACATAATTGAAATATGAATTTGCCTCAAAGGGCACATTTGTATAAAGAATAAAGGGCCTAGGCACCCAATCAATAAGTTCCAAAATTTTATTCTTTTTTTCAGATATATCTAAAGTTTTATATGCTAAATATTTAGGTTCTTTTCTTAAAAAAACTTCAGAAACGTGGTTTATTTTTTCTTTATAAAATAGCTTTTCTAAATTATTAATTGTTTCTTTAGTAAATGTAGCAGACATTAAAACAGTTCTGAATTTATTACTTTTTACTTCTGATAACAGGCTATGAATTAAAAATACTAAATTCTGATATTCTTCTCTAAACCCCGATCCCCATTCACATACTAAATGTGCTTCATCAATTATAATATATCTTATAAGGCCCCTTTTATTTATATCAAATAATATAGGTAACATTGTACCTAAAATAGATTCTGGGCTAATAAATAAAATTGGTTGTTGTCCATTTTTTATTTTATTTTTAATATTATTCTTATCATCATCATTTAAGCCTGAATACCATGCATACTTTTTATCATTATCGTTCAATAATTCTTTAATTCTTCTTTCTTGATCGAGAGCAAGTGCAATAGTAGGTACTACAACTAACACTATACCTAAATTATTATTCTTAATATTCATCAATGTTATAGCTTGTGGGATTATAGATTTGCCGGTGCCTGTTGGTAAATTGACAATTATTGTATCTCCTTCTTTCATTAGTAAAGAGCTATTTAGGGCATTCCTTTGCCCTGGACTTTTATAGAAATTATAATTTGTAAATTTTTCGATAAAAGGATCTAGAGGAAGACTTTGATTTTCTAAATAATTAACTGGATCTTCGGATTTTATTGCATCATCAAATTCGTCTTGATTTTTTTTTAAATTATTTTGAAGCCATTCAAACTTTTTGATTTTATATCTTACATATAGTTTATTTTTATTGCTTGTACATTCAAAACCATTTTGTATCCAAGTTGAACTTGAGAAAAATAATCCATTTTCTATAACAATTGATTTTTCGTAAGATTGTTTTATTAAATACTGTCGAAACAGTTTTAAAAAGTCATTCTGGTAGATTGATTTTTTATTTTCATCAACTTTAAATTCCTTAAGTATATTTAAAAGTCTTGTCTCGAGCGAGTTATTTGCCAAGGTCAAGGAGATATTTCTCTGGGGCCAATTTTCTAAGATTTCAATAAAATCTCTAATTGGCATTATTTTTCTTTTTCATTGCCAGATATTGCTTACGTAATGCTCTTACATCATTTCCAGAACCAACTAGATTTTGTGTAATATTATTTTCAATCTTTTTATTTGATAAAAAAACCACACCAATTGAATCTAAATTTACAATTGGTTTTCTAATGCCTTCATCAATAAGTTCTGCAATTTTTTCTTCTAGATTTAATAATTTTTTATGAAATTTTTTTTCATCACTGTTAGTTGCTATTTGAGACTTCAGTTTAAATTGGGTTATACGTTTTAAATTTTGTTCCAAGATTGATTTAAGCGCCAAATCAGTTTTTTCATTTTTTGTTATTATCTTTCTTACCTGTGAAACTGCACTCTTATTTGCTTCTTTAACTGTGTCTTCCCATAATTTAATTTGATCAATTTGTAATTTTTCAAGGCTCTCCCACTTCTCCCAATTAATATTTGTATCTCTACCATTAGACATGTCTTTATTATCTAAAAAAGATAAATATTTTTCATCTTCGACTAAATTAAACTCACTATCAATCCATAGACTAATAAATTCAGGTTTAAAGTGAATGTCTGTTCTTCTTTTTAAAGCACTTTTTATTGATGCTTTTTCTAAATTGTTTCCAGTTAATTCCAAATATTCTCTTTGAAACTTTTCTACAGCATTTTCAACATCTGTTTCAATAATGAAGTCAAATCTAAAAAAAGGATCAGCATCTTGGTTTGGATTATAATCTTCATTTTCTCGCCAAACAGCCCAACTTCTTCCTCTTTCATCCTCTAAGGTTATTGTGTTTAACCCTTCTAAAAAATCATCCCCATATTTTAGTAATCTAAGATTTGGATAATTATCAATTTTACTTTTAG
>CETG01191904.1_pt1 | contig 12328 bp, 19 predicted proteins | sample 361471 | NCBI WGS metagenome assembly CETG01 (sample SAMEA2622696, study PRJEB7988) | marine metagenome | isolation source: saline water (ENVO:00002010), including | reverse complement strand
GTGCTCCCAAAGCACCCGCGCTACCAAGCTGCGCCACGCCCCGTTAAAAACATATTAATTCTACAAAGGCTTCTAAGATAATAAAAACCTGAAATTTGTTAGTAATCATACTTGACTTTAGGAATCAGCGATCCCAAGAGCATTAAACCGAGTTGAACTAAAGTATTTTTGTTCTTATCGCAAAAAACCTTTATACAAACAAAAATTAAACTAACGGATGTATAAAATACATACTTAAAAATAAATAAAAGAATAGGTTATGGGTTTCAGAAAAAATCTATTGAATTTTTTGGATGTCCTATCTTTTTTCTTGATCTTTATTTTAATCTTTGGTTTTGTAGCATTTTGTCAAAAGAGGGATGATCATTCCAACTTGATAAATACAGAATTTATTGCGCAATTGGAATAAGTGGCTCTAACTACTAAATCCAAAGAGAAACAAATTAATAATAAAAGTTTCCTATCTTTTTAATTTGCCTTAAATTTAAGTTCTAGAATTAATTTTTTATTGCTTTAATAAACTCAAGGTAAAAAATGTCAGCAATTACACAGTTTCCTATTCAAAGATGAGATGGCCACCGAATAAAGCTTGGACATCAAGCAAATCTATAGAAGGCTTCCGTCATTTTGAGGTATCAAGTTTTGGCGGGAAAGGAGAAGATCGTTGGGTTGAATTATTTGCAATTCTTGATGACAATGTTCAAATCAAGGTTCCTTGGAATGAATTAAAAACCTTTTCAAAATGGACTAGTGGTTGGCTCCAAATTCCTAAGGACGAAGAAAATTAAAACAAATGCGCTCTCATATCGCTTCTATTTACTTTAAATTATTTAATAATCAATTGATATAAGCATTTTTTATAAAAGCCTATTTTTACAGGAAATAAACTCTATTCTATTTATTTATATTCTTAAAAAATAAGTATTAGATTATACGAAATTTTATTCTTTAAAATCTTCTTTCCATTCTTTGAGAAAAGACTCTAAATTAAATATTTTGGATCTGAGCTCATCGATTGATGGGCCTCTATTCTTTTCTTCTTTAGTAAGTGGAATCCAATTCCAATCACAAGTAACCGTAATGAGATACCCTACTAATAAATGCCATAAAACAATAATCATAGGGTTGTCTAAATGTGGTGCCAAGATCTAAAAAATATGGCTTTAAATAATACCAATATGAATAAAAAAAAACAAGTCTCCCTAAAATGAAATTCATCCAATTATGCTAAAACTACTATTCAAAGATTTGACAATGAAAAATTGATTCAAATAAATCGCAGGGACGAGAAAAGACCTTAGGTAAACTTTCTATAAGGAATAGTTAAAAACCCTTATTTTTAATGAGTGATTCTTAATCCTATTTGAACTTAGTTATAAAGACTTTTTGATCTTAATAGGTCTTGAAAAATGACCTTTCAGCAAATTGCAGAAATTCTTCTTCTGATTGCTTTTTTAGCTTTCTCCATGATTATTGTTTTTTTTTTCGAGCAAGCATCAAGAAAATCTATTCTTAACTAGTCAAAAACACCTAAGCGCTTTTCTTTAATGGATCTAAGTTAATTTTTTGTATTTATAAACAGAAATAATCTTACATAAAACGCATGAAACCCATGCAAAAGATTTCTGCTTAATCGTCCCTACGAGTCTAATCGCTTTTAATGACTAGTTTTTGCAACGAGCTTATAAAGACGGTTTTTTTTGGTTCTCTAAAGAAAGTCTTAAGAAAAGACCTATAACCGATGAATTTAATTGTGAATTAAAACGAATTAGATATAAAAAGACAAATTATTCGTTTTAAGTGGGATACTTTCTGCTATTAATAAATCGCTTTTCTGCGCTTTCATGCTTCCTCTATCTTTCGCTGCTCTAGCTACATTCAACACTTCAGCTGCCCTTGTAGGCGTTGCTTCCATGGTTCTTTTTGCAATCGTAGGAGTCGTTGTAGGTCCTGATTATGATGGATTTAATGCTCCAGCAGTTAAAAAGGACTAAATATCAAAAATCAAAAGAAGGTCGTGATTTATCACGACCTTTTTTTATGCCAACATTAAAAACAAAAACTTATGTTCATCGTTAAGGCGGCCTTGGCCGAACAATAGTCTCTTGCTAATGAGTGGGAGATATAGAGCATCCAATTAATAAAAGACCTCAGGAAGGCACCTAAGGCAATCTACAAGCTGAAATAAGGCAATAGGTACCTTATGCAGCAAAAGATTTCTGATTGAATTCAAATATTTAGAATAATAGTATTGTTAAATTAATAGATGATTTAATTTAAATTATTGATTTTAAAAAGATCTTTACCATCGAACAATTTTCAAGATGCTTATATTAATGTATTTTGCTGCAATAAAGTGTTAGTTATATATCAGAGTTAACTCTAAACAAGAAATGACTGTTCAAGTAAAGCTTTTTAGCTATTCAAAATGTGGAAGTTGTAAAAAAGCAATCAAATGGCTTCAATCAAATAATATTAAATATGAATTAATTAACATCGCTGAGAATCAACCTTCTAGAGAAATTATAATAGAAGGAATTAAACAAATGGGAAACAAGAAGAAACTATTCAATACTAGCGGTAAAAGCTATAGAGCTATAGGCGCTGAGGCTGTTAAATTAATGACAGAGGAAGAGTCAATAGATGCATTAATAAATGACTTTAAATTAATTAAAAGGCCATTCTTAATACATCCAAATGGAAATATAATAGTTGGTTTTAAAATTGATATTTATGAAAAAACATTCATAAATTTGATATAAATATGTACTAAGATTTATATATATTCTATATTAAATGATTTAATTATTCCATTAAGGATATAAAAACTAAATCATACGAATTTAAAGGGGAAAAAGATTACCTCAGGTCCAGCAAGAATAACTGAACAACCTATAATAATTGCAATAACCTGTACTCCAAAATATTGCTTCCATCTATAACTAAAAGCTGTTGAGTCAGTATCAAGACCCCACCCACTTTTAGGTTCATTTTGTGGCAATCCGTAAAAGAATATCTGAGAAATCTGAAAAAGGATCAAAACGCCAACTATTGCAGCCAAAGGGTTAAAGCCACCAAAAGCGATTGTAGAAAAGAGCAATGTTGTAGGAACCATCAATTGAATCTGATTATTCGTCGCTCTATTAATAGCCCATATCATTGATTTCGTAACAACACATTGCTGAGACGTTACAAAATAGTTACTCAAAGCCAATAAAATTAAGGCCTAATAGAAAATTTGAAAGATTTTAAAACCTTCATAGAATTTTTTAAAGGTTTTTTCGAAAATTATTCTGGGGGATGTATTTGGTGGCCAGAATAAAAAGATTCTAAAGTTAATATATATACTAGACCAACGAAACTGTCACTTATCTAAGTTCACCTAAGTATTAAGGCCCATAAAGAAGGTAAAGCAACTAAATTTATGAGTCCATTTAAAAACAACCTATTTACGAGAAAATCTTTTTTCTATTACCTTAAAAAATGCAATAATTATAGGAACATGGGCTATACCCCCTGCCAGGACTACAGTTTGACTATAAGCCATGAGTAAAAATCCTCAGATAATATTATTATACATAATCATATAATGATATTGGTTGGTATGGAGATTAAGTTTAATTAATATTGTTATTACAAAAAGGTTGAGGGAGATAAATCTGCCTTTACTAGGGAATAAATTTAATGAATAATTCAAGTAGAGATTAATAAGGGTTTAAATCACATAAAAACTTTAATAACAAATAAAATTGTAATATTATTCAAATATAGTCTTTATTAAAACAAAATCACTTAAAAACACTCCCAAAGATTCGCTACCCAAGCTTTCATCTATAGTGTTAGAATTATAATTTGACAAATAAGGTTAAATTTAGTATAAAGAGTTATGGAAAATTCAATCAAGAAGAAATTAAAGAAGCTTGGCTCTAAGATAGATTTCGAGGAAATTGATCATAGATTGGCTTGTGGATGGCATGTTGAGATTGAAGGTAGTGGTCAAAGAAAAAGATATCTTAGGCAATTAAATAAATCAGAAAAGAAAACTGCCTAATGATTTCAAGAAGAAATTTTTTATTTTTAATTAAAAATAATGCAATATATTCAATTAGTTATTAGCGATAATCTTATAAATGAATACCCAAGCAAGTATTGGAATCTTATTCATTTTCTTCTTATGGGTTTTAGTTGCAACAATTTGGTGGAGTAAAAAAATAAAGTATTTAGAAAATCAGGAAACCCTAAAAGAAAGTAGTCTTAAAAAGAAAACCGAAATCAAATAATTTTCCATTTTGCTCCTTCAGGGATTTCTGGTCCTGTATGGATCTCAACAGGCTCTTGAATACTAACTCTCCATTCAGGAACTCTGCAGGTGACAAAGCCAGGACTTTCAATCAAAAGTCCTGGTCCTTCATCATTCCTGCAAATGAAGCCTTCTTTCCAATAGCCTTTCTCATCAATAGAACCTTTAAACCACACCCAACAATTTTGTTTATCCATAATAATGATTTCTCCTCTATCTCGAATGAGATAATTATAAATCAAATTAATCGTTTTATAATCTAATTATATTCGAAGAACTTACGTTAAATAAAATTTTTATTACACTAAACAAGATGTTCTAATCCTAGGTTTTCGTATATATGTTCTTAAAATTATAAAGTTATTCTTTTATTAAATTAAATATATAATTTTTAATCAATTATTTAATTCCTTTTGCAATTCTATAAGTTCTTCGGTTGTAATTCCTGGCTTATATTCCCAAACCATTCCGAATTTCTCACGCCATGGGCCAAAGACCTTATACAAGACTGCTGCACTAGAAGCTTTGCAAAGAACTATGCCTGTTCCATCTTGAGGTGTATGAACCCATGCAATTCTTTCATAACCATCAGGAGTCTGATCTGCTTTACCACTCTCTACATATTCACTTAAAGCATCTAGAGCAAAATTCTGATCTTCTGAAGACTCGAATCTCCAACTTACAACATATAGTTGCATTGAATTAAAAGTTATTTTGACTATTTCTACTCATAAGGTTAGAAAGTAGCAATAAAGAAAATCAGTAGACTTTTAGATTCAACACCAAGTCCTAATATATGTTATCCAAATAAATCAAGATCAAGATTTAACGAATAAATTAGAAAAATCTTATTTCTTAGAGGGCTTGCTATCAATTTGCTTTAAGACACTCTTAGTTCGTAAGAAAATTTGCCTTCCTGAACTTAAAAAGCTGTACCTCAGAGCTTTCCCAGATTTAAACATTGCTTCTCCTATAGCTTTTGCTCTCGCTAATTCAATTTGATAAGCACGGCTAATAGCCTTTTCAGCATCAACATTTGCAAGCTTTGCCTGAGCTGCCAATCTTTTAGTCTTTGACTTCGGTATGACAGAAAGTACGCTTTCTGGTTCGTTCCATCTCCATAACCAACCAGATCTGGATTGAGTGATTGAGGTTGCCTTCTTTCCCATGGATCTTCCTAAGGCTTAAAAATGTGATTAGGATCACCTATTCAACTTAAGGTGTTTTGTAGTGAGGTTTCCAATTAGCTCGAAATTACTCAGAAAACTTAAAGAAAGTCCATTTATAAGATTTTGCATGAGATTAATTCTTATCAAATATCACTTTAATATTGTCCATTGATTAAAATTATGTAATTCCGTATAACTCGATTAAATAGTTAAATTCTTTATTTGGAATCTTATAAATAAATTACTTTAACAATAATATCAACTAAAATTTATCACAACCCATAAATAGAGGCTAATATTTGCAGTTATAGCAAAAAATACTGAGGCCTTCTTCATTACATTTGAGAACTCTAAACATACTAAAACTTATAAGAGTGATAGTTAGCGATAGTTTGTTAGGTCTCCAAAACAAATTAAGGCTCTAATGGTAAATAGATTAATCCTGATCGGCAAATATTTAAAGCCTCAATTACCTTGTTGACTGTTTCCTGCTGAATAATTTTTTTTTTGTTTTGTGTAGAAATAACAATCAACTCGTTATTTTCATTAAGCCTTGTTCTTTCTGAAAACCATGTTCCATAACTCGGAATTGAAGCTCTGCAATTAACTTCATTAGTCTCTACATCTATTTTCCTTTCAATGATCCAACCATTAACTTCATCTAAATAAGAGTACTCGTATAAGCCAGCATTTAACTCTAACGATCCTGAAAAATAATTAGACAAACAAATAATTACCCATAACTTTGTTGAAATCTTAAATTTCACTTTGTTTCTTTTAGCTCTGATTAAAAAAATTTAAATGGGTCGCCTGAGATTCGAACTCAGGACCAGCCGGTTAAAAGCCGGATGCTCTACCGCTGAGCTAGCGACCCAAAATGCACTAATGCATCGATGAAGTTATCACGTCACCCATCTTGCTAGAAAATAGCTCTCTGAGCAAAGTTTTTATGTAAGCTCTAGCTCACATAAGAAGATTCAAAGTTGGGCTCTAAGAATTCAATAATTGTTATAGGGGGAGGACTTGCGGGAGCAGAAGCTTCATGGCAAATAGCCAGGAGAGGCATAAATGTAACACTTATAGAAATGAGGCCCCTTAAAGGTTCTCCAGCACATCACACAAGCGAATTCGCAGAACTAGTATGCAGCAATAGTTTTGGGGCTTTAAGTAGTGATCGTGCCGCAGGGCTTCTTCTTCAAGAGCTGAGAACTCTTGATTCTTTAGTTGTTCAAACTGCAGACAAATACTCTGTTCCTGCCGGAGGAGCTCTTGCCGTTGATAGAAGCGAATTTAGTGCCGCTATTACTAAACAAATTTCATCCAACCCACTTATAAAAATTGAAAGGAAAGAATTAATTTCATTACCCAAAAAAGATGAAATATCGATTATTGCAACTGGTCCACTAACAAGTGAATATCTAGCCAATGATCTAAGAAATTTTACGGGTATTGAAGAATGCCACTTCTTCGACGCAGCTAGTCCAATTATTTATGGAGAAAGTATCGATTTATCTATAGCATTTAGAGCCAGTAGATATGACAAAGGCGATGCTGACTATATAAATTGTCCTATGAATAAGAAAGAATATCTAACATTTCAGAAAGAATTGATAGATGCAGAACAAGCTTCTATTAAAGATTTTGAAAAAGGTTCAGCCAAATACTTTGAAGGATGCCTGCCAATCGAAGAACTCGCAAGAAGAGGAGAAGACACTATGCGTTATGGACCTCTAAAGCCTATTGGCATTTGGGACCCAAGATGGGGTGATGTCAATGACAAAGATTTAAGGAAAGTAAAAAGAGCATATGCAATTGTTCAATTAAGACAAGAAGACAAAGCTGGAAGGTTATGGAATTTAGTGGGGTTCCAAACCAATCTGAAATGGGGGGAACAAAAACGAATTTTAAAAATGATTCCTGGCTTACAAAATGCAGAATTTGTTCGTTTTGGAGTTATGCATCGAAACACTTTCTTAGAATCCCCAAAATTACTAGAACCAACCCTTCAATTTACAAAAAGGCCGACACTTCTTGCCGCAGGACAAATAACAGGAACAGAGGGTTACGCCGCTGCTGTCGCAGGAGGTTGGATTGCAGGAACAAATGCAGCATTATTGGCCCAAGAGAATGCACCTCTTACCCTTCCACAAACTACGATGATGGGGGCGCTATCTCATTTTGTTAGCGGCTCAAATATCAATAAAAACCCAAATACAAAAAGAAGTTTCCAACCAATGCCAGCTAATTTTGGTCTATTACCAGAACTACCTAACAAAATACGAGATAAAAGATCTCGTTATGGAGCTTACCGAGATAGATCTTTAGAAGATCTATCAAAAGCAAAAATCAATTTGTAGATAAAAATTCAAACAGAATTTTTAAAAATTTACGATCTTTATTTTATTAAGTATTAATTTTAAATTCACTAGATATTCAATGAATCTTTTCAGACCTCATAAAAACCAACGAAATCTTTTAGATGCAATCGTCATAGGTTCAGGTATTGGTGGTTTGGTAACTGCAACACAGCTAGCTACAAAAGGAGCAAAGGTACTCGTTCTTGAAAGCTATAAAATACCTGGAGGTAGTGGTGGTTCTTTTAAAAGAAAAGGTTATACATTTGATGTTGGGGCTTCAATGATTTTTGGATTTGGAGAGAAAGGTCATACAAATTTATTAACTCGAGCTTTAGCAGATGTTGGGCAAAAGTGTGAGACAATACCTGATCAAGTACAGCTTGCTTATCATCTACCTAATGAATTAGAAATAGTTGTCAATAGAGACTATGAAAAATTTATTAGTAGTCTTTGTGAAAAGTTCCCTCATGAAGAGTTAGGCATAAAAAATTTCTATAAGACATGTTGGAATGTTTTTAATTGTCTAGATGCAATGCCTCTCCTTTCTATAGAAGATCCTGCTTATCTAGCAAAAGTATTTTTCAAAGCCCCTCTTGCCTGCCTAGGATTAGCACGTTGGCTACCTATAAATGCAGGTCAAATAGCTTCTAAATTCATAAAAGATCCAGTTCTCTTAAGTGTTATTGACATCGAATGTTTTTGCTGGTCTGTAATGCCTGCCAATAGTACTCCTATGATTAATGCAGGAATGGTTTTTTCTGATCGTCATGCAGGTGGGATCAACTACCCCAAAGGAGGTGTTGGAGTAATCGCTGAAAAACTGGTTAAAGGATTAGAATCTTATGGAGGTGAGATCAGATATAAATCTAAAGTGCAAAAAGTCTTATTTGATGGTAATCAAGCTATTGGTGTTGAACTAATCAATGGTGAAAAATTATATTCGCGTACTGTAATTTCAAACGCAACCAGATGGAATACCTTTGGCGGCGCAGGGATCACGGAACCCCTTATTGATAAAAAACATCTTCCATTATCAGAGAAGAAATGGCTAAATCGATACAAGCCCTCTCCCTCTTTTTTATCATTACATCTTGGAGTAAATAAAAGTGTGGTTCAAGAAGGTACACATTGTCATCACTTAATCCTGAAAGATTGGCAAGAAATGGAGAAAGAACAAGGTGTCGCATTTATTTCAATCCCTACGTTATTAGATAGTTCATTAGCTCCAGAAGAAAATCATATTATTCATGCTTTCACTCCATCTTCAATTAATGAATGGGAAAATCTAAACTCAAAAGATTATATCCAAAAGAAAAAAGAAGCTGCAGATCAACTTATTGCAAAAATAGAGCAAATAATTCCAGGGCTTAAAGACAACATTTGTCATAAAGAGATAGGTTCACCACGAAGTCATAGAAGGTTCCTTGGGCGTCATCAAGGCAGCTATGGTCCTATCCCTTCCACTCGATTACCTGGCCTTCTTCCTATGCCTTTCAACAGCACTGGAGTCAAAGGTTTCTATTGCGTAGGTGATTCATGCTTCCCTGGACAAGGTTTAAATGCTGTTGCATTTAGTGGATATGCATGCGCTCATAAAATAGGAGCATCTTTAGGAATGAATAAGTGGTCTCTTCCAGAATGATCTATATTTCTTCTTTTTAAGAAGGTAAACTATCCAAACTAAATCGATAGCCCTGCTGTCGAACAGTTGTAATACCTCCTCCATCTCCTAACCCAGCTTGTTCAAGCTTTCTACGAAGAGTTAAAACCTGTGTATCTACAGATCGAGGACCTCCACTAAATGGAGGCCAGGCCATTCTCAAAAGTTCATTACGACTGCGTACCATTCCAGGTGGCATAAGTAAGGCACAGAGAAGCGCGAATTCTCTAGGGCTTAACTCAACAGGTTTTTCCCTCAATGTGACTTGCCTTAGCAATAAATGAACCTCGAGAGGTCCAACTGAAACTCTTTCTTGAAGCCCTATACGTCCACGTTTAAGAAGAGTTCTGCACCTAGCGGCTAATTCCTCTAACCCAAATGGCTTTCGTAAAACATCATCAGCTCCATCATCCAGAAGGGAAACTAATGGTTCAACTCCAGAGCGAGCAGTAAGAACAATTACAGAACATCCTAATTGCTGCGCCAAACGAAGCGCAGAGTTTTGTTCTAATAGTTCAGCACAAACAAGAAGGTCAGGAGTTTGATCACGACACAAATCAACAGCTTCAACAGAAGAACTTACAGCTGCAGCCAAATGTCCATCTTGTCGAAGTCTTTGAACAAGAACTGTTCTAAGGGTTGGATGAGGCTCTACAACTAATATTTTTGACGGGCTTTGCGTAGTTGCCTGCAAAGAACCTGATCCAGAAGTTACTGGACTTTGATCGTTAGGAATTAGCTCGGAAGTAATAGAAGTCACAGACCTTAAATAAGCTTAATCAAAAAAGCTTCGTTAAACTGAAGCATCTTCTGTAAAGCCGAAACCATAAAGCGGAGGTAAGCCACTCATGATACGTTTTGATGCTCCCGAAACAATAAAGCACTTCCAATCAATTTGTGATACTTGCCAAGATCTGGTAAGCAAATACCACAATCCTTCTGATCTAAGGCTTTATGCAGATGGTTATTTAAATGCACTTAGAAATTGCAATAGGTTAGGACAAAAAGATCAAGAAAGTCTCGAAAAACTTATAGACAGATGGATTCTTGACCCTTCAAGTTTTATTGGCCCTGATGGGGATATAAGCAACTTGTTTATTACGAGAAATAATTAATAATTAAAGACTAAGAAGCTAATGCTATTTCTAATTTCTCTTGAAGCTCTCCAGAGTTATACATCTCAATCAATATGTCTGAGCCTCCAATAAATTCTCCTTTAACATAAACTTGTGGAATAGTAGGCCAACTCGAGTATTCTTTTATACCTTCTCTAATTTCCATATCAGATAAAACATCGAAAGTATCAAAACTTATTCCAATAGAATTAAGTATCTGAACAACATTATTTGAGAATCCACACTGTGGCATAAGTTTCGTACCCTTCATGAAAACCATAATTGGACTTGATTTAATAATGGTTTCAATTCGTGATTTAGTTTCAGTTTGCATAATAAAAGTTTGTAACTCAACTAGGAATGGAAGTATTCAAAGCCAAAGCATGAATAGCCTCAGTAGCGATTTCCTTAGACAGAGCGCTATAGACCATCTGATGCTGCTTAATCAATGTAAGTCCAGCAAAAGCAGAGGAAACAACATTTACTTGCAAATGATCACCTCCTCCATTTAAGTCTTCCACAAACACTTGAGCATCTGGGATAACTTTTGTTATAGCTGAAACAACATGCTGAGAATTAACCATAGATAATAATTTTTCAATAATGCTATTACGTTTTAAATCTATCTATCTAGCCACGGCATAAGGGGTTTCAACAAAGCCTAACTCAAGTAATTCCTGATAAGCCCTTTGCCCTTCTTCTTTTGCAGGGGTCATTAACCTTACAACTTCCACTAGTAAAGGTACCGCAACCTCTGGTTGGTTCATCCTTCTAAATAAAGTTGCGAGTCGTAAATTGATTTTCGACAATAAAACCTGCCCTTCTCTACCCTTTTGATCCATTTCACGAGGAATTCTTGCATCCATTCCTCTAAAGGCTCCATTTATTTCTCTGTAAAAGCCTAATAATTGCTTTGTTAACAATCTAGCCTTATCAAAATTTTCTCTCGCTTCATCAAAATCTTCCAAAGACATGGCCTTGTCTCCTTTGTCTATGAGATCTTTTACAGTAGAAATATTTAAACCAGATTTTTTACTTGCCAAGACTTTATAGCTTGATGAAGACTCTTGAGCAATTATTGAAGGCGGCTGGAAAATCAACACCCCCACTGCTATTAAAGAAGCAATTTTTGTGAAACGAAAAAACATTTATATAACGTGAATGTTGTTTTACTCTAAATCGCAATTTATTTCCGGCCAACAGCCCTAAGGGCAGATTCTTCAGCTGAATACATTCTTTTTAATAAAATTGAATTAAATTCTAGAGCTTCTTTTTTACCATTTTTTATGATTTTTAAAGGTTTCTCAAAACAAATTGCTGCTACCCCAAAAGGTTTTGGGATTTGATCACTATATGCAAGGCCTATAGGTAAAATATTAATTTCTATTCCTTTGCTGAATGCAAGTTGAGCAATACGAGCGATTCCTTGTTCAAGCCTTTTAGGCCTGCTATTTCTGCAGATTCTACCTTCCGGAAATACAACTAACTGTTGTCCATCAATCAATAAATCAATTGAATACCTCAAGCTAACTAATGATGGTCGATCTTTATCTATAGAGAAACATCCTAATCTGTTTAAGAACCAACCTTGTATACCCTCCATTTCTGAGCGAGTAACCATAAATCTACAATCTCTATTAGTCACTCTTCTTCCAGCCGCCATAGTCAACATAAGTGCATCCCAACGAGATCTATGAGTTGGAGCTAAGATTAAAGCTCCGCTTTTA
>CETG01108716.1_pt1 | contig 12329 bp, 12 predicted proteins | sample 361471 | NCBI WGS metagenome assembly CETG01 (sample SAMEA2622696, study PRJEB7988) | marine metagenome | isolation source: saline water (ENVO:00002010), including | reverse complement strand
AGGAGACAATTATTTATGGCCAACCTCAAGGAAATACGAGACCGAATTGTTTCGGTTAAAAACACTCGAAAAATTACCGAGGCAATGCGTCTGGTTGCTGCAGCAAAAGTTCGCCGTGCCCAAGCACAGGTACTTCAAAGTCGACCTTTTGCCGATCGCTTAGCGAGAGTATTAGAAAATATTCAATCTAGAATGCAATTTGAAGCAGCTGATGCTCCATTATTGAAAAAAAGAGAGGTTAAAACTATTACTTTGGTCTCTGTTACTGCAGATAGGGGATTATGTGGAGGCTATAATGCAAACATTATTAAGCGGACTGAACAAAGGTATGCAGAGTTGAAACGTCAGGGATATAAAACTGATCTAGTACTTATTGGTAAAAAGGCAATTACTTATTTTAAGAATAGGTCTAGTCAATATTTGATTAGAGCTACTTTCAAGGAATTAGAGCAAGTACCTACGGCTAAGGATGCAGGTTCTATTACTAATGAGGTTCTTGCTGAATTTTTGTCCACAAGCACAGATAGGGTAGAAGTAATTTATACTAAATTTATAAGTTTAGTTAGTTGCAACCCTGTTGTTCAGACTCTTTTGCCACTTGACCCTCAGGGCATAGCTGAATCAGATGATGAGATTTTTAGATTAACTACAAAAGATAGCCGTCTGGTTATTGAAAAGGATAGTGCCCCTGCAAATGAACAGCCTAAACTTCCCTCTGATATTATTTTTGAACAAAGCCCCGAGCAATTGTTGAATGCTCTTTTACCTCTTTACCTTCAAAACCAATTGCTTAGAGCTCTACAGGAATCAGCAGCTTCTGAATTGGCTAGTAGAATGACAGCAATGAATAATGCTAGCGACAATGCAAAAGAGTTAGCAAAAACATTGACCCTTGATTACAATAAGGCTCGACAAGCTGCCATTACACAAGAGATTTTAGAAGTGGTAGGGGGATCCGCCGGCTAATAAAATTTTTTAATTAGTTGACCTTAGGTTTCACAGAAGTGCTAATTAAGATGATTCAATTTGATATAGATATCAAGAAAAACTTGTGTATTTCTGATATGCGCACTTTTGTTTTAGATCAGATCAAAGAATATGGAACTCCTTTGCGTTGGTCTATTGCTGAACTGACGGCTTCTGATGATAACAATTCTTCTAAATTAAAAATAGAGGCGACAATAATAATTCAAGCACAATGAGTCCGTACAACTTCAGTATTTAGAACTTTTTTTTTGATTTTTTCTTGTGAATACTCCTGCAATTCCTACTTTGATGGTTATCCCTACAGGAATCGGATGTGCTATCGGTGGATATGCAGGAGATGCCATTCCATCTGCAAGATTATTAGCTGCCGCTAGTGGTTGTTTGATTACACATCCAAATGTAATGAATGGCGCTTCTCTGTATTGGAGTGATTCTCGGATTCATTATGTAGAAGGTTATGGAATAGATCGATTTGCTGCTGGAGAAATATATTTGAGACCGGTTAGGCAACAAAAAATAGGAATCCTTTTTGATTCTGGTTTGGAGACGAACTTATTGGAGCGACATATGCAAGTAATAGATGCGTGTCGGGCAAGCTTAGGGTTGAATATTGGACCTATTGTAAAAACCAATACTCCATTAGAAATTATTTTGCAAAAAGGTTCAAGTGGTGTTAGTTGGGGAGAGATTGGAGAGCCTGATGTTTTAATCAGTGCAGGCGAAAAGTTGAAAGAATTAGGCGCAACTGCAATTGCAATAGTTTCGCGCTTCCCTGATGAGTTGAATAGTGAGGCGGTTGATTTATATCGTCGAGGGGAAGGAGTCGATGCTTTGGCAGGTGCAGAAGCAATAATAAGTCATTTATTGGTGAGACAATTGATGTTGCCCTGTGCGCACTCACCTGCTTTGGCTACCTTGCCATTAGATTATAATTTAGATCCTAGAGCAGCGGCGGAAGATCTTGGCTACACATTCCTAACAAGTGTTTTGGTTGGCTTGAACCGTGCGCCTGATTTAATACCAATCTCAGAATATCAAATCAAATCTAATAAAGTGTTGTCGACTGATGAATTTTTGAAACCAAGTAGTTTAGGAGCCATTGTTGTTCCTGAGGGTGCTTTGGGAGGCGAGGCTGTATTGGCTTGTTTAGAGAGGGAAGTCCCTGTAATTGCAGTTAAAAATTCAAATTTATTAAAACTTAATTCGGCTTCTTTTAAAATTGATAATAATCTAATAAACCCAGAAGTAAATATTCTGCATGCCATGAATTATGCGGAAGCGGCAGGCTTATTAATTTCTTTAAGAGAGGGTTTGAACCCTACCTCTTTGTATAGGCCTTTAGGCAGTGTTAATCGTGAATTCAGTAGCGATTTCTCCTAGGGGATCACTTCAAATATGCCATTGGATGAGGTAGATTAAAATCCAATGCTTTAGCTACTCCTGGATGATAGACGACTCCATGTATCATATTAATCCCAGTACTTTCTTGTACTCTGACTTCTAACCCTTGATTCATAAGTTCTTTTACTTTATCTGAAGTTAGAGCAACACTAAGTTCATCAGTTTTGATTTCTGTAGGCGCTCCAAAACTAGACATTGGGGTATTTAAGGCAGAGGGAGACATATAGTAGATATGGATATGTTTTAGAGTGTATATGTTTGGCAATTTGGCCAGAAATTGTTTGGGTCATTTTGCGGCTATGGGGACTCTCCACCCACTACCAAAGGCTTGATTGCTAACTTTTAATAAAGGAGGAGCTTGTTTTCTTTTAAATTCAGCATTTTTTAGGAGAGTTTGGATTTTTTTAATTAATGTTTTTTCATAGCCTGCTTTGATTAGATCTCTTGTATTTAGACGTTCTTCAATTAGTGCCTTCAGAATCGGGTCAAGTAGTTCATAATTTGGTAAGGAATCAGTGTCTAATTGGTTGGGACTCAATTCTGCACTTGGAGCTTTGCTTCGAATATTTAAGCCAATTATCTTACCATCAGCTATTAATCCTATTTCCTTTCTACACTCATAAGCTTCTTCACTATCAATCCATTTGCATAAATCAAAGACAGAGGTTTTATAAAGATCTCCTATAACTGATAAACCTCCATTCATATCTCCATATAAAGTGCAGTAGCCAACTGCAAGTTCTGATTTGTTGCCTGTTGAGAGGAGTAAATGGCTCTGTTGATTTGCTATTGCCATAAGTAAAGTACCTCTAATTCTTGATTGAAGGTTTTCGGCGGTTATGTCTTTTGGATTTTCACCAAATGTTTCTTTTAATGCGAAATTAAAACTTTGCATTAGAGGGCTTATCGGAATTATTTGCGTTTTAACTCTCAGCCTTTGAGCAAGTGAAAGAGCATCTTTAATGGAATGAGTAGAACTCCAAGGAGAGGGCATTAATATTGAACTAACTTTTTCACCGCCTAATGCAGCGGACGCAATGGTTGCTACTAAGGCAGAATCGATACCCCCACTTAATCCTATAAGTGCTGTATTGAAATTACACTTCCTGGCATAATCTCGAACCCCTAGAACTAATGCTCTGAAAAGTTTTTCTTGGGAACTGACTAAAGGGTTGGATGTGTCCTTTGTCAGGCTTTTGGGGTCCCAAATCTCTAATGATTCATTGCATCTAGAAAGAGATAAAATGATCTTCCCATTTGGATTGATCACAAAGCTGGATCCATCAAAGATTAATTCATCATTAGCACCTACTTGATTTAGATAGATCACTGGGCAATTTAATTTTTTGGCTGCTTTGACTGCTAATTGTTTACGCAGAGAATCTTTGGAAACACTAAATGGCGAAGCTGAAAGATTGATTAAGAGATCTACTTGTTTCGATAGTAGTTGATTTACAGGATCTGCTCCTTCTATTCGTTGATCTTGAATATCTTCTTCAACCCATAAGTCCTCGCATATTGTAATTCCAATTTTTGAGATGTTTCCATCACAATTAAAGTTCAGAATACTAGTCGATTTTGCCGGACGAAAATATCTTTTTTCATCAAAGACATCATATGTCGGAAGTAGCTGTTTCCTTGCGATAACTTGCCATGAACCTTTCTCTATCAGTGCTATTGAATTAAATAGCATTGGGAACCGTGAATCCGATGCCTGCTCTGCTATGCCTATTAATAGAGTTAATTCAGGAGTCTGAAATGCTAGCTCTTTAGCTAATTCCTTTAAAATTTGATCTTGTTTTTCAAGAAGAGAAGGATTTAGCAATAGATCTCTAGGAGGGTATCCCCAAAGAGATAGCTCAGGAGTGAGCATAAGTTTTGCACCCCTGCGGCTTGCTTCTCTACAATTAATAGTGATTTTTCTTGCATTGCCTATGAAGTCACCAACTAGAGGATTAAATTGAGATAAAGCAATTTTCATTCTTGAAGTCTCCCGAGTCCATAAAAATTCTTCTGAATTAATAAAGGTAGAATTGATTTTGGAATTTGAGAGATTTCTTGTTTTTTACGTAATGTAGAACTTGACGTTTTAGGAATTTTAAGTGGAAGTAATTGAATTTGACCTCCTAAGTTTTTGATAGAATTTAATTGATTATTGACCAGAGGCCATCCTTCTCGAATAGCAATAGCCAGTCTTGTTCTTTTTAATAAATCTTTTGCTTCTAGCCAATGAGGAATATCTTTGATGAGATCACTCCCTATTACAAAGATTAATTCGTCTTTTGGCCATAGCTTCCTCGCTATATCAAGTGTTTTAATTGTCCAGGGACTACTTAATTCTTGTATAACCTCAAGACGTGGGTCATTTATTTCATTTACGACCACTTTCAGTAGATGATGTCTCTCTTTCAGAGGAAGCCCATGTTTTTTCATCGGGTTATCACTTGCCCAAGTGATAACCTTTGGGAAAAGAGTTGCTAATCCTCTTAAAAGAACTTGGTGTCCATTCGTAGGTGGATCAGCGCTGGTCCCTAAAAGCGCTCGTGCTTGAATCATTCTTTTCACGGTAGGAGGCTTTTAGATGTCAAATTTAATGAAAAGCTTGTATGTGTATCTGGCCAGACATTTAATAAGGCTTTGGCGTCGGGATCTTTGGTTGTAATTCTACGTAGCATTGCACTGGGCTGTGCACCTCTTTTGTGAACACCTTTCAACAATTCTTTTGCTGCTAAACGTCCAGTGAGTTTTGTTGTATGAATAGCTAAAGCTGCTTGCACTAATGCGACAGGAGCAGTTGAGGCGAGACTTATGCCACCTGTAAAAGGTGCGGTTATTAATAACAGCTGTCGTAAAGTCCCTAGAGCAAGTTGGATGCAAACTTGGGCACCACCAAGGTAGGCACTATATATGGATAATCTTTTTAATAATTCTCTAGCTGCAGGTCCTTGCAATTGAAGTCCATACAATTTACTTAATTGAACGACAAGGGCCGTGTCACATGCAAGGCTGGCAGTAAAATCAAGTAATAAGAGTGGATTGACAGCGACCCCAGAAGCTTTGAGAACTGCAAACTTTCCAATTAAACTTTGTGCATTTAATTTTCCTTTTTTGAGCCTTTCTGCTTTAAGTACTCTATAAAAACTGTCAGCGTGACGAAGCGAGTTAAGAGACATAATCAATCTGCCTTGCTCGTTCAGCAGTGTGATTAAGTATTCCCGAAGTCCCTCAATACTTGGAGGACATTTCTGGCTTCTGGCTTTGCCATTAAACAAGATTTTTGATTGTCTTGGAGCCGCTGAAACAGTTTGGATGGGAAGATTTTTCGCTTCATTTGGTAGACGATTTTTAATACTTTTTATTAATTCTTTGAGTTCATAAGAGTCCCATTGATCACAACGATTCAAAATTAATAAAACAGGCTTACGTTCATTTTGTAGAGCTTTTAATGCTTCTAATTCTACATTAGTCATATCACTATCCAATACGAATAGTACTAAATCAGACTGACTAGATATCTGAGAAGCAGTTAAAAGACTTTTTTCTTCATTCATTTCATCAATACCTGGGGTATCGATTAATTCAATTTTGTCTAGGAATTTAATTGATTCATTCCATAGGGCAAATTGAATATTTTGTGTACTTCCATGTGTTATATCTGTAGCGAAAACTTCTTTATTTAATAAAGCATTTAGCAGACTTGATTTCCCTACTCCTACTTTCCCAAATACAGCAATTTTTACGTGATTAGCCTTTAATCGCTTAATTTGACCGTCGAGTTTATTTAGCTCATTTTTTAATTGACTATATTCATAATTGCTAAGTATTAATTGCCTCCTCCATTCAGTGAGTAGTAATTCACAACGTTTCGAGGTGGAAAGTGGTTGATTCATGAGTTGGATTTTCGCCACCACCCTGCTAATACAGCAAGAACAGACTCTGCTCCAATTACTCCTACGAAGCCTCCAAACTCATCTACTACTACTCTTACCCCATTTTTGTCATTATTGAATGAAGTAAGTAGACGATCTACCCGTATCATTTCTGGAACGAATTCAACTTTTTTGCTGAGGTCTTCGGGAGTAAGTTGAGATTGTCCCTGTAATAAGGCTGTAAGAATTTGTTCTCTGCTTACAACTCCAATAATATTATCAACTTTTTCTCCTAGGACTACCCACCAATGGGAATTGTTTTCGATAAGAAGTGATCGAAGATTTTCCAGAGATGTTGCACCGTCTAGAGTCGGTGCTGCAACTCTTGGGGTCATAAGATCTCTAGCTGTGAGGTCATTGAGTTGGAATACCTGTGAGATCATTGCAGCTTCGTCAGCTTCGATTTTTCCTTTTTGTGAGCCTAATGTTGCCATCTGACGAATCTCTTCTTCATTTGTAGTTATTTCATTTTCGGTTGTAATAACGGGTAAAAGTTTTTCTAATAGAACCACTAACGGCTTCATTAGTAAGCTCAATAAGTGCAGTATTGGTGCACTCGCAAGAGATATCTGTAAAGAGAATCTCGTCCCAATCGACTTGGGAAGGATTTCCCCTAAAATTAAAACTAGTATTGTTAACCCTATTGAAAATAATGGTAATACTATTCCCCCTTTAAAGACAAAGGTTGCATAACTGCCGAGCATCAAACTTCCAAAAATATTGAACCCGTTATTAGCTATTGTAAGAACAGTTAAAGTACGCCCAAGTCGATGACGAAGTCGTGCAAGCCTTTTGGCTCCCGAGACAGGTTTTGGTTTTATTGTTAGTTCATGAACTCTTAGAGGGTTAACAGCCAAGAGTGCAGCCTCAATTCCAGAACAGATAGCTGAACCAGTCAATACAATGAGTACAAGAATTGCAAGGAATAAGAGATTTGGGCTCATGCTTGATTGTTTTTCACTTTAATGAAGATTTCTTTGAACTTATTTTTCCATTAAGTTAGAGCTATTGCCATCCTGCACTTCTATAGAAGCTTTTTCTCGTGAAAGATTTGCAAATTTTCCAGCAGCGCCGAAAAGAATTTTTAAAAAGGTTGGGAGACAAGGCGGCAATTATCCCTGCTTCTCCATTAGTCACTCACCATGCTGATTGTGAGTACCCTTTCAGGCAAAATAGTGACTTTTGGTATCTCACAGGATTTGATGAACCTGATGCAGTTGCGTTATTTTTGCCTTATAGAAACGAAAGAGAACAATATATTTTGTTTGTACAACCTAAGGAGCCTGGTGTTGAAGTATGGACTGGTTTTAGATGGGGCATAGAAGGAGTGATAGATCAATTTTGCGTTGATTTTGCTCATGCAATAGAGGACTTGCCAAACCTTTTAGGAGAGTATCTTTTAGGTGCTCAAGGAATTGCTTTTCGTATTGGAAAACATCCCAAAGTTGAGACACTAGTTCTTCAAGCATGGTCAGAGCAATTGGACAAAGTACAAAGAACAGGGTCTATTGCCTTGTCAATGATTCCACCTTGTCCAATCTTGCATCAAATGAGACAGAAAAAGGATCTTTTCGAAATAGATCGTATCCGAGAGGCTGCCCGAATCTCGGCTGAAGCTCATGAATATGCTCGTCAAATAACTAGATCTGGGATGAATGAACGTCAACTCCAAGCTGTTATAGAAGAATATTTTCTCAATCAGGGAGCCAGAGGACCTGCATATAATTCAATAGTAGCTAGTGGTGATAATGCTTGTGTTCTTCATTACATAGCAAACAACTCTCCTCTAGTTGATGGAGACTTAGTATTGATAGATGCAGGATGTTCTTTAATTGATTATTACAATGGAGATATAACAAGGACCTTCCCTGTTAACGGCAGATTCACAGGCGAGCAGAAAGCTTTATATGAGATTGTTTTAGCTGCTCAGGAAGCAGCGATTAAATTAGTTGTTGCTAACAATAATGCTGAAGATGTTCATGCAAAAGCATTATTGATTTTGGTTGAAGGCTTAGTTGATATTGGATTGTTAGATGGGAATCCTGAATCTTTAATTGAACAAGGTTCTTATAATCATCTTTATATGCATCGTACGGGACATTGGTTGGGACTTGATGTACATGATGTCGGTTCGTATAGGTTAGGTGAATATCCAGTGAAACTTGAGTCAGGGATGGTTCTAACGGTTGAACCAGGTATTTATATTAGTGATCGTTTGCCAGTCCCTGCAGGACAACCTGAAATTGAAAGTCGTTGGAAGGGAATAGGTATCAGGATAGAGGACGATATTCTGGTAGGAGACAAAGGCCCAGAGGTTCTTACTTCAGCTGCCAAGAAATCCCTTGATGCTATGGAACGTTGACTCTTGGGTTGTTTATTTGGTGATAACAGAATGAGATTGGAAGTTAGAAAAAATATTTCATCAAATAGGTAAATTTTAATGAGGATGTTCAGATTGAGATTCTTAATAGTTCACCATTCCTTCACGTAGTTCAAGACATCAACTGTGGATCTGATGATGACATCTGCTCCAGCCTTTTTTAAGTTTTTTTCATAGGTTTTCCTTGCGGATTTTTGTGCTTTGTCGTGTAAGTGAGGTGGTGCTACCGCAAAGCTAAAAAATCTTTGTGATGGAAAATTCTCTTTTGCTCTTTTGATAGTCAATACATCTGCCACTGTATCTCCTACATATCCAATAGGTGGGTTCTCTGCTCCAAGCGACTTCCCTAAAAGGTTAGAGGCAAGTCTAAGAAGACCTTGTGGATTGGGTTTTTCAGGCGCCTCTCCCATTGCAATTAATGGTGGATTGTTTAAAGATAATCGCTTCTCTAATACAAATCTTGCAGAAGGTTTTTCAGCTCCACTAACAAACCCCCATAAAATTTTGTGACCTGTTAATTGTGAAAAAAAATCTTTGTTAATAAGCAAGGGCTCATTTTTGATAAATCCCTTCCATTTTTCACTTCCACCATTTGGATTACCTCCAAAATAAAAATCACTAAATACTTTTACTAACTCTTGTATTTTTGGTTTATATAGAGAAAGATTTTTTTTATTTATATAACGTCTAATAATTTCTTGACTAGCATTCCAGTCATTATTCCAAATGCCTTCTGATTTTAATTCATCGATTGTTTCAATAGGAGGTCTCCAATTACAGTAGTGGTGAACAGTTTCCTGCAAAGCAAGTCGATAGCTTTGAGTGACATCACGAATCACCCCGTCGATGTCAAATAGAAGGATGCCTTTAGGATTCAATGAATAGGATGCATTTTTGCTCTGATGACTGTTAGGTTAGTTGCTTGTTAGTTTGTAGAAGACTAAGTAATCATGGTTTCTGAAGAAGCAAGCGCTGTTCAAGACGACGCAACCAATCTTGAATCTAGTGCACAAGAAGTTGAGAAAAAGGGCGCAGATGGAGAAAAGACAAAGTCAGGCAGCCCTGGCAAGCTTGGTGCTGCGGCTGCGTTAGCAAGCGCAACAATTGATGCAGATGGGGTCCCTTCTGGTCATACACCTAAGGCAGATGAAGGTCGTTTTCTGTTGAAGATTCTTTGGCTGCCTGACAATGTTGCACTTGCGGTTGATCAAATTGTTGGGGGAGGTCCTAGTCCTCTAACCGCTTATTTCTTTTGGCCTAGGGAAGATGCTTGGGAAACCTTAAAGGTTCAATTAGAAGATAAAAGTTGGATTACTGATAATGAAAGAGTTGAAGTGCTTAATAAAGCAACAGAGGTTATTAATTATTGGCAAGAAGAAGGAAAGGGAAAAACTCTTGAAGAAGCTAAATTAAAATTCCCCGATGTTACTTTCTGTGGAACTGCTTAAAGTTAAATAACCTTTCTTTTATAAATATTGAAGAAAAGATTCTCTTCTGTATTTCAAAAATATAATTTATTTAGTTTGATTTGAAGCTTGAAATCTTGCTCTTGCTCTATTTAGAGCCTCTTGAGCTTTTACCTTGTCTGTTGTTGTTTCCATACCTTCAAATTGAGTGAATATATTTTTTGCTTCTTCTAGTTCTTTTTCCGCTACTGAAGAGTCAATTGCATTTCCTAGCTCTGCGCCATTTACTAACACAGTAACTTCATTAGATTCTACTTCTGCGAAACCTCCCATCAGTGCGATTGAGTCCCAATTCCCATTATTGAGAACTCTCAGGACACCAGTATCAATGGCAGTAACCATTGATATATGCCCAGGTAAGATACCAAGCAATCCAGTAGTACTAGGCAAAATTATTTCTTCAGCGCTTCCATCAAAAACGCTTTTATCTGGTGCCAGCACTCGTAGTGTGAGAGACATTGTGGACGGTGTTGCTAATTTGGTTTAAATGATCTGGGAGGGTGAAGATTAAGAGTTGATAATTGTTTAATTCTTTTCTTCTGAAGCTATTTTCTCTGCTTTGGCTTTTACTTCATCAATGTTTCCAACAAGATAGAAAGCTTGTTCTGGAAGATGATCAAGTTCACCAGCAAGAATCATATTAAATCCTTTGATGGTGTCTTCTAATTTGACATATTTGCCGGACATACCAGTAAAGATCTCTGCAACGAAGAAGGGCTGAGAAAGGAATTTTTCAATTTTTCTCGCACGATCAACTGTTTTTCTATCTTCTTCAGATAATTCGTCTAATCCTAGTATGGCAATAATATCTTGAAGTTCTTTGTATCTCTGAAGAGTTGACTGCACAGCTCTTGCAGTGCGGTAATGCTCTTCTCCTACAACGGATGGTTGAAGCATTGTGCTCGTTGAATCCAGAGGATCTACAGCTGGGTAGATGCCTTTAGCCGCTAATGCTCTTGCTAAAACTGTAGTAGCGTCTAAATGAGCGAAAGTGGTTGCAGGCGCTGGATCAGTAAGATCATCTGCTGGGACATAAACGGCTTGAATAGAAGTAATCGATCCTTCTAGTGTTGAAGTAATACGTTCTTGTAGTTCTCCTACGTCTGTTCCTAAAGTTGGTTGGTATCCAACGGCAGAAGGCATACGACCTAGAAGTGCTGACACCTCAGATCCAGCTTGAACAAATCGGAAAATATTGTCGATGAATAAAAGTACATCTTGCTTATTTACATCTCTGAAATGCTCAGCCATTGTTAAGGCGGATAATCCCACTCTCATTCTCGCTCCAGGAGGCTCATTCATTTGCCCAAAACAAAGAGCTACTTTTGATTGTGTTAAATCATCAGCATTGATAACTCCAGATTCCTTGAATTCTTCGTATAAATCATTACCTTCTCTTGTTCTTTCGCCTACCCCTCCGAAAACAGAAACTCCACCGTGTTCTTTTGCAATGTTATTAATCAGCTCTTGAATAAGGACTGTCTTACCAACACCTGCTCCTCCAAATAACCCAACTTTCCCGCCTTGTCTATAAGGCGCAAGTAGGTCAATAACTTTAATACCTGTCTCAAATACTTTTGGCTTAGTTTCTAGATCAGTCAAGCTAGGCGCACTACGATGAATTGGTGAAGTGGTTGAATCTTTTACTGGACCTTGTTCGTCAACTGGTTCTCCGAGAACATTAAATATTCTTCCTAAAGTTGCTTCCCCTACGGGGACTGAAATAGCAGCTCCTGTATCAACAGCGTCCATCCCTCTTACAAGTCCGTCAGTGCTGCTCATTGCAACAGCACGAACTCTGTGGTCACCGAGTAACTGTTGAACTTCTGCTGTTAAAGCAACATCTTGACCTGCGGGATTTTTACCCTCTATGCGTAAGGCATTAAGGATCTTAGGTAGTTTCCCTGCTGGAAATTCAACATCTAATACTGGGCCTATTACTTGTCTGACAATGCCCTTTGTGCCGGCGGAGGTTGTAGCTGCGGCCATTTAAATTAATTAGAGAACTGATAAAAGAGACTGCTTTCGCATGCTCTTTAAGTAGCCGGGCAACAATACCATTCCATAGGGGTAGTTCGGTCAACCGCACAGGTTAAGTATGGTCGGTCATGTGGTTAGGCGAATAAGTTATCCCCAAGGTTGTGAGTAAAAACTCATACCATTTCA
>CETG01048628.1_pt1 | contig 12329 bp, 9 predicted proteins | sample 361471 | NCBI WGS metagenome assembly CETG01 (sample SAMEA2622696, study PRJEB7988) | marine metagenome | isolation source: saline water (ENVO:00002010), including | reverse complement strand
GCGTCCAGCGTAGCGATTGCCTCCTCAGTCGCTCGTCAGAGCAGCAGCTACCGATGGTTGACCATCGCTGCTGCGGAGAAGGCGGCCTGGCAGCTGGAGTACATGGTGTTTCGCGGCTTCTGGACAGCACGTTGGTTTGCCCGTGAGCTGGCTCGTGACCTGGACCAGCGGGCTCAGCTTGAGGGCTGTGCGGTGGAGGCCTTGCTGGAACAGGAGGCTGCGCGCACTCCCGCTGGTGCGGAAGGGCTGGTGATCTGGCCTAGGTGGTCGCCGAGTCTGCAGCAGCCTGCTGAGAGTGGTGTTGTGCTGGGACTGCGAGAGGTGCACGGACGTGGACACATGTACCGGGCCCTGCTTGAGGGAATCGCCATGGATCTGCGCAGTGGATTGGCACTGCTCGAGAAGGTCAGTGGCCAGAGAATTTCTGAACTTCGGGTTGGGGGCGGCGGGGCCCGTTCTCAGTTGGCCGTTCAGATCCTCGCTGATGTCCTCGGTCGACCGGTTCGGCGACCGGAGTCCGGCGAACTCTCTGCGCGCGGGGCAGCCATCGTAGCAGCAGCAGCAGCGGGCCTTCATGGGTCGGTAGACGAGGCCGTCGCCGCGATGGTGCCTCAGAGCCCGCTGGTCGAGCCGGATCCCGAGCGGGCCCAGCTGTATGACGCTCTCTATCGCGAGGTGTACGCGCCCGGGCTTGCGGAACTGGGTGGTCTGTTCGCTGGTCTCCGCTCTATCTGAGTCGCTTCCGACGTGCCGCCAGCCCTACCAGTGAGAGCAGTAATAGGCCCGGTAACGGGGTTGCCGAGGTGGTGCTGGCGTTGGCGCAGGCGCAACCATTTCTGCTGCGCTGGTTGGCCTCTGAGTCCGCCTCTTCATCGTCACTGAAGGGCGGCTGCCCAGTGGTGTCGTCGCTGGTGTCGTCATCGTCCGTCGGGTCGTTGTTGCCGCTGGTGTCGTCATCGTCCGCCGGGTTGTCGTTGCCGCTGGTGTCGTCGTCGTCACCGAGGCTGTCGTCATCGTCGCCTGGGGAGCCTGGGGCGAGCAGGATGGAGCCCCAGTTGGTGATGTCTGCCTCCACTGTCTTGCTGCGACAGTTCTCTTCGTAGCCTTCGGCCCGGGCGCAGATCTCCCAGGTACCGGGGGGAATGGGGTCAAACACGTAGTAGCCGCTGGGGTCGGCCTGAGTTGTGCCATGGCCGCTGATGGTGACCGTCGCGTTGGCGATGCCATAGCTGGCTTCGTAGATGTCGGTATGGCGCACGTAGCCGACCAACTCGGTGAGATCGACGGTGTTTACTCCGCCGATCAGTGACATGTAGTAGTCCCAGTCCCACCCAGCACCTGGGTCGGTGTGGGTGGTGTTGCACATGGCCTGCAACTCATCGTGGCCGATGACATTGTTGCGGTCGATCGGGATGTTCCAGTCGGTGAGGATGTCTGAGGTGAGGGCAGCGGAGGCCTGGTACATGGCGTCGGGGTACCACAGGTCCTGTACCCAGCCTTCGTGCTCGATACCGATAGAGTGGCCGTTACAGGCGGAGATGTGCCAGCCGGTCCACTCCTCTTCGACCATCTGGGTGATCTCGCCACCCTCGCTGACTACATAGTGAGCCGACACACCGGCATCGCAGTTCTGGAACCAGGAGATGGTGCCGTTGTAGCTGCCCTGGGCGGTGTGAATGACCACCATGTCTATGTCACCAATGGTGCGGGGATAGGGACAGTTAGGGGTGTTGCAGTTGGCTGCAGGAACCCAGGCAGCCCCCGGGTAATCAGGGCTGCGGCTCTGGCTTTCCGCGCTGGCGGCGAACAGGCCCAGGTAGTGCGCGGCGATGGGGCTGGGCGCAATGGTGACAGGCTCACCTGTGTCGAGGCGGTCGATGACACCACCATCGAGCAGGGCAAACCAGCGGTCGACCAGGAAGTCGGCCGCTCCAGGCTGAAGTTCAAGGGCCCAGGCCAGGGAGTCTCGCCAGCTGCCCAGGCCGAGATCCGGTCCCGGTCGCGCGGAGTGGAGAAGCCAGGCAAAGGCCAATGCATGCAATTCCAGGTCAACGGCCAGATGTTCGCTGCTCTCATCGAGGGCATCGCTGGCCAGCGCCAGGCGTGCCGGGCTCAGGTTGAACAGGCCTCTTCGCCCATCAGGGGAGCTACGGTGCGGGCGGTGGCGCCAGCGAGACTCGGTGTGGGCGACTACAGAGAGCAGCTCTGCGGGAACTTCGAAGTGTTGCGCGGCCTGCTCGATGGCCTGCTCCACTTCGTTAAGGCTTGGCTCAACCGGAGGAATATAGGCCTCCATACCAAGGCTCTGGGCAGTGGGCAGCGCCTGGGCAGTAGCCGTTGGCAGCAGCTGCAGGCCTGCACAGAGCAGAGCGATGACCGGCCAAGTCCAGAGCTTTGAATCGCGCTCAGAGTTCATCTTGGGCCCTCCTATGGCGCCAGCCTAGCGCACACTTGTTGTGCCGCTGCGATCTAAAGGTTGAGCTTAGGTTGCGCCTCCTCTTGGACTCAGGCGGTGCCCTGAACCAGCTCTACCCAGCGGGGCAACAGAGCTGAAGCCTGCGGTGTCTCTTCCAGGGAGGCGGTTACCTCATCGCTGTCGTCTGCTGAGCTGCCCTCGTAGCGTTGGCGGTAGAGATTGAAGCGGTAGATGTTGTTATCCCGGGACAGCTCTGGGTGGAACTGGGTGCCATAGATGGTGCTTCCCGATAGTCGTAGGGCCTGGCAGGGAGCACGCTCTGAGGCCGCAAGCGAAATAAGCCCCGCAGGAAGGCGCTCGACCCGGTCCTTGTGCCCCAGTTGGGCCTTGAAGCTTGGAAACAGGTCGCCCAGTAGCGGGTCCTGGCGTCCCTGTTCACTTACGGTGATCGGGAAGGTCCCAACTTCGGCGTGTTCCGGGTCCCGCACAAGCTCACCTCCTGCAGCCAGCACGATCGCCTGAAAACCGAAGCAGGAGGCGAAGGTGGGGATCTCATTGGGCAACACGACGTCGCTGAGGAAGTCGATGAACTGTCGCACAAAGGGGATTTCGTCCAGTACCGAGTAGTCTCCCGAGCCTCCCACGAGCAGCATGTCGAATTGGCTCAGTTGTTGCTCGTTTGGGCAACCCTGCAGCAGGTCCCAGCAGTGGATGCTTCCCGCCCCCAGTCCCAGGGTTTCTTCGAAGCACTGTTGCTCGTGGACTCTGCCAGGGTCGCCCGGATTGCGGGCCTGAAGCAACAGAAAGCGGCGAGCCATTGACATCCCTTTTTCTTAACTGTGGGCGCCTCTCAAGTCCAGAGAATCAATCCACTGTCCAGGTGTCGCCCTGGTTAAAGAGGCTCTGCAGAGGAGGCTTGCCACCAGTGTCCTGCTGGGCTGACCGCACCTGATCTTCCATGGAATGCTCATAGGTCGGTCGCTGCACCTGTCGGAACATGCCGACGGGCAGTGGTAGGGAGCCGTCCGAGACCCCCATCGCCGCAATCATCTGTGCCATTCCAGGATTCAGCTTGGTCTTGTCGTAGACCAGCAGGTCTTCAGCGCTGAACTCCTCACCCAGCTCGACTACCTTCAGCTCGAGTCCATCGGCGAGGATGCCGAATTGGCTCTCCTTACCGAAGATGAGCGGCTCCCCGTGGATCAGTTCTACGGTGGCGTCGTCCTTGGTCTTCTTGCCTACTTCGTGCGCAAAGGCACCGTCATTAAAGATGATGCAGTTCTGCAGGATTTCAATAAAGGCTGCACCCTTGTGGGCGTGCGCTTCTTTAAGTATCGCCTGGCAGTGCTTGCCCCACATGTCAGCGGTTCGACCGACGAAGGTGGCGCCGGCGCCCAGGGCCAGGCTGACCGGGTCAAAGGCCGGGTCAATGGATCCCAGCGGACTCGACTTGGTGCGCTTGCCCAGTCCCGAGGTGGGGGAAAACTGGCCTTTGGTGAGACCATAGATCTCATTGTTGAAGAGCAGGATCGTGAGGTCGATGTTGCGGCGCAGAGCATGGATCAGGTGGTTGCCGCCGATGGACATCATGTCACCGTCTCCGCCCACCACCCATACTGAAAGCTCCGGATTGGCCATTTTCACGCCGGTGGCCAGTGCCGGGGACCGACCGTGAATGGTGTGGAATCCATAGGTGTTCATGTAGTAGGGGAACCGGGCCGCACAGCCGATGCCCGAGACCACCACCATGTTCTCGCGGGGAACCTGTAGGTCCGCCAGCGCACTCTGGACGTGCTTGAGGATGGCGTAGTCGCCACAGCCCGGGCACCAGCGTACTTCTTGATCGCTGACCAGATCCGAGCGTGACAGCGAGATGATGGGTTGCTCGCTCATGTTCTCAGGCCTCTCCGTAGAGTTCAGCGTCGATGGCCGCGATCAGCTCATTCACCGTAAATGGAAGCCCCTGCACCTTATTGCAGCCTCGAGCATCTACCAGGTATTCAGCTCGGAGGATGCGAACCAGCTGACCGAGGTTCAACTCGGGGACCAGGATCTTGTCATAGCGTCGCAGAATATCGCCCAGGTCAGGGGGGAGTGGATTGATATTGCGGAGGTGGACGGAAGAGACATCCTTGCCCGCGGCTCTGGCCTTGTGCACTGCGGTGGTGATCGAGCCGTAGGTACCGCCCCAACCGACCAGCAGCAGATCGCCGCCGGTTTGACTGCCAGTGATCGTGGTTGGAGGCAGGCTATCGGCGATGCGCGCTACTTTGTCGCGGCGTAGGCTGCACATTCGGTGGTGGTTGGCCGGGTCGTAGGACACGTTACCGGTGAGGTCCGCCTTCTCAAGCCCGCCTACGCGATGCTCTAAGCCGACAGTTCCGGGCTTGATCCAGGGCCTGCTGAGGCTCTCAGGGTCTCGTGCATAAGGCTGCAGCACCTCACCGCCGTCCAGCAGGAAGTCAGGATCAATGTTGGGCAGCTCGTCGGCTTGCGGGATTGCCCATGGTTCCGAGCCGTTGGCGAGATAGCCATCGGTGAGTAGCAGTACTGGGGTTCGGGTGCTAATGGCAACCTGAGCTGCTTCAAAGGCCGCTGCAAAGCAGTCAGCTGGTGATCGAGCCGCAATGATTGGGATTGGGCTCTCACCGTTGCGCCCGTACATGGACATCAGCAGGTCAGCCTGTTCCGTCTTGGTAGGCAGGCCGGTCGAGGGGCCGCCTCGCTGTACGTTGATAACCACCAGGGGCAACTCGACCATCATCGCCAGTCCCAGGGCTTCGCCCTTGAGGGCGAGTCCCGGCCCTGAGGTGCTGGTGATACCCAGAGAACCGGCGTAGCTGGCTCCGATGGCCGCACAGATGGCAGCGATTTCATCTTCCGCTTGAAGGGTCTTTACTCCATGCGCCCGCAGGTTACTCAGCTCATGGAGGATGTCCGAGGCCGGGGTGATTGGATAGCTGCCGAGGAACAGGTCCAGGTCTGCTTTGCGCGCGGCGCTCACCAGGCCCAGGGCGGTTGCTTGATTACCGGTCACATTTCGATACAAGCCTGGAGCTACCGTTGCCTCGGGTACTGAGTAGGTGCTGCGAAAGACTTCAGCGGTCTCCGCGTAGTAGTAACCGGTCTTAAGGGTCTTGACGTTGGCAGCAGCCACATCCGGCTTCTTCGCGAACTTATTCTCAAGCCAGCTGATCGTATGCTCCAGCGGTCGACTGTAGAGAAAGTAGACCATGCCCAGCGCAAACAGGTTCTTGGCCCGGTCTTTGTCTTTGGTTCGGAGCGGGGACTCCTTGAGCGCCTCGCGGGTCAGCTTGGTCATGTCGACCGTAATGACCTGCCATGCAGAAAGGCTCTCATCCTCGAGCGGGTTGCTCTCGTAGCCCGCCTTCTCAAGATTTCGACTGGTGAAAGATGCGCTGTTGATGAGGACCAATCCTCCCTTGCGGAGTCGGTCGATATTGGTCTTCAGAGCCGCCGGGTTGAAGGCCACCAGTACATCTGGCCGATCGCCTGGGGTGCGTATTTCAGTGGAGCCGAACTGAAGCTGGAAGCCAGAGACGCCAAACAGGGTTCCTGCTGGGGCGCGAATCTCGGCGGGAAAGTCGGGCAAGGTGGAGATGTCGTTGCCAACAAGAGCCGAGGTCTTGGTGAACTGGGTGCCGGTTAACTGAACTCCATCTCCAGAGTCGCCAGCGAATCGAATCACTACGCTCTCTAGTTGCTCGGAGTGCTCGGGCGGAGCTGAGCTTGGGGGAGTAGACAAGTGACCTCCGTTCACGGCCGTAGCGCGCCTGTGGCGTGCGAAAATCCGTGCGTTACTGTGCGCAACATACCTACCGACCTGCCTGTTATCTACCCTTATTGGGCCATGCTCAGGGCCCCAATGGCTAACCCCATACGCCTTTGCAGCTCTCGTACCGGCACCGGCGATACGAGCTGGTGCCGGCTAACGAGCGGGGAAGCAGCCGTAGCGCCCTTCGCCAACCGCAATCGAGGTTGAGCTGTTCAGAGGGCTGATCAGGATGCGGCTCTGCTCAGCAGTTCCCTCAAAGTTTACCGGGGCCTCTGAGGCTTCCATTTCGGCGCCTTCTGACTCGATCGAAAAGCCAGCGTAGGTAACGAAACGGTCATCCGCAGAGAGAAAAGGCTGGCCTGTCGAGACCTGCTCGAAGAAGTGCAGTGACACCGCTGTCTCGCGAGTGGGGACGAAGGGCTTGCCGACCGGTCGACTGCTACCGTCCTGGTTGATCAAAAGCCACTGTAGATGTCCTTTTTCCAGGTCGCTGCTGCAGATCAGAAAGCCTGAGCCGTCATGGAGCCACTTGAAGCAGATGAAAGTGCCGCGCCACAATGTTCGGGAGGCGCCGTCCAGCTCTAGCAGACGTAGTGCCTGGAATGGCCCATGCCCCTCAGGAGCTTGAGCGATGGCCAACTGACTGCCACGAGGGTCCCAGTCAAAGGCGACCCTGCCTGAGTAGTGGAACAGATCGCGCAGCGGTTTGCCCTCAGCGTCGACCAGCGCCAGCACATCCTCTCGGTCATCGCGCCGGCCATAGACCATGGCCTTTCCTTCCGGGTGCCAGGCTGGTCGGTAGAAAGATCCAGCTGGGCCGATCAACTGAGACTCCATGTGGTCGAGAGGATCGCAGAAGTGCAGCAGAGCATTGGAGTCTTCCGGGTGGTCGGTGCGCACCGCCAGGCGCCTACCTCCCGGTTGCCAGGCCCAGAACAGGGGTGCCCCGGAAGCGATGCGTACATCTTCTCCGTCGCCCTCGTAGGAGATCAGATCGAGATGCATCAGGTCACCCGCCTGATGGAGCACCATCAGATGCTCGTCGTCTGGCGCCCACTCAAGGTGTACTGGTGTTCCTTCATCCTCTGCCCAGGGCTCCCAGACTCTTACTCCATCCCGGTGCATCACGTAGACCTTGCTACCCGGCCAATAGCTGGGCAAGCCGTCGTCATCCTCGACGGTCTCTTCGATGCTGTCGACGCCGATCTCATCCTCGTCGGTGTCTTGGTCGCCATACACCACGAGCACCATTCCCTGACCGATCACATCGTTCGCTTCGTCATCGTTCGTTGCGCCGTCGCTGGGCGCTTGTACGACTTCCCATTCGCTATCGCTGTGCTCGTCGCCGATCCATGGCTCCCAAGGATAGAGTTCGCGGTTGTCAAACAGCGTTGGTAGCAGTCCGAACACAGCGATCCGCTTGCCGTCGGCGCTCGATACCGGATTGGTGAATACGAGACTGTCCTCAAGATTGCCGCACACTCCTGGCATCGCGGGCATCCCAGGAAGGGTTGAGAAGTCTTCGATGCTCCAGGTGAGCCGCTGTGTGCGCCGGCCATCTCCCTCGGCGATGTAGATGTGCCCATCTCTGCCCGAGTAGGTCACTTCCAGCTCGCGTGGCAATGCGTCTTCATTGCTTTCAACGGTGCTGTCTGGGAGGGGTGGGTACATCGCTTCATTCTACACGGTTATTGGCGCCCAATGGGTCGTCTTGAAGTCCGTCGCCGAGCGCCGTGAAGGATGCCCTGTCGGTCCACCTCGCTAACCATCTGTTCCAGCAGTGAGGCCACGATTCCTGCATCTTCCAGCTGTTGGTAGTGATTACCGCCGAGGCTGGGCTCAAAGTACACCTGCCCCGGGCTGTCCCGTCGTTCCAGACGCATGCGCATGGCCGGGTAGGGGAAGGTGACAGCCTCGGCCACGTAGCCTTCATCCAGTTCGCTAGCCTCCCACCACCGGATTTTCAACTCCAGTATCGGCAGCAGAATGGGTGCGAGCCCACAGATCTGTGCGGCCGGAGGGGGAGCGCCGTTCGGCCAGCTCTGGACGTAGTCGACAACGTCTTCAGCCCCCCAGTCGAGTAGATCCCTGGCTAGTGGCCACCAGCCTATGGTCAGGGTTTCTGGCCTTGGCCGCGCCAGGCGGCGTCGGGCCTCATCCAGCAGTTCTTGCGCTCCGGTTGCCCGGTAACCGGCCAGCATCGCCGCTGCATGGGCCGGGCCCGTGGTGTTGTCGAGCTCTTTGAGCAGTTGGAGTGCATGCTCCTTGAAGCTGGCCTCACCGGTGATCCGCCAGTAGCGGAGCAAGCCGTTGATTGCTTGTGGACCGCTGCAGGGTAAAGCGCTCAGTTGTGCTGCATTGCCGCGAAAGGGGCCATTTGCATCCACCACCCAGGCGTCACAGAGCAGCTCCAGCCATGCGCCTCTAGCGGTGGGCTCCAAGCCCGGGAAATCTTGCACTCGGCAGGCATCGCGTAGCCGTTGCAGCCAATGTTGTCGGTCGCTTAATTGGTAGAGCAGCAGCGCGCAGCGCAGCTGAGTCAGGTCGGCTGTATCAGGCTGGAAGCTTGGCAACTGAGCGACTGCTGAACGCAGTGCCTGGCGGCAGAACTCGGCAGCGGTGCTCATGGTCCATGCTCCCGAGTACAACGAAGCAGCAGCGCCACCCACTCGTCATCACAGAGTCGTTGTTCCTGGTCCAGGTGGCGTTGGGCAAAACAGTCAACTACCGCCTTCTCCTGATGGCAGAGGATGCCACTGATGATCAGCCCACCGCCCGGGGCCAAGCGAGAACACAAGGAGTCGGCTAGGTCGATGAGGACTGGCGCGATGAGGTTGGCGAAGACAATCGGGAACTGTTCGGCCGGAGCAGACTCTGGTCCGCCCTGGTAGAGCTCAATGCGGTCGACAAGGTCGTTCTCAGCAGCGTTCTCAGCAGCGGCGCTGATCGCTTGTGGGTCGGCATCGACAGCAACCGCGCGTTTGGCTCCCAGGGCCAGGGCAGCGAGGGCGAGGATCCCAGTTCCGGTGCCTACGTCGAGCACATTTGGCCGGGGGCCAGACCATGACTCCAGCAAACTATCCAGGAGCTGGCAGCAGCCTGCGGTGGTGAAGTGGGTTCCAGTGCCGAAAGCGAGGCCGGGGTCCAGGCGCAGCGCGGTCGTAGCGGCCGGCTGGGCTTCTTCCGTCCATGACGGGACCACTCGCAGCCTTTTGGACAGGGAGAATGCTTCGAAGCCTGCCTTCCAGGTGGCGTTCCAGTCTTGCTGAGCGATGGGCTTCAGGGTCAGTGCTAGGGGGGCCGGCGCAATGCCGTGCAGACATGCTTTTAGGTCGGCCAGCAGCTGCTCTCGCTCTCGCTTGCCATCGAACCAGGCCCGCAGTTCCAGTTCCTGGTCCGGGTTCTTGGGCAGGGGCGGAGTCCAGGAGCGTGGGTCGCCGCTGACAATGGGACCGTCCTGGTCGATCTCGAAGTGGAGTCCTCTATGGTCTTCTTGCAGGCCAAGCGCCCCCAGTTCCAGCAACAGTCCGCTCACTGTCGCTCCGTCGCTGTCAGCCAGGGTGAGGGACAGCTCCCACCAGCTGCAATCAGCGCTTGAGTCAGCGGGGGAAGATGCCATCGCTGTCTTCGGGAAGCTCGGTCTCGCCCCGCTCGACCAGCTCCCACCTGATGGCGGCTTCAACAAACAGGGGATGGGCGCTGGGCAGCATCTTGCCGTTGACAAAGAACGTTGGGGTGCCCGTGAGACCAGCATCTCTACCCTGGGCAATCTGCTCCTTCACTTCGTTGAGGATGCTGTCTTTCTCTAGACACTCCTCGAAGGTCTCAGTGTTGAGCTGAAGTTCGGCTGCGATGGAGCGCATTCTGTCGCTTCCCAGAGAGCCCTGATGATCAAAGATCAGGTCATGGAAGGGCCAGAATGCACCCTGTCGGCGACCACACTGGACTGCGATGGCCGCTTCGCATGCATCCGGATGCACATCTCGTTTGAGGTTGTCGTTGCAGGAGGTCCCCAGCGGATAGTTCTTGAATACAAAGCCGACCCGGTCACCGTAGCGGTGGGCAATGTCTTTCAAGTAGAAGCCGGCCAGCTTGCAGTGGGGGCAATCGAAGTCGGCGAATTCGGTGACGACGATGCCACCTTCCAGCTGCCCCTTGCTGCCATCGAATAGGTTGGTGACCAGGTCACGGACTTCCAGGTTTGGATAGCTTTCAATGAATTCGGCGACCGCTTTGCGGGCTGCTTCGAGGGCCTCTGCGTCATTGGTCGGAGCTCGCTCGTGTTGGTGGTGCTTGCTGTCCTTATGGCCGCTTTCCCGATGAGCTTTTGACTCTCCATCTTCAATCCAGCCCACGTAGCTATTGTAGGCGAGGTAGTTCCCGCCGAGCAGGACTAGCAGTGCAGCCCCAAGCAGGCTGGCTGAGCTGGTGCTCAGGTCCTGTAAGATTCCGCCAACTCCGCCGCCATGGCCGATGAAGGCGAAGCCGAGGCTCAGTGCCGTGACTGCATCGAGAGCGATGCAGTAGGGACAGAACCGGCTGATGACGAAGGCCTGGACGGCTAGCAGATAAAGGGCAAAGCAGAGCGCAGGGACGCAGGCTGCAGCGGTCAGTGCGAGATACTTTGCGCGCCTTTTGCTGTCGTTGCGCAGCGCCAGGCCAGCGAGCAGCGCAAGCATCAGGAAGAATCCAACGGCCGGCACTGAGACCGGTATTGCGGGTCGCTCAACGCCCAGTGAGATGCTGGCATAGCGGCTTGTATTCACCTCGGCGCAGCCACCTCCTGCCCCGCACATGCCCTCGAAGCCTAGGACCGCGGTGGCCGGTCCGGGCGGCGCGTGGTTGAGGTCGTAATGTCGGGCCGTAAGGGTCATCCCCAGCAGCATCCCCGCACAGGCGAGGGCCAGCAGGGCGATGGGGCTGGCCTTCTTCAGCATCTCTCTATTCCTCCAGGAGCTGGTCAATGGTCACGACTGTCTTGCGCATGAGGGCCGGACTGTAGCCCATGTGTCGCTCGCGGATCCTGCCGGCTCGATCAATCAGGATGAGCGTCGGTACCGACTTGACCTGCCAGTCACGTTCAGCAGCCTCACCGCCCCGGTCCAAGACCATCGGGTAGGAGACCGGGAAGCTGCCCAGGAATTCGCCTGCGTCGTCCTCCTCCTCATCAATGGACACCCCAATGACCACAACGTCACGCTCCCGGTACAGCTGCCAGGTGAGTTCCAGAGCTGGGGTCTCTTTGCGACAGGGTCGGCACCAGGACGCCCAGAAGTTGAGTACCACGATGTTGCCGCGCAGCTCTTTCAGGGTCTGTCGACCTCGGCGGCCGAGGAAGGGCAGGTCAAGCTGGGGCGCTCGCATGCCTAACTGACCGCCGACCGGCAGCTCGCTTACCGCGGCCAGCAACTCTGGGGCTACCGTGGGTGCTTGGCCGGGGGCCCGGTCCGAGTTGCAGCTGGGATCGTCCTTGCAGTCGTCGTCCTCACAGTCGGTCTCTCGGTCTTTGTCGTCGTCTTTCTCGTTGTCACAATCTTCAAAACCCAGTTCGGGCTCATAGCCTTTGCTCGGATCGTCCTGACAGCCTGGGTCCGCCGCGCAGCCGCTGTCTTCGCAGTCCGCGGCACCGTTGCCGTCGTTGTCGACGCCGTCGTTGCAGTCTTCAGGGCCGCTCAGATCCGAGCCGCTGCGTTGGTCGCCGCCGGTGTCTGGGCCTCTTGGTGGCGGCGTCCCGCGTTGGTCTTTGCGCTGGGGTCCGTCAAAGTCACCTTCACCAAAGCCTGCGGTGGCCGGGGCAGAGCCCTTCCGGGACTCTGCTGCCCAGGGGTCCTCCTCCTTGTCTGCGGAACAGGACACGAGTACCGACATCACAGCGGTCAGCAGGATGAAGAACAGCGTATTACAAGGGCGCATGGGCGAGCCGGATCAAACACGGCACCCACAATGCTGTCAACGCGAAGGGTGCCCGGGTCGGCGCGCTCTGTTAGCCTGCCCTCGCTATGGCGAAAGCGGGCAGGAGCTTAGGAGAAGGCGGGATCAAGACCATTGCGGTCAATAAGAAGGCGCGTCATCGATTCCACATCGAGGACACGGTCGAGGCGGGTCTGGTTCTGCTTG
>CETG01430811.1_pt1 | contig 12332 bp, 7 predicted proteins | sample 361471 | NCBI WGS metagenome assembly CETG01 (sample SAMEA2622696, study PRJEB7988) | marine metagenome | isolation source: saline water (ENVO:00002010), including | reverse complement strand
ATCGCCGTGTCCCCAGTTCAAATCTGGGTCCTGGCACCATCTTAAAAGCACCTGAAAGGGTGCTTTTTTGTTGAGAAAGAAATTTGTATAGTGTTTTTCAATACCTTTCAAGTAATAATCGGTCATGATTTCAGATTCAATTCTGCAACTAAGTGGTTATTGATATGGACAATCAAATTAAAATCAAAGGAAAATATAGGCCTGAAATAGATGGTCTTCGGGCATTTGCTGTTGTTGCTGTAATTATTAATCATTTCAATAAAGATCTTCTTCCAAATGGATATTTAGGAGTAGATATTTTCTTTGTGATCTCGGGATATGTAATTACATTATCTTTGGCAAATAAAGACAATGTAACATTGCTTGATTTTATTAGTGGTTTTTATGAAAGGAGAATTAAACGCTTAGTCCCTGCCCTAATTGCATTTGTATTGATATCTAGTCTTTTAATTTGCCTTTTTATTTCCGATACGGGAACTTTATTAAAAACAGGCGTTTCCTCTCTTTTTGGTCTATCTAATTTATATCTTTATAAAATATCGACTGACTACTTTGCTCAAGAAGCAGAACTTAACATTTTTACTCATACATGGTCTCTTGGAGTAGAGGAACAATTTTACTTTTTATTCCCTTTCTTGATCTGGTTTACAGGCTTTAGCAAAAAAGCAAAAAAAGCTTACAGGAATCTGTTTATATCAATTTTATTTCTTACAATTTGCTCCTTAATCGGCTTTATATCACTTTACAAAACAAATCAACCTGCTGCTTACTTTTTAATGCCAACCAGGTTTTGGGAGATGGCAACAGGGTGCATGTTATTTTTAGGTATTAAAAAACAAGTTAATATTATAGAAAGACTGAAAAATATCTCACCTTTCTTTATTTTAATTGCAATTATATTCATAATGTTTTTACCAATTTCTACAGCTGTGCCTTCTACTATATCAATAGTTATTTTGTCAGCAATATTAATTATATGCTTAGAGAAAGATACATTTTTATTCAATTTTTTTACAAATAGCAAAGTTGTTCATATTGGCTTAATTTCTTACTCTATATATCTATGGCACTGGGGAGTGCTGTCTATAAGCAGATGGACAATAGGCATACATTGGTGGTCTATACCCTTTCAAATTCTAGCTATATATTTATTAGCAATCAGTTCTTATAAATTTGTTGAATTGCCAATTAGAAAAAAATCACTAGGAATCAAAAGGTATTTATCTATATCCATTGGACTTATAAGTTTACTTCTATCTTATCTAGTTTTATTTTTGCTCTCTAATCCATTAAGGGATAAATTATTTCTAGGTGACAAAAATAGAATTAACAATTACTCTGAAAATGAATTATGGAATAGGAGTTTATGCAATAATATTGCATTAAATAAAAATGATACTTTTGACATTAAATATTTTGATAGATGTTGGTTTAAATCTAAAAGTAATTCTGTCTTTAATAAGACAAAAGAGCAAAAAATTTACTTTTATGGGAATTCATACAATGAACAATTAATGCCTATTCCAGCAATACTAATACAAAAAAGAAAATATATTAAATTCAATTCATTTTTCACAAATAAATGTGTGGTTTCTAGAAGAATAAGAAGCGATAGTGAATTATTTAAAAATTGCGATCAAGTCTTCCAAAGATATATAAATTATTTCAATACCACATCTAAAGAAGGAGATATTTTAGTTATATCAAATTCTTATCATCAATTCTTTTATCCCAAAACAAAATTCTTAGTTTCTGGAGAAAAAGTTCCACAAGGAAAAATCATAGAGGAATATATGAATGAGTTTAAAGATCTATCTATTAAAATGACTGCTCAAGGTAAGAAACTTGTTGTAACTAGTCCTATACCAATAATAAATAAAAATCCAGCTATTTGCGGCAATTGGTATGCTAAATTCAATAATCATTGTATTTATGGAGATTTATATGACAATCAGACCAATGAAAAGCTCTCTAAGCTAGCAAATAATTTCATGTCTTTAAAAAGATATGGAGTGACATATTTAAATATTTATGATTTGCTTGAAAAAATTTTTGAAGATGATAAGCCCAATATCTTCATCTATTTCTTTAATAATACTCATTTATCTAGAATTGGTGCTTTAGAATTAACTGATTACTTTGAGAATAAAGTTTTAAATATTCACAAAAAAAATAAGTCAAAAATCTTAAATCAAACCTAATTTCAATAAAAATAATTGCGATATATAAATTTTAGGATTTTACCTGAATATTTATCAATGCTTAAAAAATCACCATCAATATGTAATCTTTTTTAAGAGAGACTAAAATCAGCCAGTCATCTATTAAAATTAATTAGAAATCAATCAAAAATGAATTTTTGTGATTTACAGAAATGAATTTTCTACAAAATCTTAATTCGGCCTCCAAATCAACCCAAAAGAAAAACTAATGGCAATTTTAGTTACAGGTGCTGCAGGCTTTATTGGCTTTCACTTAAGCAAGAGATTATTAGAAAATGGTTTTGATGTAGTAGGTTTTGATAATTTAAATCCTTATTATGACCCAAGTCTAAAGAAGGCTAGATTAACTGAGCTCATGAAAATATCAGATGAATTAAGCAAAGAATTTGTTTTCGTGAAAAATGACTTGGAAAATAAAGAAGCAATAGAAATGTTATTTCAAGAGAACGATATTAAGAAAGTTGTTAATCTAGCTGCTCAAGCAGGAGTTAGATATTCAATTGAAAATCCTTCTGCATATATACAAGCAAATTTGGTAGGTTTTGGGAACATTTTGGAAGGCTGTAGGCATAACAAAATTGAACATCTAATATATGCAAGTAGCAGTTCTGTTTATGGTGGTAATACAAACCTTCCTTTTAGAGAAGATCAAGGAGTAGACCATCCTGTAAGTCTTTATGCTGCGAGCAAGAAATCTAATGAATTAATGGCTCATACCTATAGTCACCTTTATCATTTACCTGCAACAGGACTAAGGTTTTTTACAGTTTATGGCCCCTGGGGAAGGCCTGACATGGCTCTATTCCTTTTTACAAAAGCAATTTTAGAAAAGAAAAAGATTAAAGTTTTCAACAAAGGAGAAATGAGCAGAGACTTTACATTTATTGATGACATTATTGAAAGTCTAATTCGAGTAATAAACAAACCACCACTTTCAAACCCAGATTATGACTGTCTTAACCCAAATCCATCTAATAGTTGGGCACCACACAAAGTTTTTAACATAGGGAATTCATGTCCGACGCCACTTATGGAGTATATAAAAGCAATAGAGGATTCCTTAGGGATGAAAGCAGAAAAAGACTTCTTACCTTTACAGCCAGGTGACGTTCCGGCTACAGCCTCAGACACTACGCTCCTTGAGAGCTGGACTGGATTTAAGCCAAACACTCCTATAAAAGAAGGAGTTTCCCAATTTATCGAATGGTATAAAGGTTTTTATAATGTTTGAATTGAAATTAATGCGATGATAAATTAACAAAAGAAATAAAAACTTGTCTGAAATAATGGATAACGCGCTAGATTAGTTCTAATTATTAGCAGTAGAAACCTGCAATAAGCAATTCCCAAAGAAATTTTGACTAGCTTACCTGACATTAATACATGCCAAGTAGCCATTATTGGGCTTGGATATGTTGGACTCCCTTTAGCCGTGGAAATTGCAAAAACTAAAAATTGTGTTCGCACAAATAAGATTTTAAAAAGGAAAGTTATTGGATTTGATATCAATGAAGATCGTTTAAATGAATTAAGGAATGGGATCGAAAGGACTCTAGAAATAACCCAAGATGAACTTTATAAAGCGAAAGACATAGAATATACAAATAATGAAGAAATTTTGGCAAATGCTGACGTATATATAGTGACAGTACCTACTCCTATTGATTCGTCTAAGAAACCATACTTAAATCCACTTATTAAAGCCAGTGAAACAGTAGGAAGAGCAATTAAACATAGAAGTGAAGTACAGAAATCAAAGGATAATCAAACTAGTCCTATTGTTATTTTTGAAAGCACGGTATTTCCTGGAGCAACTGAAGAAATATGTGTACCAATAATTGAAAAGGAGTCAGGTTTACTGTTTAATAATACAGAAAATAATAAAGGCTTCTTTTGTGGGTATAGCCCTGAAAGAATAAATCCAGGAGATAATCAACATCGACTTATAAATATAACTAAAATCACCAGTGGCAGCTCTAAAGAAGTTTCGGTTTGGGTAGATAATCTCTATGGATCAATAATTAAAGCTGGAACTCACATGACAAAGAATATAAAGATAGCAGAAGCAGCCAAGGTAATAGAAAATACACAAAGAGATTTAAATATCGCTTTAGTAAATGAACTGGCAATAATCTTTAATCACATCGGAATTGACACCTTAGATGTTCTTGAAGCAGCAGGCACAAAATGGAACTTCTTACCTTTTAAACCTGGTCTAGTAGGGGGACATTGCATTGGTGTTGACCCCTATTATTTAACATATAAAGCGGAACAACATGGCTATCATTCTCAAGTTGTTTTAGCCGGCAGAAGAATTAACGACGGAATGAGTAGTTGGGCGATTAACCTATTAGTACTAAAGCTCGCACAGAAAGGAATCTGTATTGGTAACGCTGAAATACTCTTACTGGGACTGACTTTTAAAGAAAATTGTCCTGACATACGAAATACTCTTGTCGTTGATTTAATCAAATCTCTAAAGAAATATAATATGAGACCAACAGTAGTTGATCCTTGGGTAGATACAAAAGAGGCAAAGAGAGAATATCAAATTGAAGTATCACCTGAAATACCTCCAGATAAACAATTCACTGCTGTCATATGTGCTGTTGCACATAATGAATTTAAAATGTTAACAAAAAGCCAATGGCAACAATTAATAATCGAGAATGGTATTTTATTTGATTTAAAGGGTATTATGCCTAGAGGAGTTAATCCATTACGGATGTAATTAAACTTCAAAATATTTATAATTTTCTTGGGGGAAAAATTAATGTCTTTCAGTAGTAAATACGAATCTAAAACTGTTAAAGAATTAATCTTTAAGCTATGGGGTCACTTATCTCGAAGAAGACATTTTCAACTATTATTAGTTCTTATAATTATGGTAATCAGTAGTGCTACTGAAGTCCTTAGTCTTGCAGCGGTCTTACCTTTTCTTTTAGTTTTAGCCAACCCAAATAGCCTATGGGAAAGACCTCTAATACAGCAAATATCTTTATCAATAGGAATTAATAACTCTGAACAACTTTTGCTCCCAATAACTATTATCTTTGCATCATTTTCAATTTTGTCTGGGATAGTAAGAGTTTTTAACCTATGGCTAAATGGTCAAGTTGCAGCAATAATTTGCGCTGATTTAAGTTTTGAAGTCTATAGAAAAACTCTTTTCCAGCCATATACAACTCACTTGAATAGGAGTACAAGTTATATGCTAGCTGTAATAACAAATGATGTAGGAAGATTAAGTAGCCTTATAACCTCATTATTGCTATTAATTAGTTCTTCAATAACTATCTTGAGTTTAATGGTTACTCTTATAGCTATTAATTGGGTTACATCTATAAGTGCTGGCTTAATTATAACAATAACTTACCTTATTACATTAAAAATAAATAATAAGTCTCTAATAAGGAATGGCATAATCCAACAAAATCTAAGTAGAAGTCTTATAAAATCAATGCAGGAAGGACTTGGTGCTATTAGAGATGTATTGCTAGATAGTAGTCAAGCCTTTTATCTGAAACTATATACAAGTTCAGATCGGCCTATGAGAAGAGTTTCAGCTCAATCAGATTTCTTAACGAGTTATCCAAAACTAGTCCTAGAGCCATTAGGGATGGTAATTATTGCATCAATTGGATTTATCCTTGCTAAAAGAGGAGGTATTACTGAGGCACTCCCGATGATAGGTGCGTTAGCACTTGGAGCGCAAAAACTACTTCCTTTAGCTCAAAAGGTTTATGAGGGACTAGCAGGCATCTCAAGTGCAAAAGAGAGTATGGGTATAGTTCTATTTTTACTAGACCAGAAAATCCCAGATTCGCATATACTTAATCGAGCTGAAGCATACAATTGGGAGGAAAAGATATCATTTAAAGATGTCAGTTTTAAGTATTCTGAAAATGAGTCAAGTGTTCTAGAAAATTTAAATCTCATAATACATAAGGGAGAAAGAATTGGTTTAATTGGCTCAACTGGAAGTGGTAAAAGTACAACTTTAGACCTTTTAATTGGACTACTTATGCCAACAACAGGTAATATCTTTATTGACAATGAAAGTCTACACAATCTTAAAAAGCCAAGACTTCTATCTAGCTGGAGAGCCTTAATCGCACATGTACCACAAAATATATTTTTAGCTGACTGCAGTATTGCCGAAAATATCGCTTTTGGTATTTCCAAAGACTTAATTGACATAGATCAAGTAAAAAAAGCAGCTAAGAAAGCTCAAATTTCAAGCTATATAGAAAGTACCCCTAATAAATATGATACATTTGTAGGAGAACAAGGTATAAGACTAAGCGGGGGACAGCGTCAAAGAATTGGAATTGCCAGGGCACTATATAAGGATGCAAAATTACTTGTATTCGATGAAGCTACTAGTGCATTAGATAACAATACTGAGAAAGCAATTATGGATTCAATTGAATCTCTAGATAGAGATATAACTATACTTATAATTGCCCACAGATTAACTACAGTAGAAAGATGCGACCGTGTTATTTATATTAAAAACGGTAAAGTTGAAAAGGATGGTCCTCCAGAAAAAATACTTAAAAACATTAGTTTTAAAAAGTAATAGGTATATAAATATTTGAATCCAGAAGGTGCTATGATAGTATTCATAATACTTCTAAATAATCCCTCTTGATGAATTAAATTAAATTAAATTAATCATTTTTAATTACAAAAATTTGCTTAAATTCTCCTTTCATACCTTTTCAGGTGATAAATTGATTTACTATTCAGACTGAATAGTCACTGCTCAAACATAATATAAAGATGTGTGGACTTTCCGGGCTACTAAGTTTTGAGGATTTAGAAGCCGACACAATTGAGAATTTAGTTTTTAAAATGGGTAATGCAATTACTCATCGGGGGCCAGACGACTCAGGAATTTGGATAGATAGCGATGCAAGATTTGGCTTAGCACATAAACGTCTTTCAATAATTGATTTGTCTACTGCTGGTCACCAGCCAATGAAGAGTAGTTCTGGACGGTACGTAATTGCTTTTAACGGAGAAATATACAATCACTTAGAGTTAAGAAATAAACTATTTAATGAGAGTAAAACCTCGAAATGGATTGGCAGTAGTGATACAGAAACTTTGATTACATGTATTGAGACATGGGGTTTACTTAAGACCTTAGAAGAAAGTGTTGGAATGTTTGCTTTTGCATTATGGGACAGAAAAAAAAAGAGCTTAACTCTAGTAAGAGATAGATTTGGGGAGAAGCCTCTCTATTTTGGTTATACTAGAAGTGGTACAAGCAAAACTTTTTTATTTGGCTCTGAGCTTTCATCCTTTCGTGCTTGTGATCTATTCCATCATGAAATTAATAAACAAGCCCTTACTCAATTATTTAGATTTTCTGCCATAGCAAGTCCACTAAGTATTTATGAGGGAATAAATCAACTAAAGCCAGGATCTTTAGTGAAAATAAATTATCATAATAGGAATGAAGAACTGAATCAAGAACAATGGTGGGATTCAAAAAATCAATTTTTAACTAATTATAAAAATCAAAGCAAAAGTATTAGCATTAACAAATCAGAAATGGAAGAAAAAGAGTATGAAAATCTTGTAGAAGAATCAATAACCAAATCTATTTTGCAACAAAGTGTAGCAGATGTAAAAGTGGGGACATTCCTTTCAGGAGGTATCGATTCATCATTAATAACTACTTTGTTACAAAGAAATAATCAAAATCCTATAAATACATTTACTATAGGCTTTGAAGAATCAAATTATAATGAAGCACCATTTGCATCAGAAGTTGCAAAACATCTTGGAACAAATCATACTGAAATAATATTAACTTCGAAAGATGCTATTAATTTAATACCAGATATTCCAAATATTTACTCTGAACCTTTCGCGGATTCATCTCAAATTCCTACACATCTAGTCTGCAGAGAGGCTAAAAAGAGTGGATTAAAAGTTGTTCTAACTGGAGATGGAGGTGATGAATTATTTGGTGGTTACACAAGATATGTTTGGGGACCTGATCTTTGGCAAAAACTTCAATACCTACCTTTTACAGCAAGAAAGATTTTAGGTCGATCAATCTTATCAATATCATCGAATAAATGGGATTTAATAGGTAGAAAATTTCCTATAAATAATTTTGGACATAAAGTACATAAACTTGCCGTTAGATTAGCTCATGTAAGGAATTCATATGAATTATATTGCTCACTTGTAAGTCAATGGGAAGAACCAACATTATTATTTAACAACAAAGAAGGTAACATTTTAATCAATGAACCAAAATCTCCAATAGATATTTTAATACCTGAAGAATTAAAAGAAGATAAAGTCAGTCAAATGATGTTAATGGATATACTTAATTATTTGCCAAATGATATTTTGACAAAAGTTGATAGGGCTGCAATGTCATCAAGTCTGGAGACAAGAGCTCCTTTACTTGATCATAGGGTAGCTGAAATTGCGTGGGGACTTCCTATGGATATGAAAGTGAGATCAATTAACAAACAAGTTTCAGGTAAATGGATTTTGAGAAAAATACTGAATAAATATCTTCCAAAAAAAATGTTTAATAGGCCAAAAACAGGATTTGGTATACCTATTGGGGAATGGTTGCGAGGGCCACTTAAAGAATGGTCCCACGACTTACTCTCACCTGAAATACTTAAAAAGCAAGGATATCTTAACCCTGAAATAATTAAAATGGTTTTGGAAGAACATATGTCAAGGAAGTATGACCATACTAATAAACTATGGTCAATACTTATGTGGCAAGGATGGTTGGGAAAATGGCATTAAATATCTTTATTAATTCAAAAAAAAAGTTAAAAAAAAATGTAACTACAATACTTTATATTACATATGATGGGATCCTTGATCCTCTAGGTGAGAGTCAAATAATACCTTATATTATAGGTATTAAAAACAAAAATAGAGCTATACATATACTTAGCTTCGAAAAGAATAGTAAAACTAAGAAAGAATGTTTAGCAATGAAGGTGATGCTAAAACAACATAATATAACCTGGCATAATCAAAATTTTACAGAAAGTTTTGGTTTGATCGGTAAAATAAAAGATTTAATTGTTATGTATATTAAAGCATCGATTATTTCATTAAGATACTCTGTTAACCTAATACATGCACGCAACCATAATGCTGCGGAGGTTGGGTTATTTACAAAAAAAATTTTTAGAACAAAACTAATATTTGATTTAAGAGGCCTATGGGTAGACGAAAGAGTTGACAAAGGGAGTTGGAATCTAGATAATTATTTTGATCAAATACAATATAAATACTACAAGCATAAAGAAAGAGAATTACTTAAATACTGTGACAAGCTTGTAGTTCTATCTAAGGCCGTTGTGCCAGAAGTCCTTAGATTAGGAGCAGGTCAAATCGATAAAATAACAGTAATACCCTGTTGTGCAGATTATAAACATTTTTCAATGGTCGACACGAAAATAAAATATAAGTCTAGGGAGGGATTCTCAATTCCAGAACAAGCAATAGTAATTGGTTATTTAGGATCTGTGGGTAAAATGTATAGAGCTGATATATATATAAAATTAATAAATCTAGCTATTAAAGGAGGTCATAATGTATATGGACTTGTGATAACAAAAGACAATTCAGACTTCATTTATAAATTAAATAAATATGGCACCAAAGAAACAAAAGATAGAGTATGTATAAAATCGGGATCAAGGCCGCAAATCCCTAAATTACTTATTAACATGGATATACTAACCTCATTTATAGAACCAACTTATGCAAAGATATCATCATCACCCACGAAAGTTGGAGAAGCACTTGCCTTGGGAATACCAGTAATTAGTAATGCTGGTATTGGGGATATAGCAGAAATAACAAATCAATTAAATTGTGGCTATGTAATAAATAATTTTTCAGATTTTTCTATATTAAATATATGTGAGAATCTTCAAAATATAAAAAAGTTGGGTGGAATTGATCTTAGAAATCGTTCAAGAAAAGTACTGGGACTTGAGCAAGGTATAAAAAAATATAATCAAATATACTCTGATATTATAGAAAGGATTTAATTCATCTTCAAAGTTTTATACCAATTCCAGGCATCAGAAATAATATCATGAAGATTAGAAGAATCAGGTAACCAACTTAACTCTCTCTGTGCTTTTTCAGAACAAGCAACAAGGACTGGAGGATCTCCTGCCCTCCTTTCACTAGAACTTATTTTTACATTAGTTCCTGTAATATATTCAACGGTTTTTATTACTTCCTTCACAGAAGATCCCTTGCCAGTGCCTAAATTATATACATGTTGACCTGGTTCATTCAAAACCTTTTTTAGACCTAAAACATGTGCTTTTGCAATATCAACAACATGAGTATAATCTCTAATACATGTACCATCTTTTGTCTCATAATCCTCTCCAAATATATCTAAGAAATCTCTATCTCCATTTGCAACTTCTAAGGCAATAGGAATTAAATGAGTCTCAGGAATATGATTTTCTCCTAAATCGTAATCAGGATGAGCTCCTGCAGCATTAAAATATCTAAAGATCACACTATTCATATCATAAGCCTTGCCAGAATCAGTAATAACATTTTCAATCATCAATTTGCTTCTTCCATAGGGGTTTATAGGAAGCTGAGGAACATCCTCAAGAATGGGAATAGTCTCAGGTATGCCATAAGTAGCACAAGTACTTGAAAAAATAATAGGTATATTAGAATTTAAATTTAACTTATTTCTTCTCATTTTCTCATAGTAAATTTCCTCAAGTAAAGTAATAGTCTCTACAACATTATTTCGATAATATTTCAAAGGCTGATTTACGCTTTCTCCAACATAGGCATAAGCAGCGAAATGAATTATTGCATCAACTAAATGTCCTTTTGTTGCCGGATGTAATCCAGACAAAATATCCCTCAAAAATTCATTATTTCCGACCTGACTAATAACCAATGGTACTTTTAAAATATCTTCAACAGTAGTTCTATGACCATAGACTAGATTGTCTAAAACCAAAACATCATAACCTGTTAACTGCAATTCCCTTACGGTGTGACTGCCTATATATCCAGCGCCACCAGTTACCAGAACAAGCATTATGAATCGACAGGATAAAGCAATCCTAAAGTACTAAACGCTAAATATCAAATCATTGTATTTATACTTTTCTTAAAAATATAAATTAATTTTTATATGTTTTATTAAAAATATCAAGATATTTTTGCCTGTTTGATTTTATCGAATATTCCTTAATTACCTTCTGCCTAGCATTAGAACCAATAACTTTCCTTAGATGGGGGTCTTCAATCAAAGAAGTAAGTCTATCAATCCATTCAGAGTGAGAAGCAACAAGGAACCCCGACACTCCATCATCAATTACTCGACCATTACAGCCGATCATAGTTGCTACAGCAGGAATGCCTAAGGCCATGTACTGAAGTGCCTTGAGGCCACTTTTACCAAGCACCCAAGGATCATCAAGAGGAAGTGGATAAACACCAATATCCATTTTCTGAAGGGTAGGCACCTCAGTCTGTGTTGACCAGGGTACAGTTTCTACATTAACCCCAGATAAATCAAAGTCCCTAGCTCCCATAACTAAAAGCTTGATATTATATTTTTGAGACAGTTCTCTGAAAACATTATCCAGTAAATGGAGGTATGGAGAGGTTGAATAACTTCCGCTCCAACCTATTACTATTTGATTTTTTTGAGTATAATTATTAACTGGTATATAAAGATCTGTATTAATAGTAGAAGATATATCCGTTGTATTTATATTATATTTTCTGGCTAATTGATCTAAAACTGGTGTACAAGTAATTACATGATTCGCTTTAGACATCAGAAGAAAGTACCTTTTATTCGACTTGAAAATCCTAGCAATCTTATTTACATCTGATGTTCTGTTCAAATGAATCATATCGTCTATATCATAAATAATCTTTTTTGCAGCTAAACAATATAATCGTTCGATCAAAGATGGTCCTACAGGGACGATATTGAGAGCAATATAAATGCCATCAGCAGAAAAGACTGATGGTAGTAAAATCAATCTACGAAAAAAACCATTAATAACAGAAAAAATTTTAAGTATAGTCTTACCACGCAAATAA
>CETG01191868.1_pt1 | contig 12337 bp, 16 predicted proteins | sample 361471 | NCBI WGS metagenome assembly CETG01 (sample SAMEA2622696, study PRJEB7988) | marine metagenome | isolation source: saline water (ENVO:00002010), including | reverse complement strand
TGTTGATAATGAAAGAAGTTAATCTGTGAGGTAATTTTCTTTGATCGATTACTCCTATTGAGGTCCCATTGGCTTCTAGCCATATAGTTCTCCATTTTTTGCCATTGATATTCATGAGGCTGGGTAATATTCAGATGAAAAGAGTAATAAATATCTAGATATAGTTTGATTAGAATTGTACTTGAGATCTGATGGGGAAATCTAAAGTTGCCTTACCATTGAGTTTAACTAGTTCAATTACGACGGATAGCCCTGAAATTTCCTTTCCTGCACTTTTCAAAATATTTGAAATACATTTTACTGTACCTCCTGTTGCTAACAAGTCATCAACGATTGCAAATTTTTCGTATTTATTTAGAGAATCTTTTTGAATCGATAAGGAATTGCTACCATATTCCAAGTCATAAGATTGACATATTAAATCACCGGGCAATTTTCCAGGTTTTCTTGCTACAATCATCGGTTTTTTTAACTTTAATGCAATGCTTGAACCCAATAGAAATCCTCTTGCATCTATAGCTAATATTGCTTCACAGTCATAAAAGATTTGATCATTTCCCATTGTTTCTATGAGGTCAGAATACATACCCGGACTGGACAAAATAGGTAAGAAATCTCTAAAGATTATTCCATCCTCAGGGAAATTTGGATAGGACTTAATTAGTTTTTTTAGTTGATTGGATAGCATGCTTTTTTAATTAAGAAAATAGAAATGATTGAAAAATTCAATTATAGCTCATTATAAAACTAATTAGGCTAAATGGAATTACTGATTTCGATTGTTAGATTTAAAAAAGATACATCTCTCAATCTACAGCAATGAAATTGAGCTTAAAATTTTCTGGGAATTAAATTTAAAGTTTATCTTTGAAAAAGACAAACTTCTCATTTTGATAAGTTTAAAATAAAAGTATTATAGATTGGATTTATCTCTTCTTTTGATAAAATTTTTTAAAATTTAGAAGGGCGGGTTGTTTTTACCCCGCCCTTTGAGTCAAAGCAATAGAGAGAAACACCTGCTTTTATGAATCATTTCGACTCATATGTGTTGATGGTACGTGGAGAGAGATCTGCCACACGCACCCATTAATTTTCTTGTTTTTTCTGGTGGTTTTTCTCGTCTTTGAGCTTTTTCTTGTCAGGGGCTAAAGCCTTTAATTCCTCTTGAAGTTTATTTTCTTGTATTTCAATGATTTTCAGGCGAGATTGGTACGCCTCTTCAAGTCTCTTGCGTGATAGCTCCAGACTTTCAAGCTCATCTTCCCTTCGTTTACGTTTAAGACTTTCTAATTGGCTGTCAGATACAACGTAAATAGTCCTCATTGGGGAGAAGATGGAATCAGTCATGATTGGTTCGAATAGAGATGTGTACATAGTTTGTTTAACAAGACTCCTTAAATATGAGTCAATTTCCTGTAATCATTAATACTGTAAACCGAAGGAATTTATTCGGTAAATATCACTCGATTCGGTTTTCTAGAATAAATAGTCTAAGAAACCCTAATGTATTGAGATCTTTTTTTTGGATTGTTGTTAAATATTATATTTTTCCAATTTAATATTTAAACCAGTTGTATTTTAGTAGTATTTATATAGTTCTTTCTATTAATTTAGTAAGCGCTCAAAATACCATTTAATTTTCTTCTTAAATTATTATGCCAGCAATTAATTTAAAGACTTCTGTCGCATTTAATGAAGAGACTGATTTACTTAAAGAGCTTTCAAGAAGTCTATCTGTCATGACAGGCAAGCCCGAATCTTATGTCATGACTTCTATTGAATCTGACGTAATGATGACTTTTGGAGGTAGTACTGAACCCTGCTGCTATGTTGAAGTTAAATCAATAGGAGCATTGAAGCCCTCTGAGATGTCTAGAGATATATGTAAATTAATCTCATCTAAATTACAAATCCCTGAGAATCGTATTTATATCGAATTTGCAGATGTTCAAGCGAAATTTTGGGGATGGGATGGAAGAACTTTTGGCTAGTTTAAAGTCTTAATGTCTTAAAGTATAATTAACCTTAATAATTTTGAACCCTTAATAAGATAATGGATGATTCTAAGAATTAAATTTCTCCTTATTGTTTTTTTTGATTTCCTGAAGTGCTTTTGATCCCTCTGTAAAGGTTTTTCTAATCCACCAAATTGCCATGATTATAGTCATCAGAGAGAATAAAACCATTGATGAGATTGTTTGATTCATTTAATTCCCTTTAAAAAATTTGCAATAAATAGCTGTTGTCTATTCCTTTTCTTATTGGAAGGCTATTATAGATCTCCTAAGCATTTATTATGGCACACTTCTCTCTTTGTTTAGCATTATCAATGATTGGATTAATTTAAAAACCAAACAATATCAAGAATCCTCTCAAGGTAACTACTCTTCTGAGATTTCTCTACCAATAATAGTTATTGAGGCTAATTTTCTTTGTTTATTTAGTCATTTGAAGAATTTTATTCCTTTCTTGTATTATTATGTCTTATATGGAAACTGATGCAGAGAGAAAGAAACGTTTTCAATCTATGTCGAGTGCTGAGAGGAGGATCTTAATAAGGGAAAAGATGAAAGCTCAAGGATTGGAAGAGGGAAGTGGTGTGCCTGGTAAAGATTTATCATCTTATGATGAAGATGAAATTTGGGACCTCATTCAAATCCTCAGTTCTTTTAAGTAGACGCAAGAAAAATAGAGGACGAGATTTATTCTTCATGCAAGATAAAATTTCAATATTCCTTCTCAGTAGCCTTATTAGTCTTAAAACTTTTTAGAGGGATAATTTGTTTTGCAATCAAAAATATGGTTTCTCGCATATTACTAACAAGCTGAGATTTAAACTTACAAAAAACTGAAAATGGATTTAGGAGCACTATTTCTTGAAGCATTCTCTTAGGAAGTTATCAAAAAGCAAGAAATCTATGGGAATCAAAGTAATCAATTTTATTTCTGGGCGAGATCTATTAATCTAGGTAGATCAATTGATTAGGTCTTTATTGAAATTTAATCTAATGTGATTATTCAATTTAGAAAAGACAAAGAAATACCTTCTTAAAGGGAATATAATTCTAAATTGAATTATAAGTGTGAGTTTTGAGAGATTGACAAAGCCAAGAATTTTCATCTAGTTTAAACATCAACTAATGGAATGTAATTTGATATGCGAAATTAGCTTCTTTTATTAATTATAAAAAACAAAAGGAATCATATGAATGCATGAGTTTTTTTGGTGCATATATATTTATTTTAAATGATTAGAAAAAATGATCAAAACCATGCTTACTACCCCATAAAATTGCAGCTAATAAAGTTCCAACAGGTAATCCAATGGAAAGTGATCGAGCTATTTGTGTATAAACATAACCTACCTCATTGTTTCCAGAATTTGGGTCAACTTTCCATGGCATAAAATGTAAGACCCCCTTGATAATGGATTTTAATGATAATCAAACCTTGATTCTAAACTTTTTTCTTAATATGTGCAATCGTATTTACAATATCTCTCAATATTAATATTCGAATCATTTGTTTTTGATTTATAATAGATAAATTTAATTACCGGCTATGCCTACTTATTTGGTTACAGGTGCGAACCGTGGAATTGGACTTGAGTATTGTAAGCAGTTGAGTCAAAGGGGTGATGATGTAATTGCTACATGTCGAGCCTCATCTTTAGAGTTAGACTCATTAGGGATACAAGTAGAGTGCGATATTGAGCTTTGTTCAACAGATGCAGTTGCAAAATTAGTAGAGAAATTAGAGGGAGTTAATATTGATGTTTTAATACATAATGCTGGTATCGCAGAAAATAATAGCCTATTAAATATCGATAAAGAAAGTGTTATGCGACAATTTGAAACTAATGCATTAAGTCCATTGTTATTTGTAAAAGCTCTTCTTAAAAATATGTCGCGAGGCTCAAAAGTTGTTTTAATGTCAAGCCGTATGGGCTCTATTGAAGACAATACTTCTGGCGGCTCATATGGTTACAGAATGTCAAAGGTTGCACTTTGTATGACTGGAAAGTCTTTATCTATAGATTTAAAGCCTATGGGAATATCAGTTGGAATATTACATCCTGGATTAGTGAGCACCCGTATGACGGGGTTTACATCCTCAGGCATAACTGCTCAGCAATCGGTTGTGGGGCTATTAAAAAGGATTGACTCATTAGAAATTGATAATACTGGGTCATTTTGGCATTCAAATGGGGATATTTTACCTTGGTAAAATATATCTATGAGGATATATAGCTTATTATTTTGCAATTAAACTAATTATCTAGACCTCTATCTAACTATGTTAATAATCAAATTCTCAAGCTAGTCCTTTCGCTCGACGAATATCTCCAATTTAAGAGCTTATCTAAATTATTCTGATTATTGGGTGAGCCTAGGCCTAGCAATTGCTCGTGGAGAAGATTTCCTTCGATAGAATCTATAAAACACTCAGTAGCATAAATACTTTTACAGGAATTTTGACGAAGCTAAACAACCTCTTGCCAAAAAGCATTTAAATAATTCAACAATGCCCTGGCGTCCTTAAATCTACTGAGTAGCCTTCTTTAACTAGACTATATGGTCAGGGGCTAGATAGTAATTTCTCCAACTGAGCTTGCGAGAAGAAGAATTCAATATAAGGCAATTTCTATAGCTTTAATAGAGATAATATTAGATTAGAATCAGAATAAATTTCTTAGATTTCAATAAATTAAAAATCTTTTGGCAATATGATTGGAATTATTTTGGCTTTTGGGGCTGTATTTTCCTGGACCTCTGCCTGTTTTCTTTGGCGTAAACAAACAAAATATTTTTCCGCTTTACAATTTAACTTGATAAAAAACCTTATAGGACTTATTATTTTTTCTCCAATATTATTAACTATAGATTTCATTTTAAATTCTCATTATATTATATTATTGTTTTTAAGTGGGTTTTTGGGCATTTCTGTTGCGGACTCTTTTTATATAGCTGCATTAAAAAGATTGGGTACGCGTAGGACCCTAACATTTGATGCAACATCTCCAATTTTTGCAGCTTTTATGGGTTCTTTAATTTTAGGAGAGGCAATATATATAAAAGGATGGCTTGGTATAATAATTATTAGCTTTTCATTGATAGGTATTTCTTTCGAAAGAAATTTAAATGAAAAGAATCTTGAAACTAATCTATTCTCTAAAGATGGCTATATATATGCATTTTTATCAGTATTTTTTGCAGTTTTAGCAGCATTGATTTCTAGAAGTGTATTACAAAACTCCGAATTAAGTCCATTTCAAACAAGTTTCATAAGACTTCTAGCTGGTTTTATTTGTTTAATACCCTTTTTTCGCTTATCTCTATTTAAGGAGATACAAAACTTGAATACTAAAAATAAATCAATTTTAATTTTTTCGACAATATTAGGAACAAATATAGGCATACTATTACAGCAAAATGTTTTTCAATTATTACCAGTTGGTCTTGGTTGGACACTTTTGAGTACTTCCCCGGTTGTCTCTATCTTTTTTGCAAAATTAGAAGGCGAAGTTATCACCTGGAAAAGTTTACTTTTGTCTGGAGCTGTAGTGCTAGGTGTTGGAATTCTCTTTATGTAACAATAAGTAGAGTTATTGCCCTTCTTACTACTCTCATAGGACTTTTAAATGCATTTATATCTCATCAGTTCCGTTGCTTTGGATTTTATAATAAATATTTTCATCAATTTTTAACCAAGCATTACCAAGTCAGACTTGTAGCAAAATAGACTTTTTGAGCTGATATATTACACCCTAAGTGTTAAGAGGTTGTGAAGAATTCCTGTTATAACGAGTTTCTAGTCTATAAAAGTTAAAGATTTTTTTATTTACACAAAAATCAGTTGCGTAGGACTTTTAGATTAAAATTTAATGGCTTTTTTCCAGTATATAAGTGAAATTGAGACTGATTGCTTGCATTCTACTTTCAAGGAAATTCTTGAAGAGGCCGGTCTAGATGTTTCCAATGAATTTAGCAATTCAGTTCAAGTTTTTGCTGAAAATGGCTTAGGTAAAAATAATTTCAGTTCTAAAGTAAAAGTCTTCATAACCTGGAGCGACAAAACTCAAAAGTGCTGCTCCATAGAAGTAAGAAGCGATGAACCTTTTTTAAAGAAAAACACCTGTTGTGAGAGACTTGCTGCTAAGTTGCAGCACCTTATACCACCAAGAAATCAGATTTAATTAATATGATCAGAAGAATAGTTTAATGCCTGATTAGAAAGTGCATATGGGTACTTTCTAATCTCGCCCATGGACTGTTCTTAATGAGCTTACGAATGTAAATTGAATCCCATTATTTGATGAACCCAGATTTTGAATTAATTTGCTGGTGGCAAAACGGGACTGAGTGGAAGAGCCCCTTGAACTTCCTGGTTGTGTAGGAGCCTTTCTAGCTGTGGCTGCTGTTTTGGTTGCTGTTGCCATTTTCGGTAGGAACACTTAAAACATATTTAATAAATCTAACCAAAAAATCAGCTAATTTGTCGAAATTTCTTCAAAGTTAATAGAATCCCCATAAATTTGTGCTTATATTTAGCTCAATAGATTATTTTTTGAAACTGCTAAATGTTTGATTTAATTGTTATTGTAACTTATCTTTTGTCTTGTTGTTTTTGTCCAATAAGATTGTCTAGATCTTCTGGTGGTAAGTAACTCCTGGAGGCTCCGTTTTGAAAACTGAAACGCAAGAATTCAGCTGCATATTTTATTCTTAGTCTGCGACTCGCTGATCCTGGTTCCCCTCCATAACGCTCAGCAAGTTTTTTTAATACAGAGTGTCCGCTTACATTTTCATTGTTTTCGGAAAGTAGTAATAATATTCGAGCTATTGGTGTCCTATAGTTTCGATTCCAGACTCTTTTCCCTCTGATTGAATTATTGGTTTTTTTGTGCTTAAATTTCTCAGCTAACTCTTCCCAAGTAAATTTTTTATTAGATTCAGAATCTTTTTTATTGCTTACATACTCGTAAGCCTTTTTAAGGTTACTATCTTCAACCTTCATATTTAATGCAATCTCTTTACATATACTTAGTATCCAGCCCGAGCTTGTCCCTACCCATGGAACAAAATCAGGATCACTTTTTGCTTTTGGTCCTAAAATTATGCTTTCTCTTTTGTTATTCTCATAACGAAAAGTTAGCTGAACCTTCTGTACATGGCCTTTACCTATCCCTCTTACCATCCATCCCTGGCCACATTCGCTTTGAATATCTTTTCTAAGTGTTGTAATCCATTTAGAGGGTTTATCTATCATTGAATTAGTTCTCAAATATTTATAAGTCAAAAAAGACTATCAGAATCTAATGCCTAAATATTAATATACTTTTAATTAAATATAATTTTTGAAATGATTAGCATGGCCATACAAAACATCGCAGCTCTTCCATGAATGATTTCAGATCTGCTGAAGCGTGCAAAAATGGACATTCATTTCTATGAAGCCTACAAAAATTATATCCTAATATTACTAGAGTGCAATCAGTATTTATTCCATGGTCTTTCTCAAATCATCAATTATTTGGCCATCTTGTTGAGTTTGACTTTGTGTGATAAATGTAACTTATTTTCAGAATAGGATGAAAAATTCAAGTTTTACTATCGATCTGCAATTAATTTATAGAAACTTTTTAGTTCAAAAATCCCAGATTCGTCAATATTTGTAGATTATCTGGTTATTTGATTAGATAATCATTTGGTCTGGCAAAATATCGATAGTTTATATTTAATTGATTGGATTTCTTTCAACCAAGATCACTACTATGTAGTCTCTTTCTTGTCTTTGCCTCATTCAGTATCGGCGGCTGTGAAAGTAAGGAAGGCAGTTTGACTTCAAAGGTTAGGCCCGTTCAAGAGATCCTTTTGAGCGCTACTCAATCATGGAGCGGGGAAAAGTTTTCTTATCCAGACGGAGAGTCTGAGATGAAACTCTTAAGGATTTCGATCCCAAAAGGTTTTCGTACCCCAGTTCATACGCACCCACAACCTGGTGTTGCTTATTTAGTCAAAGGCAGTTTGGAATGTGTCGTGAAAGCAGATCAGGTTCTCTTAGTAGAAGCTGGAGATAGTTTTGCCACTACTTTTGGAGATGTTCCCCATTATTGTGAGAATATTTCAAAAGGCGAAACCATATTGTATGTAGTGTATGCAGGCGTTAAAGGCACTCCAATAACTATACCTACAAAGTATTGACTTTAAGCAATTAAAATATATGTGAAAAGAATAGTTTTTCAGGAAATAAGTTATTAATACTCTTGTAATATGAATACCTATCGATCATTTTATTTATGGTATAAATAAGCCATTTGATCACTAGTTCTATGAAACTTTAAACTCCTTTATCCTTAATCAAGGAGCCTCTCAGAGACATTAAAGTTATCCAAGGATCTATTTATAATCTACCTTAAGAGGAAAAGGACTTATTTTAGAATTTCTAATGTGATCTGCCTCCTACAAAAATTGCATGTAAGATCCATGAGGTATAAAAACTATCTGCTCTAGGTTAAGACTAAGTAAATAGAGGATAAAACAGCTCATATTGATCCTTTAAAAGATTGTCGATCAAATTATTATTAATCTCAATGAGGGAATAAAGAATTGATAGTCCTTCATTGAGATTTTACTAATGCTGATTATTCTAGAATTTAGTGTTGGACGAAGAAAGTCTCAGGGAGCTTTTCCTTAATAGATTATTTATTCTTAAAGACATGACTCTTATGCATTGAATCGTGGCCTCCCATCTCATGGCTTCCAGCAAGTTTCTTAAGTGATTTTGAGCCACAGATTGCGCTTAAAGCAATCACGACAAGCGATGCAGTGCTAATGAGCTGCATGACGGTTGGAAGATGGGCGTTAACTCTTTCACGAAATGAAGTCATTTTTAGAACTAAACTTTCCTTTATTTTTAGCGGTTATTTGGGGCCTTGGCCATGCCTATTTCGGGATTGATGAGATTTTTTGCAAAGAAAAGCCTTTAGAATGTATCTTTTTTAATCTAAAGAGAACTTATTTTTAAACTAGGTATATAAATCTATAGATTTGTATTATAGATTTGTTGTTTTTACTAAAAGCTTGTCAAGAAGTTCTTTGATAGGTGTTTCTAAAACGAGAGTATCTTTTAGTGCATGCGGTTTTTATCGGTGGAGTTTGAATAGAAGGGTGAATGCCTCTCACCGAGTTTTGATATTTGTGGGACTAAATCCTTCTTACGCAGATTCCAAAAAGGATGATCCAACTTTGAGAAGACTGATACATTTCACCTGTTACTGGGGATACGGTTTATTAGTTGTAGTCAATTTATTTGCAAGAATTTCCGACTCTCCACTTACTCTTCAACAATGTAAAAATCCTATTGGTACAATGAATGACCATGAGTTAAGAGAAAAACTAAAGTTTTGGGCAGATAATCACAACTGCGATTTATGGCTTGGTTGGGGAGTGAATGGTAAGTTCTTGAATAGAAATACTGAGGTGATGAAACTGATTGAAAAGTTTTACTTACATCGCATTAAGCAATCACCCAAGGCTTCAAAGCCTATGGTAATTGGCTTAACCAAAGGGGGCCATCCCCGACACCCTTTATATGTTAAGAATGGCGAAGTCTTGAAATCATTTGTCATACCGTAGTTGGTTTGAGTTATAGGCTGCTTTTTCAAAGAAAATGGGCAGTTGGGGATAAAGTTAAAACAGATGTTTCCTCTTGATGGTCTTTACTAGCATTTTGACTTGAGTGGATAAATTCAGGCTAAAATTTTTCACTAGTTTGGTTTTTTACTCTCCTTGAAAGGCCCAAAATTGAATTTTCAGTACTTAATATTTATCAATTGTCTGAATCATCATTCTTTTTATTTTGAGCCACTGTCAGTTGATGAACTTTTTGGTCGCAATGGATGCTCACAGGGTCTGAAGCCCTTACTATCACTGAGAAAAAATCTTATTCAGTCACGTTGAGATTTGTCAGTGGCAATGTTTTTTTTGCAATTTGAAATGTATAAACCAGCTTAATTTGAATAACTATTCAAGAAAATTTTATTGAAAAAGTTGTCTCCTAGTTAAATATAAGTTATTCTGTAAAAGTGTCTTAATTAATTATCATGCTAACTGGTAAGGATTTATTATCCAAAGTCAAGGACTTGGGTGATGTCGGGAAATCTGATCTTGTGAAGGCTTGTGGCTATGTATCCACAAAGAAGGGAGGCGGAGAGCGTCTTAACTTCACAGCTTTTTACGAAGCTCTGCTTGAAGCTAAAGGAGTAAATCTTGCTTCTGAAAGCAATGCTGGCATTGGCAAAGGCGGAAGGAAACTAAGTTATGTAGCCACTGTTCAGGGTAATGGCAATCTGTTGATAGGTAAGGCTTATACAGCCCTCCTAGATCTAAAGCCAGGTGACAACTTTGAGATCAAAATTGGTCGCAAAGGATTCCGTTTAACTCCTGAAGGAGAAGGTTAATACGAAAAATCTTAAGTAGAATTTTTGTCTACTCAGGGTTGATCGTTTTTATAAAATTTTTATAGGCCGGTAAGATTAAATTCTTACTGGCCTATTTTGTTTGTGCTTAAACATTCTGTATCTCTTATTGCAACTATTGGTAAAAACTAATAATAAAGGGAATAAATTCATCCTGCGTTAGTACACTTGTATTCGCGTAGATAAGAATCTTTATCTACTTCATTGGGAGGCATTCTTTGGATTAAGGAGGCTCAAAAGCTATTTCGATGAATTCAAGTAAGAGTTGTTAATAACGTTAATAAGCTACCCTCATTTGAGTATTTTATCTTTTGCTTATTTGTCTGACTGAATCTGTTCGAAATGTCTTCGCAGAGGATATTTCGTATCATCGTTTGATCTCTCTAAGCTTTTTTAGTAACATTTATTGTAAATTGTCTTCTTGAAAGAGCTTGCTGAATGAAATATTTTTCACTCAAAAGTAGTTTCTTTAAACATATTCCATTAATACCAAATTCCTATTTTTTAACATCAGTCCTGCAATCTAGGTAATCTAGTATTACCTAGATTGCAGGACTGATCAACTGTTTAACAGCGATAAAATAAACATTTCCTATGATGAAAAAGGACTAGAGCGCCCACAAGACCTACCGCTAAAAAAAGAATTGACTATGAAGGCTCCAAGACTAATATTTTGTTAGAACTCATCCCTCAGGAGGTTATCTGAGTTGTGTTTACAAGCCAAAATTGCTAGTTGTTCTGAAACGTGCTTAATGGATATTCGTGAAAACTATGCTAGAGGATAACTATATAAGGATATAGAGATGAAAAATCTGGCTTTTTAGTCTTTGTGTCCAAGAATTTTGAACACGGCAATTTAACCAGTTCTTGGATGTTTACAATTTGTGGAAAATGCTTGAAAATCACTTATAAATAAATATATGAGAGATTTATTGCAAAATATTCAGCATCCTGTTGAGGGTTGCGCCTACTTGATTTATTTTGCCTTCTTTTTTAGATGGCTTTTCCCACTGCACTGGAATAAGCTATTGACTTATTTGCAAGTAAAAGACATTTCCAGCTCAAAACCTAATTGAGTTCTAATTGAGTTGAACTTTTCTTAGTATTAAATATCTTATTAAAAATACTTACCTTTAGGCCATTTTTTCTTGTTATAGCATTCTTTACAAAAGCCAAAAAACTCGAGAGTATGAAACAGCATATGAAGACTTTTTACCTCGTTTTTAGGCAACACAATACTGTTCATTGGGCTACTCTTTAGAATTTCCGTTTTACCGCAATCAACGCAAGTTAAATGATGATGATCTATTTCTTCTGGTGCGTATAGCATATTTCCCCCGTTGGCAATTTCCTAAATCTGATAAGACCTTATTATTGAGGGACTCTAAGATTTCTATATACAGTCGCTAGACCGATGATCGCAGTGCCTTTTACAATTGCTAGATGCAATTGCTTCCCAGTCATTTCGTCTTCGCATTTATGGATTACATTGAGAATATCTTTTTGGCGAGTGGAAACATTATGTATGTAAGCCATGAATTGTTCGTTACTTTTCAATCACTATTACTCAACATTACTCGCTTAGACAATTATTGTTATTTAGTATTGATGAATTATTTTTGATTTACTGTTAACCATATAATAATTATCTAAAACATGCATCTCCAACAATTCTGAGTTTTTCAAGTGGTCCATTCTTTTTATCGTTCAAAAGGTATTTTGGTGATACAGCTAGTATTGCTCTCATATCAGTTCTTTGATCTTTCGATTTCATAATTATTTCCGCGGCACAATTCCAATTCCCTTTACTTATAACACCAGGCCAAGCTACCCAAAGTCCACCATAAAACCCTAAGC
>CETG01187750.1_pt1 | contig 12355 bp, 12 predicted proteins | sample 361471 | NCBI WGS metagenome assembly CETG01 (sample SAMEA2622696, study PRJEB7988) | marine metagenome | isolation source: saline water (ENVO:00002010), including | reverse complement strand
TTGATAAAGAATCTATACAAAAAAAAGTTAGATCTACGTTATATAAATATCCAATGATTCCCTTGCTTTTTTATGGTGCGGCAATATTGACTATTGTTGGAGGTGCATTTTATGTCGTTAAATTTTATAAACTGATTTAGTAAAGAAAACGCTTACTAAGCCTCAATAAATACAAATCATGCCTATCAAAAACCCTATGCCTGATTGTGTAATGCGCCTCTTCCAAAATTTCTATGGAGACGTTAAGGCTAAATTTAGTCATCTTAAAATGAAGAATAGGTATGGCTGAGATCCACTGGCATAAATCAATTAAATGCCTGGCTCGAACTTCATTAACCAGTTACTTCATCATTTTTTTTCTGATTCTAGAAGGACAACGATAGGTGTCATTGAGCGTCTTTCCTCTCTTTTTGGCTGAAATTTTCAGAGAAGCTAAAATTTCTGAAGTAAATTCAACAGTCATCATCTCCTCCACCTCATCGCTGTCTATATTCTCAAGAACAAGAACTGACTAGGCAATTCTAGATAAACCAGAACCTAGATCAATTAGCTGGCAGAGCAATACCTGGGAGAATTTTTTGAATATTAGAGCCCATTCGACCAGGGCTGTAATATTAATACTTTAAAATCCACCTCTACTACTGCTCGTTTAAGTGGTTCTTTTGTTTTTTGTGGTGACTCCATGACAATAAGGCAATTTCCAAGAGTTGCTCTTATGTGTTTGTAAGTATTTTAAGATAGTTATCCGCATTTCGCCCTGGAAGGATTGCAATATGTTCATTGAGCAGATAAAATACCTGGGATTACTTTTTTAAATTGTGAGCAAGGAAGAGGTGGGTAAGGTTCAGTTAAATATAAATATATCTTCTTCTCTTAGAGATAAATTGAAGCAAGAAGCAAGGAAAAATGGTAAAACCATGACAGATTTTATTATAGAAAATTTGTCGAATATAGAAAATAAATCTGAAAATTCAAGTTCTTATATTGATAAGCTAGAGTGCAGGCTGAAAAATTTGGAATTACATTTAGGGCTAATTAATCAAAAGGAACCATTCGTTGAGAGTGATGCAGAAAATATAACTGCTTTTGATCAGACCCTGTTTTTTGGTTTTGCTAATCACCACAATCTAGGTACAGTTGAAACATGGAATAGCTTGGCTCCACATATATCATTTTTGTCTGAGAAAGAACAGTTGAGATTTAAAGAAGTATTGGGAGGGTTCAGCACGTGGACTGTTGAGGAATTGGATCAATTCACTAATGATGACGTTCATTCTTCCTGCCCTTTACTTAAGGCATTCGAAGAATGGGCTGAAATCAAGCTCCCATCTCTTGAGGAAATAAGGTTAAGAGGAAAGGCCATGAGATGGCCTTTCAATTGAGATTCTAGTTAGAAAGAATCTTTTCATTTGCCTTAATTAGTTCTAGAGTTTATAGATTTCCTAGGTTTCTACAGTTTTTACAAAGGCATTTTGCCTAGAATGCGATGGGAGGATAGGAGTTGCCGAGATTCATTCTTATAACTAGCTTAAATATCATGCTCAAACTTCATTAGCCAGCAGGAAATGTCATACATATAAATGGATTAGGGTGCATATGGACGGTTTGAGTGAAACCCTCTTTTCTTTATAGCTTATCCATTCAAGGAAGACATCAAATAAAAATGATCACCTTATATAGTCCCTTAATGAAGGGTCAGTTTATTGAGATAATGGATTAGTATATATATTTATTCTTATAAGCAAATTTCTGATCAATGAATTATTTAGATAGAAGGACAGGAAGATTTCGATATATATTCTTTTGCAACTTTATGTTATTAACTATCGCATTCTTATGTGTTGTATCTGTATTTAATATATTTATTGCTCGAGGCCTATCTTATCAATTACGTAGTTTTTTTATGATTGGCGTCCCCTTGTTGATTTGCTTAGTATGCTTAATCAGTTTTAAATTTTCCAACTACTTTAGAATACTTCTACTTCATACATTTATTGGAATCGTCCTTAGTTTATTTTTTTGGGAATATAGGCTTATTCAGAGTGTAAGTTCAAGATTTGAGAACCAAAAGAACATTTCAATAGAGTCCCCATATGAACATATTACTTCCAATAAAGAGAAAGTTGTATTTACTACAGGAGAATCTATAAGGAGACGTTATAGACTGCCATTCTATAAATTTGGAGGCAAATCATTCTCAAATACTGTTTTGTGTAATGAAGCAGGCGAGCTTATTAGCTACAAGTCAGATCGATATGGCTTTAATAATGTAGACAGCAAGTGGGATAGCGATAATCCTAAAATAATTATTTTAGGGGATTCATTTATTCATGGAATATGCCAGTCAAAGGGAAACTCAATAGCTGACAGACTACAAAGTGCAAATATGGATAAGGATGTAATTAATTTAGGTTTATCAGGTAATGGAATCCTTTCTAATTTAGGAATATTGTCTGAATATATTAATGAGCTTAATAAAGTAGAGAAAATAATTTATTTCCATTATGAGGGTAATGACCTTTCACCTAACTTGGCTTCTGAGCTCAAACGTAGAGAACTTACAAATTATTTGAGAGGTCAAACCCAAGATCTAATTAACAAGCAACAAGATATAGATAGAATTATGCAGGTTCATAATGATGATGCTATAAAGAAGATCAGCAATCCATTAAACGCAAATATTTCATTTTTTAGATTTTCTCAGCTGAGGGAACTAATATCTAGGAGTCTGGACAACATGAATATAAATTATGATGTATTTAATGATGCACTAAATATAATAATTGATAAATCAAAGTCATTAAACTCTGAGTTTATTTTTGTTTATATTCCTGATTCACGCTCATTTGAAAATAATAGATTGCACTCATCTGCAAGAACAACAGTAAATAATCTTGTTGAAAATAAAGGATTGAATTACATCAATCTTTATAAGACTTTTAGAAGAAGTAATAGCCCTCTAGAGAATTACTTCTTCATAGGTTCTCATCTTTCAGACAAAGGTTCTCTAAATGTTGTTGAAAATATTATGCATAGGTATCCATAAATTCTAACCTCAAATGTTATTTGAATAATAATCTTAAAATTGCGGAATACTTAAAATCTAGTAATTAATTAAACTGTAATAAATTTGTAAAAGCCTAAAGCAGGAAACTAACCTTTTAAGGTGATTAGTCATTCTTATGATAACTTCATTAGCGAATAGTTAAATTCCTTTTGTGCTATGGGTTCTAGTCGAAATTGCCTACCGATAATGAGTCGGTAGAGAGAATTTATTCTTGTTTGCTTCAATTATCTCTTATAAGCCAGCATCTTATTGAAACCCTTGATAAGAAGAAAGAGAAGTAATAGAAGTTATATGGAGATAGGTTAAATGTGCATGCGAGAAACTAAAATAAAAAACCAATGCTAAGTTGAAAGTTCCCACTTCTATAATGGAGAGGCGAGAACTTCAGGTGAAAAAGTTGTGCATAGCGAGCAGCACGCCAAGAAATATATTTGGTGGAGTATTAGGCAACTCTGCTCTAAAGGTAAATAAATGAACCGTTTAGATTATTTAAGAGTTTTATTTAATAGCTTGTTTAATATAGAAGAACCCAAGGGGAGAAAGATGAAAAGAGTTTTCCAGTGGAGAAGGTATCTTGAATGGAAAGATTTAACTCCTGAAGAAAAGCTCTCGGCGAAGAGATTCTTATTGGTACCAGTACTTGCTTATTTAATAATAGGGATATTTAATCAGAACATCTTATTGATTATTTTACTCTTGATTGGATATGCACTTTATAGGAAATTTGAAAAAGGTAATATTATCAAAAAATAGTTAAGTTAAAATAATGCCTATAAAAAACCTTATTCCTGATTTTCTTTTGCGAAAACGTCCAAAGAGAATCCAAGGCTAAATTTGATGATCTTAAAATTAGAAAATAGGTGCTGCCTATATCTCAATCTACTTACTTGAATATCTTTAAATAGATCGTCAAGATCCATTGCTATAAATAGCTTAAGTTTAGCTCCTACCTCATTTACCAGGAGCTAATTCCTTTCATGCCAAGGAATTGCGAATAATGTGTGAATGAGATAGCTACTGGCTTTTATCAAAATCAGGTAGCTCGGAATATTCCCCTTATCCGGATTTGATTATTTTAATTTTTACGGCTGACAAAAGAGATTATTTGTCTATAGCTATAGATAGATTTATTTTAGAAGTGAATACAGGTATATAAATGACTAAGACTTTTAGAGATATTTTGATAGCTTTACTCTTTTTTCTTATTCAATTCATGACTAAACCTTCTATGGCGTGTGTGCAAGGATTGTCGTGGGGTATATGGATCTTGCAAGTTAAGAGAGGCGTCTTGGGACTGCTTTGACACCTTTACATGAAGGATTAATAAGGATCTTTTTGAGGTTAGAGATTCTCGGATGACTGGTATCCCTGTTATTCATGTTCGTGTTGATGAGGGGTATGGATTGAAATAGCTTGCTTATGAAATGGAATATGAAAATATGCCTGAAGTCTTGGCAGGTTTAAGACATCGTTTTGGTCCTCCAGTTGGTAAAAGTGTGGAGGTTGATGGCAGATCGCCTCAACATCAATGAATTTGGCCCCCAGGAGAAGATGTGATTACTGCATTTAAGAGTCAACAAAAACCTTTCTTGCTTTCTTACCGACAATCACTTCTAGAGCATTCCTTCCTTTGAAAATGAGTGAATAGTATATGAATAGCTTTATTCGATAAATTTGAATCCCAATTTTCTATTCAAATGCACTTGTTTATTAAACGACTCCTAATTTCATTGCTCCTTTAACCCTTCTTACTATTGCATCATCAATATCGTTATCAGTTTGAAGGGCTAACCATTCCAAAGCAGAAACGATCCAAGCCTTCATTTGTTTTTTGAAAAGCTTTTTCAAGGTCAAGAACAACATGGGTTTGAATAATAAAAAAAGGAATCCCATAAAACCTGTCATTTTTTCTCAAGCTCATTAACTAAAAAGCTAGCTGTTTTGTTCCCTACTGACGCATTTGTTCCAGGTCATTATTAATGTAATTTTGAAAAAGGTTGAATAGCAAGTCTTCATTCGCTGAGATCGTTTGATATCACTCAATGAGAACTATTTGTTGACTAGTAGCTAAGCTCATTCAGGGCTTGGGATCTTAGTGGGAACCTTGAGAAGAAGTAATAGATCTTTGTGGAGTTAGGTTAAAAGAGTTTGCTAGAAACTAAAAGAAGCAAACAGAGTTAAAATAGACCCCATCTTTAGATGCTTTGAGGAATTTTGATCTTTTTGATGATTGATCTATAGGCATTACCTCAGAGCGATTAATTGATAGGCCTCTTTAATTTAAATCAATTAGATCATATTCTATGCTTCTCGTAGACAAACTTTTTAACTTAATACCCCTTTTTTTTAATTCATTAATACCTTTTATTTGGTTATTAACAGCCATTAATTGCCGCACAATATGGTCTGTATTCGAAAGTTTTCCTATTGCATTGATCGCTTCTTCTATCTTAGATTTAGCGGAAAGCAATTCATTTAATTCTTTGAGATTTTCATGTAATGTCATTACTTGAAAAAGTATTTAGAAAATGAATAAAAGCAGGTAATTAGAATAAGAAAATAAATTGATGAGAAATCTCAATAATTTAAACGTTCTGTCTCTAAACTAAACTAACTTTTTTGCTGTTAAATATCTTGAGTTGCTTATTTGATTTTTCACTCCCAGCATTTATTAAGTCATCTTGTAATCTGCTGTCACAATTTAACACTCTAGACCATGCTGGAAGTTGATTTTTATTTGGCTGATCAAGGAAATTACAAGCAGTTGGCTTGATTAATTCAGCAAATCTTTGAACTGAAAGTTCCTCAGTATGCCTACTATATGGGAGTTTATTTATTATAGAATCTAATCCAAATTGCTTGACTCTGTCTTCTCCAATTCGATTATATAAAACTTGCAAAGTAGATAATTGATTATTCGAAAGTGTTTGTGATTGATGTTCCATTAATCCTTTAAGAATTGTAGATAATATTTCACAACACATTTTCTGTAATCCATCATTTTTTGAATCACCAATGTCTTTGTGCTTATGATCAAATATACCTAGATCTACTTGCGCAATCCGATTGGTCCGTACATGACGATAAATCTCAGATAGAAGCCCAATCTCAAGGCCCCAATCATAAGGAATTCTGAGATTTAGTGCTAAAGATTTAGTGAAAGCAAACTCTCCAGCCAAAGGATATCTAAAAGCTTGAAGATATTTAATGAAAGGGCTTTCTCCTAAAACTTGTTCTAGGCTACTAAGTAAAGGACCTACAAATAATCTGGTTGCTCTGCCTTGTAATGAATTATTTTCTAATGAAAGGCGACTATAAAATGCTTTGACGTATGAGATCCCATAGGATGGATCTAATAGAGGTTGCAGCATCCTAGAAGGATAAGATGGGCTGAAAGTTTTTATATCTGCATCAAATAAGCCAACAATTTCTGCTGATTTTGTTGCGACTCCTAACCCTTGCCAAACTGCCCATCCTTTACCAGGAGGAACAAGGAGCTCAAGACCATTTCGTTCTTGTTGGGCAGTTAGTAATTCAATTACAGCTGGACTATTAGTCCATTGCACATGAACTGGAAATGGCATATTTGCAAAAAAACTCTTTGCTTGAGAGGCTTCTTCTGAAGAACTTGCTGAAAGAGCTATAACTAATTGATGTAGTCCATCAAGTTCTTTGAGAACTTCTCGGATCGAGGCTAATGCTGGTCTTTTAAATTCATCGAATAAACATGGTATTAAGAGTGTAGTTGGTCTATTCTTTAAGCTTTTTCTAAGATCCAATAAGGAATCTCGGAAAATCCCATAATCATGAATTGTTGTGATCAAATCCTGTTGAAAGTCCATTTTGTAATTAAGGCAACAGAATTAATGAAAGAGTAAGCACATCTTTTAAGGGGTTGTAGTAACGGTGGCTTTGGAGAAAAATCAAACTGAACACCTTGCAAACTTGCTGAATGAAATTTATAAAGATCAATCTGCCGAAAATATTGATTTATTGTTGTCACAATTGATGCAAATTGTGGAAGAGAATAGTAATTCTTTTAAGAATTCTCCAAGCCACTATCATCTTTGGGATAGTAGTTCTGTAGTTTTAATTACATATCCAGATGCAGTTTATTTCCCTGATAAAAGTTCTTTAGAAGTTTTATCTCAATTATTAAATAATTATCTAGGTAATTTAGCTTCTGTCCTCCATATTTTACCTTTTCTTTCATCTACAAGTGATGGAGGCTTTGCAGTCTCAGACTATGAAAAGATTCATTCCGGACTAGGTGATTGGGAGGATTTAAAAAGTATTTCAAAGAATAGAAAGTTAATGGCTGACATTGTTCTTAATCATGTTTCTGCTTCTCACAAATGGGTACAAGATTTTATAAAAGATAAAAAACCTTACTCTCAGTATATTTTAGCCCCCTCCAATAAAAAAGATTGGATTAATGTATTCCGACCTAGGAATTCTGAATTGTTTACTTCTATTCAAACTTTACGTGGCAAAAGAAATGTTTGGACTACTTTTGGCCCTGATCAAATAGATCTTAACTGGAAAGAACCTTTCTTACTTGTTGAATTTTTAAAATTGATCGTAAAATATATAAATTATGGTGTTGGATGGTTCAGGTTAGATGCTGTTGGATTTATTTGGAAAAACCCGGGTACATCTTGTTTGCATGAAGATGAGGCACATAAAATTGTAAAGGTTATAAGAATTTTGATTAATAAATTATTAACAGATAGTGTTTTGATCACTGAAACAAATGTTCCTCAAAAAGAGAATCTTTCATATATATTGCCAGGAGATGAGTCGAATATTGCCTATAATTTTCCTTTGCCACCCTTGATTTTAGAGGCAATTATTAGTAATAAGGCTGATTTACTTAATCAATTAATTAAAGAATGGCCTGACTTACCTAAAAATTCATTGCTTCTTAATTTTACTGCATGTCATGATGGGATCGGATTGATCCCTTTGAAAGGGCTAATGAGTAATGATAGAATGCAAAAATTATTATCTGATTGTGAGGCGAAAGGAGGATTAGTTAGCCATAGATTAAAGCCTGATGGTGAGGAAGAGCCATATGAGTTGAATATTAGTTGGTGGAATGCAATGAGATGTGAAGCCGAAGAATTACCATTATTACAGGTAAAGAGATTCCTTTTAAGTCAACTTTTTATTTTATCTTTACCCGGGATCCCTGCTTTTTATCTACAAGCACTTTTAGCATCTGATAATGATTGGGATACTTTTCGGAAAACGGGACACCGTAGAGATTTAAATCGCGAAAGATTTGATGCTTACCACTTATTTAGAGAATTAAATAATCCAGATTCAGTATCTAGTAGGAATTTACAATATCTTCAAATGGCTCTAAATAAGCGTATTCAATTAAATGCATTTCAACCAGAAGCTCCAATTGAGTATATACCAGTATCAGTAAATAACTTTGTTGTTTTTTCTAGAGGAAATCTAGAAGATAAGGTTTGGATAATCCATAATTTTACTGGAAATTCCTATAATTTACCTTTCTCAGAATTAAATAATCACGAAAATTTTATTATGAATCAAAGATTGAAGGACCATTTGTCTGATAAAATATTTTCAGGATCTTGCATAAAAGTTAAGCCTTACTCGGTATTATGGCTTCAACCTAATGATAAAGAGAATACAGATGAAAAATAATAATTTTTGGATAGTTACAGATCTAGATGGAACTTTACTAGATGATAAATATGATATAAGCCCAGCTATTGACACTTTAAAATGGCTTAAAGAACTTCGTATCCCACTAATACCATGTACTAGTAAGACAGCTGCTGAGGTTGAGAAGTTTCGAAAGGAGTATTCCCTTGTTGATCCATATATAGTAGAGAATGGATCGGCTATATATGGAATTAATCAAAATGAATTTGGAGTTTCACATATTAATCTAGGTAAAAGTCATTCCGAGTTGAGACCTTTATTAGATAAATTAAGTGAAGCGATAGGATATCAGCTTATGGCTTTTGAAGATCTTACAATGGCTGAAATAGCAAACCTAACAGGATTAAAATTTGAGGATATTGAACTAGCACTTAAAAGACTTTGGAGTGTTCCTTTTCTAAATCCTCCTTCCAAGGATTTAGAGAAATTAAATCACATTGCTACTGATCTAAACCTGAATATTGTTCAAGGGAACAGAATGAGCCATTTGCTTGATAAGAGTAGTAGTAAAGGAAATGCTATTAAGAAATTAAAAAATATAATGAAGAAATCATATATTAAAATAATTGCCTTAGGTGATTCTCCTAATGACTATTCTTTATTAGATTGTGCAGATATATCTATTGTAGTACCAGATCGAAATGGACCTCATAAGAGTTTTATTCAAGAGATTAATAATGGTAGATTTATTTTGGCTCCTGCTCCTCATGGAGAAGGATGGGGCAAAGCAGTCAAAATGGTTTTAAATCAGAACTTTTTTGAAAATAAAACCACCTGATGATTGAATATTATTTCTTATCTGATCTTGTTAAATCTCATGTTTCTTTCCCTTTGAGTTCATATGAGGAACTATTAATTGAACTTAATTTTTCTGATATTGATCAATGGATTAATACTTGGAATTTACGAGGAGGATCGAATCTTGCTGCTTCTTCTTGGCCTCAGGGAACGAAAAAGGATTGGCTTTGGGGATTAGGATTACCATTCCTGACAGATATAGAACGTTATTTGCAAATAAATGAAGAGAGAATAATATTTGGTATTTCAGGCCTCCCTGGATGCGGTAAAACTAGTCTTGGTAAATGGATAGAGTCTGCTGCTCTCGAATTAAATTGGGCTGTAAAAGTTATTTCGCTAGATGATTTTTATCTGCCTTCTAAGGAGTTGGACGAAGCTATGGCAGGTAACCCATGGAGAGTCCCAAGGGGATTGCCAGGGAGCCATTCAATTCAACTTTTAAAAGATACAATACAAACTTGGAAGACCACAGGCCTTTTAAAGTCTCCTCATTTCGACAAGGCTTTAAGGAATGGCAAAGGAGATCGCTCCGGATGGAGTGTTGGAAACCCTGAAATTTTAATTATAGAAGGCTGGTTCTTGGGATGCCAGCTTACTAATAATATAACTAACTCAATGGATGATCTCTTAGTCGATATTAAGCCAATTACTTCGATTGAAAAGGATTATCAATTTGTTGTACAAAGAGAATTGAAGAAATATCAGCCCATTTGGGATGAGTTCGAAAGAATTTGGCATCTCAAAGCAATTGATTTTCTAGCTACTAAAAATTGGAAGACTCAACAAGAATCTAATCTTCAGAGAGAAAGAGGTGCATCATTGCAAGGGGAAGATCTTGATCTCTTCCATAGAATGGTTCAAACATCTATACCTCTTGAGAGCATTCAATCAGTGAAGTCTGACGTTATTGTCAAATTAAATGAATCTAGACAAATCAAATGGGTTGGGCTAAGCAATCAAGAGAAGTGAAAGAAAATATTTGGATTTTTGTTATCTTCGAGACATTTTTATTTTTTAAATATGCTTTAATTTGGTAAAAATTTTTATCCTATGATTCCATTTTGCTATAAAAATCAATCTAACAAAATGTTAGTTATTCGTTGTATAGGATCAAATAACTTCTTTTTAGAAAAAGTCATATTCCCTTTTGAAGATTTTTCTTTGGTAGCCCCTCATGGATCTAAAATTGAGATTTGGGGCAATAATATTGATGGATTGCATATAGAAGAAAGAATAAGACTACCTTTGTATGAATGGGAATCTATGGAACCCTTAGCGGCTTAATTGAATAACCCTAAACATATCTTGTTTGCTTAATTAAATCCTGAGTATTAAGTCAAAATTACCTTTTCAGCAAAATTCCAAACACCATCATCCTTGATGGGGACACATATACGATTAATGGAGACACAGAGAATACAGTTATATGGCAGACAAAGATCGGAGTAAGTTATAACGCCAATGAAAAAAACTGATCTCTTTGTAGAGGCAGGCTATCAAGGACTTGGTGATGTTACATGGGATAGTACTTGCCCTTCAGGTAACACTTATAGTGATTTAAATGCCGATGGTTTTGGAGGCATAATTGCAAAAGCAGGTTTCCGCTATCGTCTCTGATTCTTTAAGAATTTGAAAAAGCTTCAAAGCATGCAGAATTAAATTGTCAAGACTCATGCTTTGAAGCTTCTCATTTTTTTATAGGTGAATTGATCATCGGCAACGGAGAGTTGGGATTAGTGGTCATAGACTATGTCCAATTAATCGATGGGCCCAACAAGGTATACCGTGATGAAGAACTCTCAAAGATCATCTTGGATCTCAAAGAGATGGCCAGAACCTTAGATGGACCAGTGATTTTGATGTCTCAAAGCAGTCGACAAGCTGAGTTCCGCGTAAACAACGCCCAATGCTGAGTTACTTAGGAGGAACCACATCTCTGGAAAGTCATGCAGACATTGTGGTAATGCTGTATCGCGATGAGTACTACAACCCTGAATCAGACGAACGAGGAATTACAGAACTCATCACGTATAAGCATCGCAATGGTCCCGTCGGTACTGTGAAACTCGTCTTTGAATAACAGTTCACACGGGTTAGAAATTTAGCGGCCTAGATAATGCAATCAATTAATAAAAACTCAAGTCGAGAAAACGTTCTTGCACTCAACCAAATTCACAAGCACTATTGAGTCGGGATGAGAATCAGCGATACGCTCTTCATCCATGAGAAATAACCATTAGATTAAGGGGGGTAGTTTTATAAAGCTTCTTTGTTTTACTTATAAATGAACTTGGCTTCCCATGAGTGAAAATCTAGGATGCGTTAGAGCCTTTTCTCTCTTCTGAGATAAACCTATTGATTCAAAGGGTTTGGTTTCTTCTCTTTAGTCATTTATATCCTCAACTGTGTGAACAGAGTATGAACAGAGTTTGCTAATTCCTTGTAATTGCTTGCAATGAGAAAAAACCCTCTTTTATTAGCCAGTAATCAATATCAGTAATATCAAAAGCTTTTAAAGGAGGCTAGTTATTAGTCAAAGTCAATTTCAACTTCATCTTTAAGATCCCTTTCTAAGTCTGGCAGATGAGGTTCTATCCAATGATCTTTATTCTCAATACCAGCCGCATTTGCATAATTTAGAATATGCTGATCGACTTGTTTATAAATATCGTGAAGATTCAAGTCCATACGAATATCATGAGCTATCTCTGCAACCTGCTGTTCTGTCAAACAATGATCAGGATGGAGCAAATCACAACATGGAATTCTTTTTTCTATTAACTCATTTATGTT
>CETG01191885.1_pt1 | contig 12358 bp, 9 predicted proteins | sample 361471 | NCBI WGS metagenome assembly CETG01 (sample SAMEA2622696, study PRJEB7988) | marine metagenome | isolation source: saline water (ENVO:00002010), including | reverse complement strand
AATAAAAAATGCTATTGTAAAAGTAGGAGCTCTACTGATTCCTTCTCGACAATGTATATATATCTTTTCATTCTTTATGATTTTATTTATTAATATACATGACTGTTCTAATTGACTCAAAGTAGGATTTGAAAATTCAAAGACAGGTATTTTATAATGTTTAAAAGATTTAATTTTGCAAGTATTATTTTCACTTTTAGACCTTAGATTCAACAAATATTTATAACCTAGTGCTTTTAAATATAGCAAACCAAGAAGACTAGGTTGCATACCAATTGCTATATTATTATCTACTTTTGAATATCGCATTATAGGTATGCCGGAAACTTCTGTTAAAAATCTAATCAAGGCATAATATAAACCTATGTCTTTTACTCTATAGCAATATTTATATAGTAATGATCTTTTTATTCTTTTTGTTATATGTTTGATAAAACTCCACGCAATCATATGAAAAGTAGGTATTGGATCAATTAGAGATAAATTATTATGGGTATTTTTGTTAAAAACTTCAATTAGAGGCTGAAAAATAAACTTTTTACCAGAAATACAAGTGCAGAAATCCCTTACTGGCCATTGATATTTGACTCCAATATCATAGCCTTTGAATTCAGCAAAAGAATCAATATGAGAAATTTTTAATAGCAAAGAAGAAAAATTTATGCCTGACCTTATAGCTAAATCATGTGAACCCCAAAATTTAGGATTTATCTCCATTAAATAAAATTTGCCAGTTTTTAGACATTTTTTAAATTCAACCATTGCCACTCCATGCCAATTCAATCCATCTAGAAGCTTAACGCTCTCCAGGTAGACCTCTTCTTCATATATGCTTTCAGCAAAAGTACTAGATCCACCTGATAAAGGTTCTTCTCTAATACGTCTATGCATAAAATAAGTAAGTAGTTTACCTTTAGAGTAAATAGCAAAGAAACCAATCCCATGTCCAAATATTCTTTTCTGTATTATTCTTTCATGCTCAAGAAGTTTAGTATTATAGAATTCATTTAAATTATTAATATATTCAACATCTTTATTTATTAATTCACTATTAGGTTTTATAACTAAATTATCAGGTAAACAAGAATTCCTCTTTATAAATTGATTTAATTCGTTGTTCGTAAAGACATAAGGAAACAAAACATCATTTTTTTTTGCAAATTCATATAATTTTTCCTTGCCTAGGCATATATCAATGCTTTTCTTTGGAGCCAATTCAAAAGAAACATGATCTTTAATCCTATTCCTATAAGTACTAACTAAATCTACAGATTTAGCTCCTATTATAATCATATGGTCGTATCTTTTTTTACTCAAAAATTCAATAAATTTTTCAATTTTATTCTTACAAAAATCTTTTTGCGCGTAAGACACGCTATTCAAATCTCTTGAAAAAGCACAAAGACAAAATCTGTATCCAATACAGTCAATTATATGACCTTCTTTTCTTAAGGACCTTATTATACCTAATGTATTTGGATAATTACCATCTGTTACAAGTACCCTTGCCATTTTCCTAAAGACTAGAAAGATATTTCAAGTAAAAATTATTATTATTAATTTAAACATATATTGTATAAAAACAAGTCATTTATTTAGATTTATTATAATAGTAATTTTGAATTTATTAAAATTTAAAAACTTATCTATATATTGAGGTTTATTCTTAAGAATTTTTATTTTTAGATCTATTTCTTTAATTGTGTATTTACTGATTATCCTACAATAAAATAAAAAAATTGACTAAGGTCTCAAAAGAAAGAAAATTTAAATGTAAACTTGTTTTAAGCATATAGCTGAAATTTATTTATCTCGTATAGCTATGGCTATCTCGTCTTCAGCCTTTATACATCCAACTTCAATAGTGGATGAAGGTGCTCAAATTGGTCAAAGAACAAAAGTATGGCATTGGTCTCATATAAGTTCTAATGCTTTGATAGGTGATAATTGTTCTTTCGGTCAAAATGTTTTTGTAGGCAATAATGTATGTATAGGAAATAATGTAAAAGTTCAAAATAATGTTTCTATATATGATAATGTGATTTTAGAAGATCACGTTTTTTGTGGTCCAAGTATGGTTTTCACGAATGTATATAACCCAAGATCAGAGGTGTCAAGAAAAAATGAGTATCGTGATACTTTAATAAAAAGAGGAGCCACATTAGGTGCTAATTGCACAATAGTCTGTGGGAACGAGATAGGGAAGTATGCTTTTATTGGAGCAGGATCATTGGTAAATAAAAATATTAAATCATTTGCTTTAGTAGTTGGAGTACCTGCAAAGCAAATAGGATGGATGAGTACCTTAGGTCATAGAATAGAATTACCACTTAAAGGAGGAGGAGATTGGTTATGCCCCCATTCTGGTGTAAAATATTACTTAGAGGATGATTATTTGCATCAATTAAATTAATCAAAAATAAAATTGGAATTCATAGATCTAAAAGCACAACAAGAGCAAATTTTGCCTAATGGCAGAAAATTAAAAGAAGTTATTAGCGATAATATACAAAATGTTCTTGATCACGGAAGATATATATTAGGCCCCGAAGTGGAAGAACTAGAATTAATATTAAAAAATTTCACTGGTGCAAAATACTGCATTGCCACTGCTAGTGGAACGGATGCACTATTAATAGCGCTTATGGCGTTAAATATATCAAATGGAGATGAAGTAATAACTACTCCTTTTTCTTTTATTTCAACTTCTGAAGTTATTGAATTGTTGGGAGCTAAACCAGTTTTTGTAGATATAGATCCAAATACTTATAATATAAATCCAAATAAAATTGAGGAAGTTATTTCAACAAAAACAAAGGCGATTCTTCCTGTAAGTCTTTATGGACAGCCAGCTAATTTTATAGAAATTAATTTATTAGCAAAAAAATATAATTTACCTGTAATTGAAGATGCTGCTCAAAGTTTTGGGTCTACTCATAACGGTAAATTTAGTTGTACTTTAAGTACTATTGGGACAACAAGCTTTTTCCCCTCAAAACCTTTTGGCTGTTATGGAGATGGTGGAGCTTGCTTTACAAATAACAATGATTTAGCAGCTAAAATTAGAAAGATATCGAGACATGGGCAAGAAGAAAGATATATACATTCTGATTTAGGAATTAATGGGCGTATTGATACATTGCAAGCTGCAATTTTATTAGCGAAATTCCCATTATTTAAGCAAGAAATAATTTCCAGGCAAAACTCAGCTGAAATCTACAATAAAAAATTAAAAAAAATTGGTATCAATTCAATACCAACTATTTCACAATTAAATACAAGTGTTTATGCTCAATACACTATTCAGGTTGACAACAGAAAAGAGATTCAATCGCATTTAAAAAAGTTAGGGATTCCAACTGCTGTTCATTACCCAACTATTTTACCAGACCAACCAGCATTAGGAGGTCCTCAAGTTCACTGTAAATTCACTGAAGCTACTAGAGCTTCTAAACGAGTTCTAAGTTTACCTATGCACCCTTATCTATCCCAAGATAATCAAGAGTTTATAGTTAATTCAATTAGTAAGATAATATAAAATAATATGGTAAAATTTTAAAAAACAGCAAAAATGAATTATAAAGTAAACCTAATACAGAAATTTAAAAATAAGGAATCAAAAATCTCAATTATTGGTATGGGATATGTAGGTTTACCCTTATCATTAAATTATGCAAAGAATGGATATCAGGTTACAGGTATTGATATTGATAGTAATAAAGTTGAATTGATTAATTCAGGGAAAAGTTATATAAAACATATCTCAAGTGAAATTATAAATAATTATATTTCAAATTCTTATCTAAAAGCAAAATCAGATTTTCATGAAATTTCTAACTCTGATGCTGTAATTATTTGTGTCCCCACTCCTTTAAATATTCATAGAGAACCTGACTTAAGTTTTATTAGAAACACTCTTGATAATTTAAAACCTTATTTAAAAAAAGGTCAGGTTTTAAGTCTTGAAAGTACAACATATCCTGGTACTACTGAAGAAGAACTTTTACCTTTAATTGAGTCAAAAAATTTTAAAGTAGGTGAGGACTTTTTTTTAATTTATTCTCCTGAACGAGAAGATCCAGGTAATAAAAATTATACTACTACAAATATACCCAAAGTTGTAGGAGGAATAACTAAAAATTGCTGTGATGTAGGAGTGGCATTATATGAAACTACAATTAAAAAAGTTGTAAGAGTTAGTTCTTGTAGAGCAGCAGAGATGACTAAACTTTTAGAAAATATTCATAGATCAGTAAATATTGGATTAGTTAATGAGTTAAAGCCTCTAGCAGAAAAAATGAATATTGATATTTATGAAATCATAAGGGCAGCATCAACCAAACCTTTTGGCTTCGAACCATATTACCCTGGACCAGGATTAGGAGGTCATTGTATACCTATTGATCCTTTTTATTTAACATGGAAAGCACATGAGTATGGAATGCATACAAGATTTATTGAGCTTGCTGGCGAGATAAACAAATCGATGACTTCATATGTTTTAGAGAAAGCTTCAGATGCACTTAACTCAAATAATAAATCAATAATGAATAGTAAGATTCTTATTTTAGGTGTTTCATATAAGAAAAATATTGATGATTTGAGAGAATCACCATCTTTAGAAATAATACAGCTTTTATTAAATAAAGGAGCAAATGTATCTTTTAGTGATCCATATTTTAAAACAATACCAAAAAGCAGAAAGTATAACTTTGCTATAGATAATGTAGAAATAAAACCACAAAATATCTCTAGTTTTGATCTTGTTATTTTAGCTACTGATCATGACTTGTTTGACTATGATATAATCAAAGAAAGCAGTAATTTAATACTTGATACAAGAGGTAAATTCACACCTTCAGATAAAGTAATAAGAGCATAGTCCAATGAAAATACTAACAATTTTAGGGGCCAGGCCTCAATTTATCAAAGCAGCTGCATTATCAAAAGAATTTATACTTACAAAAGCTTCTAAAAATAAATTAATAGAAACGATAGTTCATACCGGACAACATTATGACTATGAGATGTCAGAACAATTATTTGAAGAGTTAGATATCCCTAAACCTTCTTATAATTTAGAAATTGGTGGAGGTACTCATGGAGAAAATACTGGGCGAATGATTGAAAAAGTTGAGAAAGTAATTGTTGCAGAAGCACCTGATTTTGTTTTGGTTTATGGAGATACTGACTCCACTCTTGCAGGAGCTTTGGCAGCAAGTAAATTAAAAATTCCTATATTACATGTTGAATCTGGTCTTAGATCATTTAATAGAAAGCAACCCGAGGAAATAAACAGAGTTATTACCGATCATCTATCTGATATTTGTTTTGCTCCAACAACTCAAGCCTGTATTAATTTGAAGAATGAGGGGATTTCTCCAAGAAGAATAATTAAAACTGATGATGTTATGGCTGACACCTCACGAATATTTGGGGAAAAATCAAATAATTATTTAAATTTTTTGAAAGATCTTAATTTAATCAAAAATAAATACATTTTGGCTACTATTCATCGTCCGGAAAATACTAATGACTTGATTCAACTTAAAAATATTATTAATTGCTTGGCTTTTATAAGCAAAGCCAAAAATAATAGTCTAAAAATTGATTTGCCTATAATAATGCCTATTCATCCAAGGACAAAGTCAATTATAGAAAAAATCTCAGAGCTTAAAATACTTTGCAATGAATTAAAGATCATAAAGCCAGTAAGTTACTTAAAGATGGTATGTCTAGAAAAGAATGCAAAGATAATTATTACTGATTCAGGTGGAATTCAGAAAGAAGCTTTTTTACATAATACACCTTGTGTAACAGTAAGGAGGGAAACCGAATGGGTGGAGTTAATAAAATCTGGTTGGAATACACTTGCTAATCCTTCCTCTTCCAAAGAATTAATAGGATCAATTGAAAAACAATTGAACTTTAACATTTATCAAACTAAGGAGAATTTTTATGGAAACGGATATGCTTCATCTACTATTGTAAAAAAAATACAGGAATTTAAAAATGAATAAAATAAAAGATAGGAAAATTAGGTTCAGTATTATTGGATGTGGACGAATAAGTAGAAATCATATTAAATCAATATTGCTACATCATGAAAATGCAGAACTTATTGCAATATGTGATAATCAAGAAGAAAGAATAGAAAATGCTAAGAATTTAATTAGTCAACTGAATACAGAAAATTCAGAAAAGACTAAAGACCCTATTGTGTTTTTTGAATACAAAGAATTATTAAAAGCAATTATAAATAAAGAATTAAAAATAGATATTATAGTTTTAGCAACACCCAGTGGACTACATGCAGAGCAAGCAATAGAGGCTGCAAATGCAGGATTACATGTTTGCACAGAAAAACCCATGGCAACTAATTACAAAGATGGGTTATTAATGAACAAAGCATGTAAAGAAAATAGAGTTCATTTATTTGTAGTTAAACAAAATAGATTTAACAGAACTCTTCAATTAGTAAAAAAACAAATTGAAAAAGAAAGGTTTGGAAAAATCGCATTAGTGACAATAAATGTTTTTTGGCATCGTCCTCAGAGCTATTACGATTTAGATAGTTGGCGAGGTACTTTAAATTTAGATGGAGGTGCATTAATGAATCAAGCTAGTCATTATGTAGATCTTTTAGATTGGCTTATTGGACCCTTACAATCAATTAGTGCCTCAATAGCAACTATAGGTAGATCTATAGAAGCAGAGGATACTGCTGCATTACAGATGAGATGGAAAAATGGAGCTTTAGGGACAATGGCCGTGACCATGCTCACTTATCCAAAGAACTTAGAAGGTTCAATAACGATACTCGGCGAAAAAGGAACAGTTAAAATTGGAGGGCCTGCAGTAAATAAAATTGAGAAATGGGAATTCTCAGACGAGACGGAAGATGATGACTTGGTTGAATCTGCAAGCTATGAAACAACAAATGTTTATGGTTTTGGGCATCCTCCATATTATGAAAACTTAATCAACGTTCTTAAAGGGATTTCTAGCCCTGCTTGCAGTGGTGATGATGGATTAAGAAGTCTAGAAATATTAACAGGTGCCTATAAATCAGCAGAAGATAACCTTGTAATTACATTCCCTTTAAAATAAAAATTAAGTTTAGAAATTAAAATAATAAAAAATATATCTAGAATTACTAGTCAGACTAGCTTTAACGACTATGCTGATAAAATTAGTTTAATAATGTTAAAACTTAAATAAGAAATTCATTACTAAAAGAAATGAGAAGATCTATAAAAATAATTTTATTAAATCCACATTCAAAGCTTGCGAAGGGAGGTCCCTCAACATATATAAGTAATTTAATAAGTAATTTCCATGCTAGAGGATATAAAAATTCTGAATGGATATCCTCATTCTCAAAAAATAGATTATTTTCCAATTTTACATTGCTTAATTTATTCAGAGTATTTTTTAAACTTATAATTTCTTCAGCAGATATTATTCACGTACATGGATCAATCGCACTTTTAGGTCCTGCAATACTTTTCAAAAGGCTTTCTTTTTTTAAAAAAGTAGATTTATACTATACTTTTCATACACAACCTCATTTGTTTGACGTTAATATTCTCACAAGAGAGCTTACTCCTTCTAAAAGATCAGAATATACATGGATAAAATCACTAATATGTAATTATTTTTTATCAAATTGTAGAAAGATAGCGACTGTTTCCTCCTCTATTACTAATAGATTAAATAAAAGATATGATCTTAATGTATTAAACTCTTCTATTTTAAATTCAGGTACTAATTTGAAACCAAAACATCTTCCCAACCTAAATAAAAAAGTAAAATCAGATCCTATAAATGTTTTGACGGTTGGTGTAATGTACTATGACTGGAAAGTAGTTGGTTTCCCTTTGTTAATAGATTCTATTAGTAATCTTAGGGATTCAGGTATCAACATTAATCTTACAATTATAGGGGATGGATATTACTTTAAAACTATCAGAGAATATATAAATAAACTAAAGTTTAATTCATTCATTTCTCTTCCAGGAAGAATAGATAATGTTTCTTACTATTATGAAAAGTCAGATATATATTGCCAACTATCTATGAATGAAGGCTGTTCTCATTCTATTCTAGAAGCCATGAGCAATTCGTTACCAGTTATAGCAGGCAATTATTCTGGTAATAAAGAAATTATATTAAACAAAGAAAATGGAATTCTAGTACACAACAATATAGATGAGGTATGCAGTGCAATTAGAGAATTAATTAAAGATAAACTATTTACTAAAAAAATTTGTGAGAATGCATGGAAGAAAATAAATATTTTACATAAATGGGAAATTGTAGCCAATAATCATTTATCTTTTTATGATTTATAAAATAAACCAATCAAAAATATTATAAATCTCTTCTTATGAAAATACTTTGGCCACATACTTATGATCCAAGCAAAGTTAATTCAGGGATTTTTATGCATAGACATGCAAAAAGTCTAAAAGATAGTGGAATAGATTTAACGACTTTATATCTAGGGAAAATTAATAACCCAATCAGACTTATTCGAGCTATTAATCTATTAAATAAAAATATTGATAGATATGATTTGATTCATCCTCAATATGGCTCTACATGTGGATTATCTTGCGCATTTAATAAAAAAATTAAAATCATCTCTTTAAAAGGCTCTGACTGGTATAAATATAAAACAAATAATATAGGAATGAATGTTCATAGCAAAATTACTACATCAATAACTAGAAGTTACTTAAAGAATTATGATTCTATAGTGGTAATGTCGCATGCAATGAGATCCTCAATTCAAAAGGAATTTGATAATTTACCTCCAATACATGTTATCTCAGATCCCATTGATCTGAATTTATTTAAATCAATAAATCCTATTGATGCAAGAAAAAAATTCTTTAATACTAAAGATGAAAGTCCATGGGTATTATTTGTATCCTCCGATATAAATAATCCTATAAAAAGGTACTTTTTAGCGAAAGAAGCAGTATCTTACGCTAGAAATTTTTATCCTAATTTAAAATTAAAAGTAGCTTCTGAAATACCTTCAGAATTAATGCCAAAATATATATCATGTTTTAATTTAGTTATCTCTACTTCTTTACATGAAGGATGGCCTAATAATATAAAAGAAGCTCTAGCTCTCAATATTCCATTTGTTTCGACAAATGTTAGTGATCTTGAGGGTATTTCATTACGTAATAAATATTGCTTCGTAACATCTCCCAACCCATCCTCACTAGGCTCCTCAATAATAAAATGCTTATCCTTCAAAAAAGAAGAACTAAAAAATCTTAGAAATAATATAAGTTATATGTCAATGGAAGAAACCAATAAAAAATACATTAAAATGTATAAAAAATTGATATACTAAATATAAATGTATAGCTCTAAAATATATTATTTATTATAATAAAAAATGAAAGGAATAATTCTGTTTACTAGTGATTTAGATTTTTCTGTAACTGGCAATCAAACATTAATTAATGTAATTATTGGAACTGTAAGGAATGGTTATAAAGTTCACATCCTAACATCGTCTCCCAAGCCAGAAGATTCTATATCATCAAACTGGCTTCCAAATGATGTAAAAGATAAAATTACAATTTATCGATTCAACACTTTTATACGCTTATTTAATAAACTATCCCATTTTAAACTTCTAAAAGCTATTAACGTATTTAATAGAGTAAAGAGGAGAAATAATAACTCAATAAAATTATCATACGAATCTAATTATACTCCTTTTTCCTACTATCCCACTATTTCATTCCTATCATTTACTATTGGTGGTATCATTCCACTTATTAAACTTTGCTTAAAGAATAAATATTGTAAGATATGCGGATATGAGCCAAGAGGAATATTATTAGGTTATTTAGGATCAAAGCTATTTAGAATAGATCTATATAAAAGGTTGCAGGGAACAATTCTCTTCCCGGAATTAAAAAATACTTATAGATTATATTTTAGATATTTTTTTTATTATTTAACTATAAAGATTGGATCTAGTATGACTTACATGGGAGATGATGGAACATTTGGGAATAAAGTCTTAGAATGGGCTGGGGTTGATAAGTCGAAGTTTAAATTTAGACGAAATGGATATGACAACAAAATTCTTAATACCAATTCACTTACTGATTTTGAATTAAAACAATATGGAATAGATTCAACAGACATTATTCTACTATCTATTTCTAGACTAGAATACTGGAAAAGAGTCGATAGAATTTTATATTCTTTTGCATCTGCCCAAAAAGTATGTTCTAATTTAAAATATGTAATTGTTGGCGGAGGGGAAGATTTATATAGATTGAAATCATTAGTCTCACTTTTAGATATTAATGAAAAAGTAATATTCACTGGCAGAAAATCACATAACTTAGTATCCTCATTCTTGAAACGATGTGATATATTTGCCTCATGTTATGAGCATTCAAATATGTGCAATCCAATAATGGAAGCTAGTCTATTAGGGAAACCAATAGTTTCTATAAATGATAATACAACAAAAGATATTCTAATTCATGAATACAATGCATTACTTGCTGATAAAAATAATATAATAGGCGATTTAACTTCATTCATAATTAGATTAACCCAAGATAAAGATCTAAGAAAGAAATTATCAAATAATACATTAGTCAACTCATCTAAAGAATTAATGACTTGGGAAGATAGAATGAAATTAGAAAAAAATGAAATTTAGATTTTATATAATATGTACTTTAAATTAATTTTATTTACCTAAATAATTGACTATAATTGCCTTATTAATAATAGGAATTTATTCTATATATTTCTGTATAGATGTTATTCATAAGAAATATGGTTTTAAAGATTATCTTCAACCAGGAGTAATATTTTTAATTCTTCTTTCATTATATAGTCTTTCATATTTAACACATGCTAAATACTTTGCGGATGTTGATAGCACCGTCACAGAAGAATTCTCATGGGCTTATATTATTTCAGTGATTTCATTTGTCACTGGATATATCTTTATTAATCCTAAACTAAAAATTGTAAGATATACTATAAAGAATCTATCACTAATTGAACTAAATAACAAAAAAATATTTTTCTTCTTATTGAGAATAGTATTATTATTTTCTATAATAAGCTTACCGCAAATAGTGAAATATATTCAATTCAATCCTGAATCATATGTTGAAACAGCAGTAAGAAATCGAATTAACACTAACAATTTTTCAGCACCTCTATCAATAATATTTGAATTAAACTATAGTATTATTATTTCTCTATTTTTATATAAGTCTACTAAAATCTTCAAACAGATACCTAAGATATTCCAAAGAATGATAGGAATATCTCTTACAATATGGATATCTTTATATACTTATCTTTCAGGTTCAAAATCTAAAATAATTATAACCTTGTTAATATTAATAATACCAAATTACTATAATTTACTAATTAATAATAAGAAATTTCATTTAACGTTACTATATACTTCATCAATAATAATACTAATACTTCTCTGGCCACTTTTAATAGTACAAACTCATATACGCTATACATCTAATATATTTGAAATGTCTTCTGCTTTCATTAGCTATATAACAAATAATCCAATTAGTGTTTTACCTATTGCTTCAAGCGAATTAATTGGTTGCTCAAAGACTTTCGCTACAATTATTTCCAAAATAAATGAAAATGTAATAGATTTTAATTATGGAATTAGATGGATTAATGACTTCTTGATCTTTATACCAAAACTGATACTAAATAATAGAACTTTACCATCTTCAGAATATTTTGTTCAATTATTTTTTCCTGATTTAAAGGAAGGTGCTGGACTTGGTTGGTTCATATTAAATGACGGATACTGGGCCTTTGGACTTCCAGGAGTGGGATTTATTTCACTTGTTTATGGATATCTATTAAGATTAAACTATGAAATTATAATGGGAATATCAAATAACTCTTTTGTATTAGGGCTATATCAAAACTTATATTTCGTTACTGTAATCACATCAGTAAGAACGGGTATATTTGGATCAATTAAAATTTATTTAATTAACCTTTTAAGTTTATTCTTTATAGTAAATATTTATAAGTTATTTTATAGAAAAACAGTATAATAAATCACGGTATTGAATCTAATATAGAATAAAATTACTTATGAAAATAATTTATATATATATTTTTAAAGAAAGATAGTTACTAATAGTTTAATAACAATTAGCCAAATATAAAAATGAACTAACTTTTGCACTAAATTTATTTGAGACAAGGTTTTAGACCTTTTAGAAGAGACTCAAGAACAAGCTATGATAATACTTTTACTGAATGGAGCCAAGCGGACTCGAACCGCTGACCCCCTGCATGCCAT
>CETG01029731.1_pt1 | contig 12379 bp, 10 predicted proteins | sample 361471 | NCBI WGS metagenome assembly CETG01 (sample SAMEA2622696, study PRJEB7988) | marine metagenome | isolation source: saline water (ENVO:00002010), including | reverse complement strand
TAAAGAGATGGAGTTTCTGTTATTTCTAAATGCACAAGAAAAGGAAATCTTAAAGCTTATCCAGAAGGCAAATTATAAAGTTGAAGAAAATACGCCACTTTGTTTGCTTGGAAGAAAGTATTTTGGCTTTCTAAAAAACACACAAAAAAGAGTTGTTATCTGCACTGAAAATGCAAAAATACTAGGTGGTCATTTTTTAAGGAGAGTACAAAACAAAGAGGAATCTGGCCAAACAGGTATATATGTAAGAAGGGCATTAAGGCATGAATCTGTACATATTGCTCAACATTGTAACAATGGAAATCTTATTGAGATAGAAACAAAGAAAAAGCTAAAAATACATCCATATAAACTAGAAGCCTTAAAAGGATCTACAAATATCTCGGGCAAAAGAGAACATGAATATCAGGCCTATCAAATTGAAGATAAACCAAAACTTATAATATCAGCATTAAAAAAATACTGTCTATAAAATCAAGACAACTAATTTAATTTAAATAAGAAAATACAGATTTTAAATACTATAGAATTATTTTATCAACTTATAATGGATTGACTTTCATCAAAATTTGCACACCTTTGTTGATCTAAATAAGAGATATGCTTACGTTCGGTGTAATAAAGTTCCTGGAAGCTTATAGCATCATTATTAAGTTCCAGAAACATTTTGTTAATACGTTCTTCTATTTCTAAAGTTCCATGCAAATTAACTTGATCTTCTTGAATAAGGGAAGCAATACAAGCTTCCAATGTTTCAAGCCTCTGAGCACTCCAAGATTGAATTAAATGTCGACAACGTTTAACTGATTTCTGACGTTCTAAAGTTGCAGCAGCACCACGCAATTGAAGAAGGGGCTGAGACATTGAAGCCATTTGGAATTCCCCAGGTTGAAGTAAGGCCGTGATTTTTTTCTGAAAGTCTGCAGTCTCTCCAATAAAATGATCTGATAATAAATTAATTAAATTAATATTAGCCAAATCATTACCAGGATCATCTCCTCTATTTATCTCTTCTATTAAAGAAGCATCTATTATCTGTTCCTCCAATTCATTAATAGAAGCCCAAAGCAAACGATGGTGAGGAAAGGCAAAGTCTTCAATTTCTCTAAGCCTCAATTCTCTACGAATAGCTGCTCTATGGAAATCAAAATGTATATAAAGTCGGAGAATATCAGCTTCACTTCTTTCTCTTAGAGTAATTTCACTAGGTTGTTCATATTTCCTTGAACGTCCATGCCATCTCTGACCCTTTATTTGTTTACGTAAATCTTCCTCTAATTGAATAGCTAAACGTGCATGTCCTCCACTTAAAAGCTCTGAAACTTTCTGTAGATAATGTGTCCTGATAGCAGAATTTGGTAATTTACCCAGCAATTGAACAACGCCACCGACAGCCTTCTGGAAATGGTCGGCCTTAGAAAGATCTAAATCCTTAATCAAATTACTTATCTGCCAATCAAGCCAAAGTGGTGCCTTATCAAGCAATGCTTTGTAATCTGCAGCTGATTTATCTTTGAGAAATTCATCAGGATCTTTACCTGAAGGAAGATGAAGGACTCTTAATTCAATTTGGCCTTGCATAGCAAGATGCTCTACTTCAGTAATAGCTCTATTAGCGGCTCTAATTCCAGCATTATCACTATCAAAATTTAAAATTATCCTTTTACTATCTGTACATCGACAAAGGTTAGTTATCTGTTGATTACTTAAGGCAGTACCTAGAGAAGCGACTGAATTACAAATACCCGCCTCATGCATCGCAATGACATCAAAATATCCTTCTACAACAACTGCTGCATCTAACTTTTTAATTGCATTGGAAGCTTTATCTAAGCCATAAAGATGTTTTCCTTTCTCAAAGATTTCAGTCTCAGGAGAATTAAGGTACTTAGGTTCAGAGCCATCAAGACTACGACCTCCAAAACCTATAACTCTTTTTTGCTGATCATAAATAGGAACTATTAAACGATTCCTGAAGCGATCATAAAAACCATCACCAGATTTCCTGGGAATTACAAGACCAACGGCTTGCAATAAATCTAAGGGGACCTTTTCAATCTGTTGAAGATGTGAAAGGAGACCATCCCATTGATTGGGTGCAAAACCAAGTTCAAATTCTTGAATGGTTCCTTTGGAAAACTTTCTTTGATTTATTAGATAGTCGTAGGCATGTGAACCCGCAGCAATATTCAATTGATTTCTAAACCATCCAGTAGCCAAGGAAAGAATATGGTGAAGTTCTTCTTTCCTGGAAAGTTGTTTTTGTAGCCGTTCCTGCTGAGAACCATCAATAGTTTGTATTGGAAGGTTATATTTCCGCGCAAGTTCGAGTACAACGTCCCCAAAACTCTGTCTCTGAAACTCCATCAAAAACTTGATCGAATTTCCACCTGCACCACATGAAAAGCAATAGTAAAATTGCTTAGAAGGGGAAACAGTTAATGATGGCTTACTATCATCATGAAAAGGGCAGATACCAACAAACTCCTTACCTCTTTTCTTTAAAACAACGTGCTCTCCTACAACTTCAACGATATCTGCACGTTCCTTAACGGCTTCTATAGTTTGAGGGTGAAAACGGGAGCTGACCATCGGCTTATATTGATCGACTAAAAGCAATTGGTCTAGTAAAAAATTTTAAAATTGATCAATTCCCCAGAAGGTTATAAGCCTCATTAATAACTTTTATATTGGAATAAAAGTATCTGCAAGATTATCAAAGGCAAATTGGAAAAAATTAATCCTAATACTCAAAGCGGATATAAGGCTCTAGTTGGAAGCTCATTAGCATTCAGCCTAATGACTGTATGTGTAAAGCAAATAGATGGACGATTACCAGTATCAGAATTGGTATTCATTAGAGCCATGATTAGCTTGATTTTAACAAGGGTGATGCTTAGACGTTCTCAAATAAGCCCTTGGGGAAAAAACAAAAAGCTTCTTTTTTTAAGGGGCTTATTAGGAACAGGAGCACTTTTTTGCATCTTTAAAGCACTTGAGTTATTACCATTAGCTGCAGCAACAATAATTCAATACACATATCCAACTTTTACTTCTCTAGCCGCTTGGATTTTCTTAAAAGAAAAGATTCAAAAGCAAATCATTTTTGCTGTGTTGCTTGGATGGATTGGGATTACTTTTGTTATTCAACCGAAATGGTTAATTACTGAGGGAGCTCAACTACCAATAGGATCAGTAATAATTGCAGTTTGTGGAGCGGTCCTTACAGCTCTTGCCTATATATCTGTTCGCAAATTATCAAAAAGCGAACATGCTTTAGTAATTATTCACTATTTTCCTCTTGTCTCACTACCACTTACAGTTCCATTTCTTTTCTACCAATATGTAAACCCAATGGGATTAGAATGGATTTGGCTTTTAGGAATAGGAGTCTTCACCCAAATAGGACAAATAGGTATCACAAGGGGATTAAGCCTTTTACCAGCTGCCAATGCTACTTCGATAAACTACACACAAGTACTTTTTGCAGCAATCTTAGGAATAGTTATATTTTCTGAGCAAATAAACTTATTCGTTTTACTAGGTGCAATGTTTATTCTAGGAGCAACGCTTATTAGTGTTAGCACTAATCAAAAAATTACTTAAAATTTGATTATCTCAAATATGCCATGAAACTACTTCTAGCAATTCTAATTTCATTAGGTTCTTCATTCCCGGCATTATCAGAAGAGCTTGAATCTTACCGACGGAGCTCAACCTCTACGAGAACCTGCACCACTAGGCAATATCGGGAACAATACATTCCAGGAACTCCTGAGACTCCTGGATATGTTAAAAATTGGTATGAATACGTAGAAGTTCCTTGCAATTCAAATGAAACAGTTAACTCAACTTCAGAGGAAGATACAAACGACTGCAAGGAAGGAAGTATAATAGGGGGTCTTCTAGGGGCAGGATTAGGGGCCCATATATCTCGCGGAAAAGGGCGCCTACTAGCAGTGCCCGCTGGAGGAGTTACTGGTGCATTAATCGGTTGTCAGGTTGATGGTGGTTAATAAAAAATATTCTTACTTACTTAATTACTAAAAGTACTTAACGAATAATTTAAGCATGTTTAATTAAATGATTAGCTGGTTAAAAGGTAAGCAAATAGATAGTTGGATCAATAACTCCAAAAAAGGAATAATAATTTCTTGTGGAGGAATTGGATACGAAGTACAACTTCTTCCGAGGCAACTAAATGAATGCTATCGGGATGATGAAATAACCCTGTGGATTCACCAAGTATTCAGAGAAGATGGAATTATTATGTTTGGATTTAAAGAGAAGTTAGAAAGAAACTTTTTTAGAAAACTCATAGAAATAAATGGCGTAGGACCACAAATAGCAATTGCCTTGCTTCAAGAATATAAATATCAAGATTTAATTATTACTATTAACAATGAAAGCATAACTAAACTAACAAAAGTATCAGGGGTCGGAAAACGTATTGCCGAAAGGATTACCATGGAACTTAGAGATAAATTATCTGAATTCCAAAAAGATATTCCTTCAGTTATTCAACAAATACCTACTCCTATAGAGAATTCAAAGGCACAAGCCTCTCCCAAAGAAGAAGTAATGTCTATATTAAAAAATCTTGAATACGAAGACTCTGAAATAATCAAAGCTTTAAAAGCGGCTGAAAATGAGCTGGCCTATATGGACAAAGACGATTCAACCTCAGAAAAAGACGAGGTAATTGATGCCTATCTCAAGAAATCTCTTGTATGGCTAAGTCAAGAAGTTTCATTAAAAGGAACATGAGGCGCTAAATTAAGACAACTAAAATCAAAGAAAGACAAAAGGCATGTCACTCAATACAGAAGAAAAGCAAAATCTAATCAATGAGCATCAAACCCATGCAACAGATACAGGATCTGCAGAGATTCAAATAGCCATGCTTTCAAAAAGGATTTCAAAATTAAGTGACCATCTTCAGGGAAATCTTCATGACTTTTCATCTAGACAAGGGTTATTGAAGATGATTGGTCAAAGAAAACGTCTCCTAAACTACGTGAAAGGACAAAGCGAAAAAAGATACACACAGTTAATAAGCAAACTTTCAATTAGAGGATGAAACAAATTTTGCAATCAAAAGATTCTGGGAATGACGTTACTAAACCAGGTTTTAAAGATGTAAAAAACAAGAATTTCAAACTTAAACGCAATAAAGAAAGGCTTATTAAAAAAGATGAAATAGGAATTCCTAAGGAAGTAGCAAATAGAATGGCTAGACGGATAGCTTTTACCACTGGCCTTCCAACCATAGCTGGCATGGGAATATTTATTGGAAGTTATTATCTAATTACTAATAATATTTTAGAGATTGCCCCAGTAATAACTCTTGTCTCATCTGGGACCTGCTTCTTTCTTGGCCTGGTAGGTCTAAGTTATGGAATACTCTCAGCAAGTTGGGATCAAAAAAAAGGGAGTTTTCTTGGTATTGAAAACATACGACCTAATATTAAAAGAATGAGAGAAGCATTTAAGTCTAAAAGTTAATGTAGTGATTTTATATATTTAGCTCACTTAATTCAAAAGACTTTCACCACAAGAGGCCTTAAAAGAGTTTTTCTTGAGAAAATCAACAGCAGACTGAGTATCACGCACACAAAACTGATGGCCAAATCTTACATATCTAACTTTATTATCTTGTCTTATTGCCGCAACAACAGGTACTTTCATACCTAATTCACCCTTATTTGGACGATTCTGATATAAACATTCTCTAAGTCTGTGTTGAACTCCAATATCATCAGCCTGATCAGGCAATAAATTAATCAGTAAGTATCTTAAATCATCAATAGCACGACAATCATCAAGAATTAATTGAACTGTTTCATCCCTTCTATCAACTGAACCCCATACAAGTAAACGAGTTTCCATCATCAAATGATCCGATAATCTTGCATAAGACTTAGGGAAAACAACTGCATCACATGCGCCGGTCAAATCTTCAAGTTTAAGTATTGCCATGGAATCACCTTTTCGAGTCGTGACTTGCTTGATTTCAGATATCATCGCTATGCAACTAATTTTCAATTTGTCAGCTTGGTCAGAAAGATTAGAAATATTAATCGGAGCTATTAACTTGGAGGGACTAGAAAGTTGCTTCAAGGGGTGATCTGAAAGGTAAAAACCAACAAATTCCTTCTCTCGCTTTAATTTTTCAGAGGGTGAAAAATCGCTAGTTGAAGAAGCTTTAGGTGCGATAGAAAAATCTTCCTGAGCATCAGAACCACCAGAAGAAATAGCAAAATCGAAAAGATTACCTTGTCCGTTAGAACGATCTTTAGCTCGCGAACTAGCCCAATCGATCACCAAGTCCAAATCAGCAATAAGTTGTGCTCGATTAGAATCTGGTTCCAAACTATCCAATGCCCCGCAGTAAATTAAAGCTTCTAATGCTCGACGATTTAGCAAGTTAGTAGGTATACGATCACAAATATCAGACAAAGACTCAAACAAGCCGCTATCTTGACGAGATTTAATCAATTCATTTATCGCATTATCTCCAAGATTTCTTATTGCAGATAGACCAAAAAGAATACGCTTATCTTTGGCCGTAAAATCTATACCAGATGAATTAATATCTGGAGGCATAACTTCTATACCCATAGAATTACAATTAGAAATATATCTTTGAATTTTGTCAGTTGAACCAGAGTTAACTGTTAACAATGAGGCCATATAAGCAACAGGATAATGAGCTTTTAAATATGCAGTTTGATAAGTAACTGCCCCATAAGCAGTTGAATGACTTTTGTTAAAGCAATATTCAGCGAATAAAACCATCTGATCAAAAAGACTATTTGCCAAGGAAGAGTCAACACTTTTATTACTTGCTCCTTCAACAAAGATTTGTCTATGTCGTTCCATTTCTTTAATTTTTTTCTTTCCCATTGCACGACGCAACAAGTCAGCCTCTCCAAGGGAATATCCTGCTAAATCTTGAGCAATTCTCATTATTTGTTCTTGATAAACCATGATCCCATAAGTATCTTTAAGTATTGGAATTAATGATTCATGAGGGAAATCAATCAACTCCTTACCATGCTTACGGTTAATAAACTTTGGGATAAGTCCTGCATCAAGAGGTCCAGGCCTGTATAAAGCAAGAATGGATGATATATCTTCTAATGAAGAAGGCTTTAAATCTCTAACTATTTGTCTCATTCCACTAGATTCAAGCTGAAATATTCCTTCCAAATCACCTCTAGATAGTAAATCAAATGTTTCTTTATCGTTTAAAGGAAAATTATCAGGTTCCAACTTTTCACCTATAGATTTTTGTAAAATATCAACTGTTTTATTAATCATAGTCAGGTTCTTTAATCCTAAGAAATCCATCTTTAAAAGACCTAACGACTCGATATCTTCCATAAAATATTGGGTTATTATTTGACCGTCATTATTACGCTGAAGAGGAACTATTTGATCTAATGAATCTGATGCAATTACTACACCAGCAGCATGAACACCATAAGTTTTATTTGTACCCTCTATACGAATTGCCATGTCAACCCACTTTTTAACTAAAGGATCCTTATTATATTTATCTCTAAATTCAACATTAGGTGAATTCTTATCAATCATATCGGTAAGTTTTGCTGGTTTACCTCTTACAACTGGAATTAATTTTGCTAGTCGATCAGCATCTCCATATGGTATATCTAAAACTCTTGCTACATCCTTCAAAACAGCTTTAGAAGTCATTCTATTAAAGGTAATAATCTGAGCTACCTTGTCTTCTCCGTATCTTTTAGTGACATAATCTATAACTTCTCCTCGCCTTTCTATACAGAAATCAGTATCAATATCAGGTAATGACTTTCTTTCTGGATTTAAGAATCGTTCAAAAAGTAGTCCATTACTTACAGGATCAATATTAGTAATGCTTAAAGCATAAGCGACTAAAGAGCCTGCTGCAGACCCCCTCCCTGGGCCTACTGGTATACCTTTCTCTCTGGCAAATTTAATATAGTCCCAAACAACTAAAAAATAAGTTGGAAATCCCATCTGACTAATTACCTTTATCTCATAATCAAGTCGGTCTAAATAATTTTTATTTATCTCTTCTAAATTATCAATTTTCAACTTATCCTTAAGTCCAGCCAATGCAATATTCCTCAAATATTCAACTGAGTTAATCCCTTCAGGTATTGGAAAATCAGGCATCTTATAGCTTCCTAAAATAGAATACTCATCTATTTTTTCAGAAATCAAAACAGTATTATCAATAGCCCTGGTTACAATATCTTGATCAATATGGTCACAATATAACTGCAACATCTCATCCTTTGATTTAATGTATTCAGTGCCTGTATAACGAAGTCTTTTTTCATCAGTTAAAAGTTTTCCCGTTAGTACACAAAGAAGTGCGTCATGTGATTCAACATCATTTTTAGTTAAATAATGAGCATCATTTGTTGCGATTATCTCTATTCCTAATTCTTTAGCAATACGAACTATTTGTACATTTACTATTCGATCTTCTACCGACCCATGATCTTGAATCTCTAGGTAAAAGTCTTCACCAAATACACTTTGATACCAGATAGCAATTTCTTTTGCAACATCAAAACGCCCTCTCAATATTGCTTGAGGAATTTCACCTCCAAGACATGCTGTAGAGACAATTAATCCTTCACTATATGCTTCAAGAAGTTCCTTATCAATACATGGTCTTGAAAAGATTCCTCTACCTCTCATCCCTCTCAAATGGCTAATAGTTGTTAATTTGACTAAATTTCTATAACCAATTGAATTCTTTGCCAAAACCACTAGGTGATATCGACGTTCTTTCTTAGCTTGAGGATTATCAATCGATCCATTAATAAGGTACATTTCATTTCCAATTATCGGCTTTATCTCAGCAGCATTACATAATTTCAATAGTTCAATTGCTCCATACATAACCCCATGATCAGTTAAAGCCAAAGCTGGCATTCCAAGTTCTTTAACCCTCTTAACCATCTTGGGCAATTGACTTGCTCCATCTAGAAGGCTGTAGTCACTGTGATTATGTAAGGGAACAAAACTCATTAACCCTTTTATTGATCAAACGCTATTTATAGTTTAATGCCAAAATCTAAGCACTATATAAAGTGTCAGACTTCCTCAAGGAATGAAATCTGATGATGGCTTGTTTCTCATCACGTCAGATGCTTGTTCGTATTGATAGGCGACTTGCAAAAGCAACTCTTCCTTCAAAACATTGCCAATGAATTGCAATCCAATTGGCAAACCTACTTGATCAAAGCCACAGGGAAGGCTAATTGCAGGGAGGCCAGCAAGATTTGCTGGAATAGTAAGCAAATCGGAAAGATACATAGCCAAAGGATCTTCATTATGTTCACCTGCCTTAAATGCCGTAGTTGGAGCGGTTGGGGTTAGCAAAATGTCTACCTTTTCAAAAGCATTATTAAAGTCTTGGCGAATTAAGGTCCTTACTTTCTGGGCTTTCTTGTAATAAGCATCTACATATCCAGCAGACAAGGCATATGTTCCAATCAAAATTCTTCTTTTAACCTCACTTCCAAAACCTTGAGATCGACTTGAGGATGTCATAGAAGAAAGATTATCTACACCCTTAGATCTATAACCATATTTAACACCGTCATACCTAGCCAGATTTGCAGAAGCTTCTGAAGGAGCAATGACGTAATAAGTAGCTATCCCTTCATTAAAGAATGGACAATCAATATTAATTAATTCAGCACCCATCGATTGCAGAAGATTAGAAGCTTGAATTACTGAATCTTTTACTTTTGTAGAAAGACCTTTTTGTTCAAAACATTGATTTATCAAGCCAATTCTTAATCCTTTAATTGGCTTTGACAATGAGCCAACATAGTTAGGAACCGATACATTCAAACAAGTTGAATCAAGACAGTCGGCTCCTGATATCACCTGCAAGACCTCGGCAGCGTCTGAGACGCAATTAGTAAATGGACCTACCTGGTCTAATGAACTAGCAAAGGCAACCAGACCAGATCTACTAACTCGACCATAAGTAGGTTTCATTCCAACAACCCCGCAAAAAGAAGCGGGTTGTCTTATCGAACCTCCAGTATCAGAACCTAAAGCACTCATACATAATCCAGAAGCAACGGCAGCCGCACTTCCACCAGAACTTCCCCCTGGGACTCGGGAAATATCCCAAGGATTAGAAGTTGCCCCAAAAGCAGAATTTTCTGTAGAACTACCCATGGCAAACTCATCTAAATTAGTTTTGCCTAATAAAATTGCACCAGCATTCCAAAGTCTTTGTGTAACTGTGGATTCATAAGGAGGAACAAAATTTTCAAGCATTCGACTTGAACAAGTTGTTGGTATTCCTTTAGTGCAAAGGTTATCTTTTATCGCAAATGGTATTCCTGCAAGAGGTGGCAACTTAATACCTAAAGAACGATCCTCATCTACTTTTTGAGCTTGTAATAATGCTTTTTCAAAATTCAAAGCAAGATAGGAATTGATCGTATGATCGATTTTCTCAATTCTTGCAATGTATTTTTCTACAAGCTCTTTGGCTGAAACATTTCCATTTGTTAGCTGAGTTCGCCATTCTGCTATAGACATTATTTTTTTTAGATATCAAATTTAGATAATTGGATTATAAAAAACTAAGAAGTAAGAGGTTCGTCACGACGTCCACGTATAAAGCTGTGATTTATAGAATGAGATCCTTCCTCATATAAATCCTGTTCAAAAACGGAAAGGTTTACCTTAAGGTTTCTTCGAGTAAGGAATGGACCAAACCAATAAGTAACATTTGGGTCTCTAGTTTCAACCCTCGCCCACCATGCGAGTCCAAAACTGTTTCCTATGCTGCGAAGGGCCCTGATTGGGCTCATAATCGAAAATGCTTTTTTCCATTTTACTTATATTATTCAAATAATCAAAGTAAAAGTTCCTCATATCTCATTAGGAAATCTTGAATTCAAAACTCAAAATGTATTTAAAAGTTTTGCATAGAAATATTTGGATAAAAATCAACCCTAATAAGAGCATTTTAAAAATAACTAATAATGTATTTAACAATTAAAAGAAACCATCTTAATTCGATTAATTTTCTGGAATTTCCTCTGAAGCAAATTTAATTCTCTGCAATTTGGGAGAAGCAGATTGTCCAGAGATACCTTTCATCCAGGAATTTCTTGCTATCTCATATAGAACAACAGAAGTTGCTATTGAAGCATTAAGACTTGTTGTCACTCCCCGTAATGGAATTCTTACCAATTGATCACAATGTTTTCTAGTTAAAACAGAAAGTCCCTTATTCTCCGAACCTATAACGACGACTAATGGTCCTGTTAAAGCAGCTTCCTGCAAGGTAGTTTCCCCCTCTTCAGCTAAGCCAATGATTGAATATCCACAATCTTTTAGTTGAACTAAAGAGCGATTTAAATTAACAACTCTTGCTACAGGCAAATGTTCAAGAGCACCAGCTGCAACTTTAGCTACCGATCCTGTGAGACCGGCACTTCTTCGTTGTGGTAAAACCAAACCATGCGCTCCAAGAGCTTCAGCAGATCTAATAATTGCACCCAAATTATGGGGATCTGTAAGGCCATCCAATGCAAGCAGAAGAGCGGAGTCCTTAAGAGCACTACATGCTTCAATTAATTTCTTTAAATCAACTGTTTCAGATGCTGCAGTTTGAAGCGCAATTCCTTGATGAACAGCTCCACTAGTAATTTGACCTAATCTCGCCCATGAGACTTCCTCAACCAGTACTCCAGAAGACTTGGCATCACGTAAGAACTGAAAAAAGCGAGGAGAACTTCTCAATTCACCTGTACACCAAATCCTATGAATAGGCCTTCCAGTTTCAAATGCGGCTTGAGTGGCATGTCGTCCCCAAAGGAGATCAGATTGATCATTTCCAGGTTGATTGGAAGTAGTCTCCATTTCTCCTGAATTAGAACCATAATTAGAATTTTTGACCTGAGTTGAATTAAAGTTATTTTCTTGAAAACGAGCATTAGGCTTTGTTGCTCGAGCTCTAGTTGAAAAATTAGGTTTCTGTGAATCTCCTTGAAGAGAGGAATAATTTGAACCTCGATTAGTAGAATTAATTCTCTCTCTTCCTTTTGAAGAAGTTCTTCGAGATGGGAAACTATCCTTAGAATTTATAGAGGAATTACGATCAGCATAACTTCTATTTTTTCTATTTTTAGAATTAACGGATTCACCATAATTTTCTACTTTACTATTTCCGTTATCTTGATATCTTCTACGAGAATTTCGCCCTCTATCCTTTGAAGAGGAATTTCTAAAATTTGAAGAAGTCTTATTAAATCGATAATTCATGGGGTTTAAACCTCTTGTTTAATAGAGAACTCTTCAAGTTGTTCAAATAATTCAGCCAGTC
>CETG01430812.1_pt1 | contig 12388 bp, 11 predicted proteins | sample 361471 | NCBI WGS metagenome assembly CETG01 (sample SAMEA2622696, study PRJEB7988) | marine metagenome | isolation source: saline water (ENVO:00002010), including | reverse complement strand
TTCTGTCAAGTTCGTTACCGAAACAGGGACAATTATATCTTCTGTATAACCATCTACAGAAACATCACCTAAAGAGACCGTAACATCGGCAAATGCTATATTAGTAGCAATTAAAAATAATATACTTTGAAAAAATATTTTGTATCTGGATATCATTATATTCTCCTGAAATATCAAATATGATATATTAAAAAAAATTTAGTCATGAGTCATTTACTTTAGAGTAATAACCAATATACCTTTACATAAAATAACGATTTTCTACCGATAATTCACTCATAAATTATTCTTCTAATGCTTGAGCTATATCAACAATAAGATCTTCTGAATCTTCAATACCAACTGATAATCTTAATAATTCCTGTGATAGTCCCATAGAGTTTTTCAAATCTTGAGGGACAGATGCATGAGTCATATCATAAGGAACGCAAATTAAGCTTTCTACGCCACCAAGACTCTCAGCCAAAGTAAATAATTTTATTTTACTTAAAAATTTATCTCGTGATTGGAGTGAATTACATTCAAAGGATACCATAGAACCATAAATACTTTCACCTTTAGGGTTTTTTTGTTGTTTCGAAGCAAGTGCATGTTGACTGTGATTATCTAATCCAGGATAAACTACTACTTTTGCATTAGAAGAGTCCTGGAGCATCTTTGCTATTTCCATTGCATTATCAGAATGTTTTTGCACTCTTAGACCAAGAGTTTTTGTACTCCTAAGTAACATCCAACAATCAAATGGGCTAAGAATTGCACCACCAGATTTTTGAATAAAATAAAGTTGTTCGGCCAAAGAAGAATTATTTGTGATTAAAACTCCTGCAACTAGATCGCTATGACCACCAATAAATTTAGTCGCGCTATGCATCACAACATCCGCTCCTAGTTTGAGCGGATTCTGCCCATATGGACTCATGAAAGTATTATCTATCGCAAGTTTAATATTATTATCTAAACATAAATCAGATATCGCTTGAATATCACATAACTCTAGAAGAGGATTAGTAGGAGTTTCTGCAAAAATCCATTTCGTATTTGTTTTTATTGCAGACTTAATTTTTTGAATTGATCTTGTATCCACAAAATCAAATTCAAAACCATGATTTGTTAAAACCTCTACCGCCATACGATATGTTCCGCCATAAACATTCCTACCTATAATAACATGGTCTCCATTATTTAAAGTTTGAAAAAGTGCTGTAATTGCTGCCATACCACTGGCGAATGAGACACCAAACCTAGCTCCCTCTAAAGATGCAATGTTATTTTCAAATCGCTTTCTAGTTGGATTTCCAGCACGTGAATAATCAAACCCCTGATGTACTCCTACTGAATCTTGTTTAAATGTAGATGAAAAATGAATTGGAGGCGTAACTGCGCCAGTACTTATATCGGGATCATTGCCAATATGAATTGCTCTTGTTTGAAAACCTTTTTTCTTCATTTTAAATTTGAGTAAATCCTTTTTTTAAATAATTTTGTAATTTTTTAAACTTAATTTCAATTTTTTCACCATCAGGGCTTTTTACCATTATTTTTTCATTACGTCCTAATTTCTGATCAACCTGTACTGGAGTGCGAATTTGACTAGGTTGATTCATACTTTGTGGATTAGACTGTCCTTGAAGACCCATACCAGTTGTCTCTTTATGCGTAGCCTCAACATTCCTTACAGAAGATTTATTATGCATGGGAGACTGCTCCATTCCTTGAAGTTGCGTTCTAAATAGTCTTTGGATCGTTACAGCACTCATATCACTCATCATTTCCTGAAACATTTTAAAACCTTCTGATTTATACTCAAGTAATGGATTTTTTTGACCATATGCCCTAAGATTGATTCCTTCTCTAAGTTGATCCATAGCATATAAATGATCTTTCCATTTTTCATCAATAGTCCTTAAAGTAACAAATCTTTCAAACCCTCTAATAACTTCCTCAGGAAGAAGAGCTTCCCGTGCTTTATATATGGATTCAGCCTCTTTAAAAATCCAATTAACAATCCTATTATTTTCGGGTTCCAATCCTCCAAGTTCGTTCTGCATTTTATCTAGTGATACATCTACTAAAATATGAGAAGCAAAACGTTGTTTTAAATATTCCCAATCCCATAATTCTAGTGACCCTAACTTGGTTTGTAAATCAATCTCATCAAAAACAAAATCATCTAATACCTGGTAGACAGAATCACGCATATTTTTTCCTGATAAAGCTTGATTCCTAATATCATATATAACCTGACGCTGCTGATTCATTACATCATCATATTCAAGTAAATGTTTTCTAATACCAAAGTTTCTAACTTCAACTTTTTTCTGAGCACCAGAAATCGCTCTAGTTACCATTCCTGCTGATATAACTTCTCCTTCTTCAATCCCCATGCGATCCATAATAGAAGCTACTCTGTCCGAGCTAAATAATCTCATAAGGTCATCTTCTAATGACAAATAAAATCTAGAAGAACCTGGATCTCCTTGACGACCACTTCTACCTCTTAACTGTAAATCTATTCTCCTTGACTCATGCCTTTCTGTACCAATAATATGTAGGCCACCTAAATCGTTTATACCTTCAGCAAGCTTAATATCAGTACCTCGGCCTGCCATATTTGTAGCAATTGTAACAGCACTTTTCTGACCTGCACGCGCCACAACATCTGCTTCACTTTTATGCTGTTTTGCATTCAAAACATTATGTGGAATATTTTTCCGTTTTAACATGCGAGATAATAACTCTGAAACTTCTACTGAAATTGTTCCTACTAAAACTGGCTGACCTTTTTGATAACAATCTGAAATTTCATCAATCGCTGCATTGTATTTTTCTCGCTTAGTTTTATAAACAAGATCATCTCTATCATCTCGAACTATTTCCCTATGAGTAGGAATTACAGTGACATCTAGACCATAAATTGAACCAAGCTCTTCTGCTTCTGTTTCTGCAGTTCCAGTCATGCCCGCTAATTTATCATAAAGACGAAAATAATTTTGAATCGTAATTGTCGCTAATGTTTGCGTCTCTCTTTCAATTCGTACATTTTCTTTAGCTTCAAGAGCCTGATGAAGTCCATCAGAATAACGTCTTCCAGGCAAAACTCGACCAGTAAACTCATCCACAATCATAACCTTTCCATCTTGTAAAACATATTCAACATCTTTTTCATATAATGTATATGCTCTTAATAATTGATTAAAATTATGGATTGTACTACTTCTTTCCGCGTGAAGCTGATGCGCCTTATCTTTCTCATATTCTTTTTCCTTATCAGAAAGATCATCCCTCTCTTCAACTTCTAACAATAATTCTCCTAGATCAGGAATCACAAAAGTATCAGGATTATCAGGCGATAATAATTTTCGACCTTTTTCTGTTATATCCATTACATGACTTTTTTCTTCAATTGCAAAATAAAGATCATCATCAACCTCATGCATTTTTTTATCACGAGTATATATAGACTCTATATCTTGAGCAAGTTTAAGCATTCCTGATTCTTGAAATATTTTCATCACTTGACGATGTTTAGGCATTCCTCGTTGCGCTTGAAGTAATTTTAAACCTGCATTATCTTCATCATTTTGATCAATATATTTTTTAGCTTCCCTTACCAAATCTGACACCAGACTAGTTTGTTTTTTTACAAGACCTTGTACATCTGGCTTTAATTGTGTAAAAGTTTCATCCACAGGAGAATCTACAGCTCCAGAAATAATCAATGGTGTACGAGCTTCATCTATTAAAACACTATCCACTTCATCCACAATGGCAAAAGCGTGTCCACGTTGTACTTTTTCTTCAGATTGAAGAGCCATATTATCTCTTAAATAATCGAAACCAAATTCATTATTCGTACCATAAGTGATATCTCGACTATACATTTCTCTGCGTTGAACATTATCCATTGAATTCAAAATAAACCCAACAGATAAACCTAGTCTCTTATATACCTCTCCCATCCACTCTGCATCACGCTGAGCAAGATAATCATTAACTGTTATTACATGAACACCACGCCCTGTTAGTGCATTTAAATATATAGGCATTGTTGCTACAAGTGTTTTTCCTTCTCCCGTTTTCATTTCGGCAACTTTTCCATTATGCAAAATGATAGCTCCTAAAAGTTGAACATCATATGGAATCATTTCCCATTTTATTTCTTGCCCTGAAACACGCCAAGAAGAACCACACATCCTTTTACATACTTCTTTAACAATAGCAAATGCTTCAACCATTATTAATCCAAGAGCTCCTTGCTCAGCTTTTAAAATTTCTTCAGCTCTAATATTTTTATCAGAATTTTTTTTAATTGACTCTTGTTTTTCATTACGAGTATTTATCACAAACGTCCTTAGCTCCTTTGTTCTTTGAACTAAGTCATCATCTGATTTTGTAGCTAGAGATTCATAAGATTGATTAATCTGATCTAGTGTAGACGATAATTTTTTAATCTCACGTTCAGATTTTGTTCCAAATATTTTTGAGAATACCATATTTAAAGATTAAACCTTTTTTTGCTTTTGATAATCTTTATAAACAGCATCAAGAATGCCATTAATAAATACTGGACTTTCATCAGTACTATAAATTTTTGAAATTTCCACCATCTCACTTATTGTTACTTTTGGCGGAATATCATCAATAAAATAAATTTCACAAATTCCCATTTTTAAAAGAATTTTATCAATTTGCGCAACTCTATCAATTTCCCAATTCTCTAAATGAGCCTTTATTAATTTGTCAGTCCATAACATATGTTTTATAACATAATTAAATAATAATACAATAAAATCTTTGTTTTTTTTTATTTCAGGATTTTTCTCAATTAACTGCGCTATAATTATAGAACCCTCATTATTTGAAAAATTATATGCAAAAACAGCTTTCAAAGTACATTCACGAGCTGCTCTACGTGGATGCAAACTAGTTATTGTCACGTCTACCCATCACATTTTTCTTTGGCAAATAAATATTTTTTAATTTTGAGACATCTTCCATTCTCTTTTCAGCTACTTTTAAAGCAGCAGCATGAGTTGTTACGCCATCATCTTCTGATCTTTTATAGATTGCTAACAAAGTATCATATATACCATCTTCTGCTTGTCGAAAAGCGCGATCTCTATTATATCCATCTATCTCATTTGCAACATTTATTAAACCACCAGCGTTAATTGCATAATCAGGAGCATACAATATATCTCTATCTTTTAACATCTGAGAATGAATACTTTCCTTTTTTAATTGATTATTAGCAGCGCCAGCAACTATTGAACATCTTAATCTTGGAATAGTATCATCATTAAGAGTAGCGCCAAGAGCACAAGGTGCATATATATCAATATCTGCATCATATATATCATCTAAACCAATAGGCTTAGCACCAAATTCATTTACAACTCTTTCTATTGATTTATTATCAATATCTGTAACAAAAAGATTTGCACCCTCTTTTTTTAAAAAGTTACACAAATGATAACCAACATGTCCTACTCCTTGGATACCAATATTAAGTCCAAATAATGTATCTTTACCTAAATGTTTTTTTACTGTTGCTTTCATACCAGAGCATGTCCCTAATGCAGTAACTGGTGATGGATCGCCACTACCTCCTAAAGCACGAGAAATGCCAGTTACATATCGAGTTTCCATTCTGACCCACTCCATATCCTTAACACTTGTGCCTACATCTTCAGCAGTAATATATCTACCTGCAAGTCCCTGTACAAACCTACCAAAAGATCTAAATAATAATTCATTTTTTTGTTTTTTTGAATTTCCAATAATTACAGCTTTTCCACCCCCAAGATTTAAACCAGCAATAGCAGCTTTATAACTCATTCCCCTTGATAAACGAAGCACATCTTTCAAAGCATCTTCTTCAGTTTCATAGTTCCACATTCTACAACCACCTAAGGCAGGGCCAATAGTAGTATCATGTACTGCAATAATTGCCTTTAAACCAGTCTCTTGATCATGACAAAAAACTAATTCTTCATGTTCCTTTGACTCCATTTGTTTAAAAATAGGGATCATGTTAACGCTTTTTTAAATAATGATAGGTAATAACCAATCAAAAGGATTATCAATTTCATTTCGCTGTATATTTATCAATGTTTTTTGTAATTTTTTCGCAATTGGCCCAATCTGCCCTTTATTAAATTTATAACATTTATCCTTATATGAAACCTTACCAATTGGTGTAACTTCTACTGCAGTACCTGTGCAAAAAGCTTCTTCAGCTTCAAATAAATCCTTTAAGAATATATCTGTCTCTTCAACTTTTAAACCCAATATATCCGATCCAATTTTACAAACAGAATCTCTTGTGACACCATCTAGTATAGCTCCATTCAATTTGGGAGTTTTCAGTATACCTTTATTATATATAAACAAATTAGCTGACCCAATTTCTTCTATTCGATCTTCAGCTACAGAATCTAAGTAAATAACCTCATCAAACCCTTTTTGTTTTGCTTTTAATAATGGATATAGTGAAGCAGAATAATTACCTATTGCTTTAGCATTTCCAATTCCTTTTGGTGCAGCACGATGATAATTTGTCTCAATTTTTAAATTAAGAAGCTTGACCCCACCCTTAAAATAAGGTCCAACAGGAGAAACATATATTACAAATGTATAATCAGATGCTGCTCGGACACCCAACGCAGGAGATGTGCCCCAAACAATTGGCCTTATATACATACTTCCTTTTCCATAAGGTGGCACAAAATCTAAATTATCTTTAACAGTAGAAATAACTGAGTTAACAAAAAAATCTGAATTTATTTGGGGGATACAAAGTCTTTTAGTTGAGAAATGCATTCTCCTTGCATTACGATTAATCCTGAATAGTGATATTTGATCATTATATGTATGGAAAGCTTTAGTCCCTTCAAACACTCCTTGTCCATAATTCAAGACAACAGCTGCAGGAGAAAGCTCAATATTTCCAAATGGTACTAAGGAACCGTGTGCCCACTCCTCACCATTACGACATGTCGCCATATACATGCTTCGAGTTTTTACTAATTCAAATCCTAATGAGTCCCAATCAATTTTTGCTTTTTTTAATTTCATTTAATTAATTCTCTTGCAATTACTAAACGCTGAATTTCTGAAGTTCCTTCATAAATTTCTGTTATTTTCGCATCACGCATAAGTCTTTCTACTCCATATTCTTGCATATAACCATAGCCACCATGAATCTGCACACAATCTGAAGTAGCATCCATAGCAACTTTAGATGAAAATAATTTTGCCATTGAACTTTCTTTTTTATGATCCATACCTTGATCTTTTAAATAAGCTGCTTTCCATACCAATAATCTTGCAGCTTCCAAATTTGTAGCCATATCTGCTAATTTTTCTTTTAAAGCACCAAACTCAGCAATTTTTTTACCAAATTGTTTTCTATCATTTGAATATAAGACTGCTTTTTGCATTGCAGCACGAGCCAAACCAACTGCTTGAGCGGCAATACCAATTCTTCCACCAGTTAACGCACTCATTGCAATAGAAAAACCCTGACCTTGTTTTCCAATAAGATTAGTTTCAGGTATTTTGCAATTATCAAAATATAATTCACATGTATCCGAAGCGCGAATACCAAGCTTATCTTCTTTCTTACCTATTGTTAGACCTGGTATGCCTTTTTCAACTACAAAACAAGATATCCCTTTTGAACCTGAACCTTTATCTGTTAAAAAAAAACAAATTATGATATCACTATTTTCCCCACTTGTTACCCAATTTTTAGTTCCATTAATTATATATTTATTTCCATTTTTTTCAGCAACTGTATGCATATTACTTGCATCAGAACCTGATTGGGGCTCGCTTAAACTATATGCTCCTAATTTTTCACCATTCGCAAGAGGTATTAAATATTTCTTCTTTTGATGGTTGTTACCCCAATCTAATAACACCTGACAAACTAATGAGTTATTTACAGACATAATTGTTGAAGTCGCTAATTCAACTGCAGCAATTTCTTCAATTACGTTAACATAAGAAATTGTATTAAATCCAGCACCACCCCATTTCTCAGGAACCATTACTCCCATTAAACCCAATTCACCCATTTTTTTAATTTGTTTTTCAGGAAATTTTGAATATTCATCTCTATCAATTACACCTGGAAGGAGCTCTGTTTCTGCAAATTTCCTAGCCATTTCTTTTAAAATTTGTTGTTCTGTGGATAAAGAAAAATCAATCATATTTTTCTATAATTATAGCTGATGCTTCTCCTCCACCTATACAAAGGGTTGCAAGGCCTATAGCAGCACTATTTCTTTTCATCCCATTGATTAAAGTTGTTAAAATTCTTGCTCCCGAAGCACCAATTGGATGTCCTAGCGCAACAGCTCCACCATATATGTTTACTTTATCATCATGAATCTTAAAATCATCAATTGCAGCCATAGTCACAGCTGAAAAAGCTTCATTAATTTCCCAAAGATCAATATCCTCACTGGTCAAATTTGCTTTTCTTAATACTTTAGTAATAGCTCTCCCTGGCGCAGTAGTAAACCATTCAGGCTCATGCGCAGAAGATGCATGTGATATAATTTTTGCTATAGGATTTAACCCTAACTCCTTTGCTTTATCTTCACTAGCAATTAATAAAACTGATGCACCATCATTTAATTTTGATGCATTAGCGGCAGTTATATTTCCATCTTTTTTAAATGCTGGTGAAAGATTAGGTATTTTGTCAAATTTTGCTTTCCCTGGCTCCTCATCTCTTTTAATCAATTTAGCATCTTCTTTAAAGGATACAATTTCAATAGGAACAATTTCAGTTTCAAATATTTTATCATTTATTGCTTTATGGGCCTTTGAATATGATTCAATTGCAAATTTATCTAAATCATTTCGAGTATAATTACGATCTGCAACCAATAATTCAGCACAATTCCCCATATGTTGATCGGTATATACATCCCATAAACCATCATGAATCATACTATCAATAATTTCATTATGTCCTATTTTTTTTCCTTTTCTAGCATTTTTAAACAAATGAGGTGCATTAGACATACTTTCCATACCACCCGCAAGGATAAAATCGGCATCTCCACAGCGGATAGTCTGATCTGCTAACATGACTGATTTTAATCCAGATCCACACATCTTATTAATTGTTAATGATTCTATAGAATTTAAACAACCACCCTTTAATGCGGCCTGTCTCGCAGGAGCTTGGCCTTGACCACCTGATAAAACATTACCAAGAATAATTTCATTAATTATTACTGGATCAATTTTATTATTACGTAGAATATCTTTGATAACAAAAGAAGCAAGATCTGAAGCAGAAAAAGAAGATAAAGCACCTAAGAAAGAACCAATAGGCGTACGTTTAGCATCAAGGATTACTGATTTAGAGGACATTACTATTAAAATAAATTTTATAAATGTATCTGAAATTACTAAAAAAAATATCTAATCTGACAATGCTGAACATAATTTGTTTATAATTTATCATAAGCTTGTAAAATTTTCTTCACTAACGGATGTCTTACAATATCATTCTGATCCAATTTTACGAAATCAATGCCATTTATTTGCTTTAGAATATCTGCAACTTGTACTAAACCAGACTCTGCACTTGTTTTTAAATCAATTTGGGTTACATCGCCCGTAATAATAGATTTTGAGCCAACTCCTAATCTAGTTAAAAACATTTTCATTTGACCGACTGTTGCATTTTGCGCTTCATCCAAAATCATAAATGCATTATCAAGAGTTCGACCTCGCATATAAGCTAATGGCACAATTTCAATAACTTTAGAGTCTAATAATTTTATTAATTTTTTTTCATCATATAAAATATTTAATGCATCATATAACGGCGCTAAATAAGGGTCGACTTTATCTTTAAGATCACCTGGAAGAAATCCTAAATTTTCACCTGCTTCAACTGCTGGTCGACATAATATAATTCTATCAATAATACCCTTTTCTAATGCAGATATAGCAAATGATACTGAAAGAAAAGTTTTTCCAGTACCCGCAGGCCCAATACAAAAAACAATGTCATGATGATGCACTGATTTCACATATTCAATTTGTCCACTTGTTTGAGGTAAAATAGCACCTTTTTTACTATAACAAATTAAATATTCAGAGAAATCTTTTGCATCTATATTATTATTATTATTTCCTTTAATTATAGATATAAGATGTTTTACATCTCCTTTACTCAATGTCCCTTTTCCATTTAATGTCTCTATCATTTCATTAAAAATATTATAGACCCAAGTAACTTTTTCTTCCTCTCCTTTAATTTTTATTTCCTGCCCACGTGCTATAATATCTATGGGTATTTCTGATTCAATCAGTTTTATATAATTATCAGCAATACCAAATATTAAAACTGGATCTATAAATTTTAAATCAATGGTCTTTTCCAAGATTCTATTTAACCTGTAAATTCATAAATATAAATTTAGGATTAATTATTATACTAAACTTGAAACATATATTATGCCTGTTAACAATTTATCTTTTAAGTATATTTGGATTTAATTGTTTAGGAAAGAATATAAAATCACAATCAAAAACACAAAATATTGATTACCTTATAGAACAAGGAAATCAATTATGGGACCAAAGAATAGATTCATTAGCTTTTAATAAAGCAGAACATTTTATTGCTCTAGCTCATAAACAACAACAGGATAATTTCGCACTATCCATTTTTTATAGTAAAATTATTTTCGCAAGAGCATATTTCCTAAATACTGATCATGTAGACTCAATGTTTTTACACGGTAGTAACGTATGCAAAAATGCAATAATGGTTCATAACGACTTTTTACCAATTTATAATCGATCTGAAGGAGATAGCACCTTTAAATTATTATCTGCAATAGCAGAAGCTCCACAATCTGTTCTACCTGGTTTATATTGGTGGGGAATCAATCACGCCATGTACTTACAAAATAAACCAGTACTTGAAAGAATTAAACAACGGGAACTTCTAGAAATAATTATGCACCGCGTACTTAGTCTTGATCCTAGTTTTTATTTTAGTGGACCATATAGATTTTTTGGATTATTCTATACTCGTATACCAGGGGTTGAACTCTCAAGGTCAAAAAATTATTTTGACCAAGCCATAGAAGCAAATCCTGAATATTTGGGAAATAAAGTTCAACTAGCACAATTTTATTACCAAAAATCGGGTAACAGAGAAAAATTCAATGAAACACTTGAAATGGTTATATCTACAGACTTAACTAAATATCCAGAAATTATGGCAGATAACTTTTATTATCAAAAAAAAGCAAAAATTCTTTTAAAAAATGAGTCTTTACTTTTTGAATAAGATACAAGGTATATAAATATGAAAAAATTAATTATTAGTTTTTTTCTATTACTATTTTTAAATGCGGCTGGAAGTGATTCACTTAATAAAGCGGCTATCGCCATGAAAAATGGTAACTACAAAAAAGCCTTAGACCATATTAACAATGCCAATAAAACAAATTACAAGAATCCTGATTTATATAAAATGAAAGCATTAATTCACGAAATATTAGATGAGCCAAATCAAGCAAAAAAAGCATGGAAAAAATGCCTTAAATACTCAACTGATGAAAATATGAACCATGAAGCTAAAATACATATAAAAATCTTATCTAAAAAAAATGAATAAAAATTATTTGATTTTATCATCCATTATAGCTTCATCATGCTGGTTTAGATCCAATGATCCCGCTATAAGTTCTAATTATGATTTTAAAAACGTAGGTACTCTAATAATTAATAAAATTGATGATTTTCCAAAATCTCCAAAATCAGGACAACTGATTTTTTCTAACATAACCCATAATTTTTTAAAATTTGGATATGATGTTAATGTTTTAGATTTTAATCAATCTTCCATCCATATCAAAAAAGATACTGGAAAACTATTATTATCTTGCGTTATTACAGAATTTACTGATTCAAAAATGGTTGTAGTCCCTTATCGATATGAAGATCGGGGATACACTAAAACAATAGTAGAACAATCAGCAAATAATAATAAAAACGATGAGGAAGATTTAAAGTTCAATCAAATACAAACATCCACTACTACAACTCATGGTGGTAATATTAAAGAAGGAAATCGTATAGAGTATACCCAAAGTAGAGTTGGTATTATACTTAAAATTACAGATTATAATTCTGGAAATTTAGTTTGGTCAAATTCATATTGGTATAGTGGTCTAGAAATGCAAAAAACAATTGAATCATGTGTAAAAACTGGTATTTATCAAATAACTAGATTATTTAATTGAAATTCTAAAAAATGTTACAAATAATAATAAAAATCATTATATCATCTAGCATAATTGTACTAGTATCCGAAATTGCAAAGAAAAGTACTTTTATCGGT
>CETG01097143.1_pt1 | contig 12393 bp, 9 predicted proteins | sample 361471 | NCBI WGS metagenome assembly CETG01 (sample SAMEA2622696, study PRJEB7988) | marine metagenome | isolation source: saline water (ENVO:00002010), including | reverse complement strand
GAGGATGGTTTTATTTGGCTAGATGGAGACAATAGCAATCTAGGAAGATGGATTACATTAGCCGTCGATCCTATAGAGCAAGTCTGTTGCAGGGGGCTTCCACATGAAAACTCTAGTCGTAACCCTTTTGAAGCATTAAGAAGTTTAAAGCCTGGTCACTGGACAGGATGGTTAAGTTATGAAGCAGGTGCATGGATTGAACCATCTAATCCATGGAAGTCAGATGAAATGGCCATGCTTTGGATCGCTTCTCATGACCCAGTAGTGAAATTCGATCTTAAAGAACAGAAACTATGGATTGAAGGTAACCATGAAAAACGTTTTAAAGAGATGTCTCAATGGTTAAGCGACTTATCAACAGAAAGAAAAAGGGACAAGACATCAACAAAAATTGCCGTCAATTCATGGCATTCACTTACAACCAAAATTCATTACACGCAAAGTGTAAAAAATATAAAAAATTGGATCAATGAAGGAGATATTTTCCAGGCGAATCTTGCGAATTGTTTTACTACTAATATTCCTAAACAAATTTGCTCACTTGAAATTTATAAAAAACTAAGAAATTTTTGCCCAGCTCCATTCGGTGGAATGATGGTTGGGAAAGGAGAAGCGAAACATGAAGCCATTATGTCAGTTTCACCTGAGCGGTTTTTAAAAGTTTTACCAAATGGAGTAATTGAAACCAGACCCATAAAGGGCACAAGACCTCGCTATTCAAATAAGAAAAAAGATTCTGCTATGGCTATTGAACTTGTATGTAGCACAAAAGATAGAGCTGAGAATATTATGGTCGTAGATCTTTTACGCAACGATCTTGGTAAAGTATGTATACCAGGATCGATTCATGTCTCACAATTAGTAGCTCTCGAAAGCTATTCTCAAGTACATCATCTAACCTCAGTTATAAAGGGATGCTTGAGTCCCGATAAAACATGGATAGATCTATTGGAAGCATGTTGGCCTGGCGGATCTATAACTGGTGCTCCTAAATTAAGGGCTTGTCAACGTCTATTTGAACTCGAAAAAAAAGCACGAGGCCCCTATTGTGGATCATTTCTTCATTTAAACTGGGATAACACTTTTAATAGCAATATTCTAATTCGTTCAATCATGAAAATAAAGTCTACTCTCAAAGCTTATGCAGGGTGCGGAATCATTGCAGAGTCTGATCCTGATAACGAATATGAAGAAATGAACTGGAAATTATTACCTCTTTTGAAAGCATTAGATAAATGATCAAGCCAGACAATATAGGTTGGATTAATGGTCATTGGGCACGACTTGAGGCTCTCAGTATTCCAATGAAAGATTGCGGCTTGAAATATGGCGACGGTATCTTTGAAACTATTCTTATTTCAAAAGGGAAAGCTAAACTCCTAAGAGCCCATTTACAACGATGGGAACAAGGGGCCATCCATTTGGGAATGGATGAACCACCTCATGAAGACTGGTTAAGGCCACTAATTACAAAAGCAGTGCAACTTTGTTCGCTAGAAAGCGGATATGGTGCTCTACGTCTCAATTGGAGCAGAGGAGATCATACAAATCTCGGACTTCGATTTGCCTCAGGTCAATCAATAACTCAAAGCCACCTGTTTTGGCTGGAATTAACATCAATAAAACTCTGTTTTGATCCAATATCAGCGATAATTAGTTGCAATGAGAAACGAAACCCACATAGTATTCTAAATTTATATAAGACATTTGAATATGGACAAGCGATACAAGCTCAAAGAGAGGCCATTAATTCAGGAGTTGATCAAGCATTATTAGAAAATAATCGAGGTGAATTATGTTGTGGAACCACTTCAAATATCATAATTCGACGTAATAATACATTACTCACACCAGAATTAAAGAGTGGCTGTCTGCCAGGTATTATGAGGGGTCAAGGTATAAAATCTGGCCTAATTAAAGAGGCCTCGCTAACAAGTAGTCCGATAGAAGGTGATGAATGGCTACTTATTAATAGTCTTGGTTGTAAACCAATTTACAAATTAAATAATAGCTATCTTAAATCATTTACAAACCCTCAAGAATTATGGTTATCATTATATTCAATTTAATCTTTATTCTAACGAAATGGGCATTGTCACATTAGAAGTCTTCGGAGCGCAAGCTTCTACTTGAAATTTAATTACTGACCCGACTATTACAATCGAAGGGGCTTCGAATGCTTGTTGTTCTACTTGAGCAACTATCTCGCCTAAAGAAGAAGTCAAATAGCGTTGTCCTTTAACAGTCGCCTGTTGTATAACTGCTGCAGGCGTCAAAGGAGACAAACCACTATTCAACAATTCATACACAATATATTTAAGGTTATGAACACCCATATAAATAATCAAACTATCGCTTGAGTTAGCCAAAGAGTGCCAATTTACAGAAGGAGATTGCTTACCAGCAATCTCATGACCGGTCACAAAAGTCACTGAACTACCACATAAACGATGAGTCAGAGGGATACCCATATAAGCGGCTGCAGCAATCCCTGATGTCACGCCACAGACAACCTCCACAGAAACTCCATGACTATGTAGATACGCAGCCTCCTCACCACCTCGTCCAAAAATAAAAGGGTCCCCACCTTTTAAACGCACTACGCACGGAAAAGTTTTAACAAGCTCAATAAGCAATTCATTTGTCTGAGGCTGTAGCATAGAATGTTGATTACGTCTCTTCCCTGCGAAAATAGCTTTACAAGAAGGCTTAACTAAATCCAAAATTTCGTTTGGCACCAAGGAGTCATATACAAGTGCATCACATTGACTAATAAGACGATGTGCTTTCACAGTAAGCAAGTCAGGATCACCAGGTCCTGCACCTACTAAATATACAATTCCGTTAAGAGCTTCGTTCATGCAACAAGAATCTAATCAAGAGGGAGCACGATTCAAAAACTACCTTCGCAAAATAGGAAGTGGAGAAGAAACAAGCCGGAGCATGACACGTGAAGAATCTGCTGACGCACTCGAACTAATTCTGACAGAGATTCCTAGTCCAGCACAAATAGGTGCATTTTTGATTGCTCACCGCATTAGAAGACCTGAGCCCCAAGAACTAGCAGGAATGGTTGATACGTACTTAAAACTAGGTCCACAAATCAAATCTCACAAAAATAATTCTTGTCCGATTTGTTTTGGTATGCCATTCGATGGACGCACTAGAACTGCACCTATATACCCTCTTACAACATTAGTACTACTAAGTGCCGGTCAACCTGTTGTCCTTCAAGGTGGAGGACGAATGCCCGTTAAATATGGAATCACAACTCAAGAATTATTTTCAGCACTTAATCTCAATCTTGAAGGGCTGACAATAGATCAAGTAAAAGCTGGGTTTTTACAAAACAACTTTGCCGCAATTCATCAACCCAATCACTTTCCTCTAGCAGAAAAATTAATTAAATACAGAGAAGAGATTGGGAAACGACCTCCAATTGCAAGCATGGAGCTTTTATGGTCTGCACATCAAGGTGAGCATCTACTTATAAGTGGATTTGTCCATACCCCTACTGAGAAAAGACATTGGGAAGCTTTAGAGTTATTGAAAGAGCAAAATATAATGACAGTAAGGGGACTAGAAGGTAGTACTGATCTCCCTATTGGTAAAGAATCGACCATTGGACATGTGCAAAATAAAAAACTTAATAGAATAAAAATCCATGCCAAAGAATATAACTACTCTGGTAGAGACATTAGGTTTACTAACATTGAACTCTGGAAAGATCAGGCAATTCAAACTCTTGATGCTATAGGTCCCTTGACAAATTCTTTAATCTGGAATTCTGGTGTATATTTATGGGCTTGCAAAAAAACACATACAATTGAAGAAGGAATTATCAAATCCCAGTCATTACTTCAGTCAGGTGCCGTAAAACATACTTTGGAAAAACTAATTAACTGGAGACAAACACTATAAATGCTCCATTAGGAAAGTTTCTTTTCCATTAAATATCGATCAAACTCAATGTCTGCTATTTGTATAGTTTGTTTAGATTGAATCAACCAGCCACGACACAATAAAAGAGGACAACTAAATAAACTGGCTTCGGTGATCAACTTAATGTGCTGCTCGTGCAAAGCTTCCCTCTCCACTAAATCTAATAAACGAGTGGCATGCCCAAGACGAGAGGAGCGTCCTCGACAATAAAGAAGAGCTAAACGATTCATTGGATATCGAACAGCAAATGCCTCTATTCGTTTATCCTGACAACTCACCCAGCCTTTACCTTCATGCAAAGATCTATCAAGTACACCAGGTAGAAAAGCTAACGAACTCCAAGCTTGAATTTGATCCTTAGAGTAAAAAAGATGGCCTTGAGACTCAATTGAATCTTGATAAACCTGTCTTACCACAAAATGATCATCTTCTAAAAGTTCCCGTAATTCAAAGTTTTTAGTCATCTTGATTTGTACTCCAATGACTCAATTAACCAGATTATGTGGGAAGGTGAAATAAATCATCAAGAGTAAACGTTGTGCACAGATTAAAAGTCCCCACTTTACTGAGTGCTTTTATAACTCTTTTGAATGATCGCCTAGGAGAAACAATTGTTTTCCCTTTATTACCTTTTCTCCTTGGACGATTTACTAATAGTGGCAGCACGCTTGGCCTCTTAGCTGGTACATATGCAATTTCTCAATTTGCTGCAGCTCCCTTAATTGGAGCCCTAAGTGATCGCTTTGGAAGGAAACCAGTAATCATTACGTGCGTTACTGGTTCAGTAATTGGCTTAAGCATGTTTGCTTTAACAGTTAGCCTAAACTGGAATGCTCTGCTTCCTATTTGGGCTACAAGCCTCCCTTTATTACTGCTCTTTCTTGCCAGGGTTATAGATGGTATTAGTGGTGGTACAGCAGCTACAGCCACCGCAGTATTAGCAGATATTTCAACACCAGAAAATCGTGCTAAAACATTTGGATTAATCGGAGTGGCTTTTGGATTAGGTTTTGTCCTTGGACCAGGATTTGGTACCGCACTTGCAAAATTTAGTGTCACCCTTCCGGTATGGGCCGCAACAGCATTTGCAATTGCAAATTTAATTTTGGTCATTTGGATCCTTCCTGAAACACTTCCTGCACAAAAACGAACTTCTTTACCTAAAAAAAGAGAGCTCAATCCTTTTAGTCAATTAAGTTTTGTCTTCGCAAATCAGTTATCTCGCACTCTTTGTCTTTCATTTTTTATTTTTTTTATGGCCTTTAATGGTTTTACAGCCGTATTAGTACTGTATTTGAAAGAAGCATTTAATTGGACTCCCCAACTATCAAGCCAAGCATTTATTGTAGTTGGAGTGATCGCAATGGTTGTACAGGGTGGGTTAATTGGACCATTAGTAAAGCTATTTGGAGAAAAGCGCCTTACCTTGGCAGGAATAGGGTTTGTGATCTCAGGCTGTATAACCTTAACTCTCGCAAATATAGATAACTCAATACCAATGGTTTTTACATCTGTAGCTGTACTTGCTTTAGGTACAGGTCTTGTAACACCATGCTTAAGGGCACTAATCTCTAGACGCTTAAATGCCGCTGGTCAAGGCGCGGTATTAGGTAGTCTGCAAGGTCTGCAAAGTTTAGGAACTTTTATAGGAGCTTCTACAGCAGGTTTAAGTTACGATATTTTAGGCCAGAAAAGCCCATTTATTGGTACAACAATTCTTTTAACTATCGTTATTGCTCTCATCGCAGGTAGTAGTTCTTTTAAATATAATTTATCGACCAACTCATGAAAATATGAATGAGCGCAAATTTCCGTGTCACTAGATTAATTCAATAAGACATATAGAATTAAGTTATCTTTGTAATGACATGTCGAAACAAATCAACGAAAAAAATATATATATCAACCGAGAGTTGAGTTGGATTAACTTTAATGAAAGAGTTCTTGCCATTGCTCTTGAGCCATCCACTCCTCTATTAGAAAAAGCAAGATTTTCTGCGATTTTCAGCAATAATCTCGATGAATTCTTTATGGTCAGAGTCGCTTCATTAAAAGCACAAGTTGAGGCAGGGATAACCAAGAAAAGTGAGGACGGGAAAAGTCCCAAAGAGCAATTAACAAATATCAGGAATCAGTTAATTCCAATACTAGAAAAACAACAAAAAGAATTCATTATAAATCTGCAAACCAATCTAAAAAAAGAAAAAATTTCTTTAGTTAATTACCAAGAGCTAAATCATCGACAAAAAAGATGGATTGACAATTATTTCAAGACAGCTATTTTCCCAGTCCTAACGCCACTGGCTGTTGATCCAGCACATCCGTTCCCATTTGTAAGTAACCTTTCTCTAAATTTAGCGGCACTAATTCTGGATCCCGAGACAAATCAACAAGAATTTGTTCGTGTAAAAATCCCACAAAAAACTTTGCCTAGATTTCTCCCTATTCCAAATGACTTAAGTGAGGAATTAGAATATACATTTATTCCGATTGAGCAAGTCGTAGCAGTTAATCTGAAGCTCTTATTCCCAGGGATGACAATTAAAGAATATTCATTTTTTCGCGTTACAAGAGATGCTGATCTAGAGCTTAGAGATATTGAGGCTGATGATTTAATGAGTGCAATTGAAGAAGGCTTAAGAAAACGTCGAATGGGTGGAGAAATAGTACGTCTTGAAGTTTCAAATAATATGCCAAGCAAAATATTAAGACTACTGCAGGAAGGCATGAACGTAACAGAAGATGACCTATATCGAATAGAGGGCTTGTTAGGTCTTGATGAACTAATAGATCTTGTAAAAGTAGATTTGCCAAATCTAAAGTTTAATAGCCATCGAGGCGTGACTCATAACTCACTCAAGAATAGTCAACGAGGATTGCTAGAAGATGGCTCAATTAAAGTAGAGGAATTCAAAAGTATTTTTTCGATTATTCGACGAAAAGATCTACTGCTGCATCATCCCTATGAATTATTCTCGACATCTGTAGAAGAATTTATTAATCAATCTGCTGATGATCCCAAAGTAATGGGTATCAAAATGACTTTATATCGTATCTCCAAAGATTCTCCAATAATTTCTGCGTTAATTAGAGCTGCAGAGAATGGGAAACAAGTGATGGCACTTGTAGAACTAAAAGCTCGGTTTGATGAAGATAATAATATTCAATGGGCTAAGCACCTTGAACAATGTGGAGTTCATGTTGTCTATGGAGTGGTCGGACTCAAAACACATACAAAAATCGCATTAGTAGTAAGAAAAGAAAAAAATCGATTAAGGACTTACTTCCACATAGGTACTGGAAACTACAATTCAAAAACATCAACTCTATATACAGATGTTGGTTTGCTTTCAGTCCAACCAGAGTTAGGGCAAGACTTAATAGAGCTTTTTAACTACTTAACTGGTTTTTCAAAACAACAAAATTTTCGTAAACTGCTTGTAGCGCCAGTGACCCTAAGAGAAGGAGTAAAACAACTTATTCATAGAGAAATTAATAATGTCAAAAATGGTCTCTCAGGTCATATACGTGCAAAGATGAATTCTCTCGTAGATCCTGAAATAATTAAATTATTATATGAAGCATCTAGCGTTGGAGTAAAAATTGACCTCATAGTAAGAGGTATGTGTTGTTTGTACCCAAAGAAAAAAGATCTTAGTGAAAATATAAGAGTAATAAGTGTCGTAGGAAGATTTTTAGAACATTCAAGGATCTTTTGGTTTGCCAATAATAATAATCCTGAAGTGTATCTCGGCAGTGCTGATTGGATGAAAAGGAATCTAGATCGGAGAGTAGAAGCAGTAACTCCCATCGAGGATATAGATCTGAAGGAAAAGTTAAATCAACTACTAGAATTTTATTTAAATAATCATTCGGATGCTTGGGAGATGCAAAGTAATGGAGAGTTTATTAAATTGGAATCAGAAAACGAGGAGATTGATTCTCAAGAAAAATTAATTCAGTTATATCAGCAGCATCTTCAGTGAATCAGCTTCTAAAGTTTCATTCGGCATAAATATAGACAGAAGGGAATCACACTTTTAAGTTGGTTTTGCGTCTTTTACCTAATCAAATATGATCTTAAACAAAGTTCTATCTAAAATATTTCGTTTCTTTTGATCTAGTTTGCATATTCGGTGCTAACTTCAAACTAAATTTAAATATAGGAGGCCAGGGTGATGGGGATCCCTCTGGAATCTGCACAAGATGTATCCATTACATCTTCTTCAGATACGCCTGTTTTGCCAAACACCTCTAAACCAAGAGAGGCAAAACCTAATCGGACTAGTCAAGGCTCTCGATCTCAAAATCGACAGTCTGGAAGACTAGGGACAGATGCAATTGGTTTTTATCTGAGCAGTATTGGACGAGTTCCTTTGTTGACAGCCGCAGAAGAAATAGAACTTGCGCATCATGTGCAAGGAATGAAAAAATTAATGGAGTTAAGTGAAAGCAAAAGAACTGCTCGCCAAAAACATCAAATTCGTATGGGTAAACGAGCCAGAGATCGGATGATGGCAGCTAATCTTAGACTTGTTGTAAGTGTGGCAAAAAAATACCAAAACCAAGGTCTTGAACTTCTAGACTTAGTTCAAGAAGGTGCTATTGGCCTAGAAAGAGCAGTAGATAAATTTGATCCTGCAATGGGCTATAAATTTTCAACTTATGCTTACTGGTGGATACGGCAAGGTATGACCAGAGCTATTGATAATACTGCCCGTACTATTCGTCTTCCAATTCATATCAGTGAAAAGCTATCTAAAATGCGCCGAATCACTAGAGAGCTGGCGCATCGTTTTGGTCGTCAACCAAATAGATTAGAACTTGCAAATGCAATGGGAATAGAGACCCAAGATCTTGAAGCTTTAATAGCTCAAAGCTCTCCATGCGCATCTCTAGACGCTCATGCAAGAGGAGAAGAAGACAGAAGCACCCTCGGAGAATTAATTCCAGACCCAAATCATGATGAGCCAATGGAAGGTATGGATAGAAGTATTCAAAAAGAACATTTAGGGGGCTGGCTATCACAGTTAAATGAAAGAGAACAAAAAATTATGAGATTAAGATTCGGTTTAGACGGAGAAGAGCCATTAACCTTAGCTGAAATAGGAAGACAAATTAACGTCTCCAGAGAACGTGTCCGCCAACTAGAAGCAAAAGCTATTCTCAAGTTAAGAGTCATGACCACTCAACAAAAAGCTGCTTAAAACTTAATTTGTCTGACATAAACTCTTTATTATTGCTTGCTATATGGTTAATAATAATATTTTCAATTGCATTAATTTCTAAAAATCAATTTCCTAATCAAAAAGAGTTAACTAGAAAAATTATTCATATTGGGACTGGACCGATTATCGCCTTTGCTTGGTGGCTGGGCATATCTCAAATAATAGCAATTCTAATTGCAAGTATTATTACAATTTGTCTTTTCATTAATTATAAAATTAATTTAGTTTCTGATATTGAAAATATCCGGAGGAAAAGTTATGGAACAATTTATTATGGACTTAGTATTACACTTTTAATCATTTTCTTCTGGCAAGCACATCCTATCGCAATTATTGCAGGTGTATTAGTCATGGCATTTGGAGATGGTTTCGCTGGACTAGTAGGGCAAAAAGTGAAATCTCAAAGCTGGAAAATTTTAGGGCAGAGGAAATCTATTGCAGGTACAATGACAATGTTTATAGTCAGTGGAATTGTTCTTATGGCTATTTCAATAATTACTAGTCAAGGTTTACAACCAATTAATATATTATTAATAATGTCTTTAGCGGTTCTCTTAGAACAAATAAGCTATTGGGGTATTGACAACTTAACTGTACCCATAGGGGTTGCCTTAAGTTGGTTGTCAATAATGAAGACTTAGGCTCTAAGTCTGTATAAGATCTACGTTAAGCAATTGCAGAAGCCAATTCATCAAGCAAAGTTTCTGTCATTTTAATATCAATGCACGCATCGGTAATGCTCTGTCCATAAATAAGCTTCGATTGATCCTCTAAAAGTTTCTGATTACCTTCAACAAGATGACTTTCTAACATCACTCCCATGACATGCTTAGAGCCTTGGCGTAATTGGGAAACAACAGATCTCAAGACTTCACCTTGACGTCGATAGTCCTTATTAGAATTTCCATGACTACAATCAACCATTAACCGATTAATAAGACCTGCTTTAACCAACTCTTCAGTGGCTGTCTGAACAGCTTCAAAATGATAATTTGTTCCACTTGTGCCTCCACGTAAAACAAGGTGTCCGTCTGGGTTACCGGTAGTACTAACTATCGAAGCGTGTCCCTCTTGATTAATTCCAAGAAAATGATGAGGTCTTGACGCGGCCTTGATAGCATCACTGGCGATCTTGACGGTACCATCTGTGCCATTTTTATACCCTATTGGCATTGAGAGTCCAGATGCCATCTCTCTGTGAGTTTGACTCTCAGTAGTTCTAGCGCCAATTGCAGTCCAACTAATTAAATCAGCAATGTATTGCGGGACGACAGGGTCTAATAATTCGGTTGCAGCTGGCATGCCCATGCGAGCAAGATCCAATAATAATGAACGAGCTCTTCGCAAACCTGTATTAATGTCATAAGAGCCATCAAGATGAGGATCGTTTATTAATCCTTTCCAACCAACTGTAGTTCTAGGCTTTTCAAAATATACTCTCATTACAATCTCAAGTTTGTCTTGATATTTCTCACGCAAAGACTTCAGATGATTTGCATATTCTTTTGCAGCATCTATGTCGTGAACTGAGCAAGGGCCAACAATTACTAGTATTCGTGGATCATGTCCCCTAAGAATTGATTGAATGCTTGAACGTGTATGAGTAACTATTTCAGCAGCTTGCTTATCAATCGGTAAATCTTGATGCAACAAACTTGGTGAAACCAAAGGTCTTGTCTCTACTACATGTAGATCTGCAGTGTTATCAATCAAATGAAAATCTGATGTCATGCTCATTTTAACTTCTGCCTCATCAAACTTAAGGTTAAAGAAAATACAATATGAGTACACTCCTAACTTGCAATTGAGTATCTTTCACTTCTCAGCATAAGATTGTAAAAAATAACAATAAGAACAAATTCAATTGAAATTTACACAAGGACAAATAATCAATGCTAACTAATTACCGAAAATGCGCTGCCGCAAGAGAAGAGCAAGGCATCCCAGCTCTTCCCTTAACAGCCGAGCAGGCTCAAGAGCTTACTGCTCTTTTAGAAAGGACCACAAGCACTGAAAATGCAGAATTTCTACTAAACCTTTTCAAAAATCGAATCCCTCCAGGAGTCGATGAAGCTGCGTATGTAAAAGCAACCTGGCTATGCTCCGTAGCGCAAAGTAATACTCAGACAAATTTAATCAGCCCTTTAGAAGCAACTAATTTGCTGGGAACAATGGTTGGAGGATATAACGTATCCGCTTTGATTGAAATATTGCAAAATGAAGATGAATCTCTAGCCAAATGTGCAGGTAAAAATCTTAGTCAAATTGTTTTGGTATACGACGCTCTCAATGAAATCCTAGAACTTTCAAAAAATAATACTTTTGCTCAGAAGGTTATTCATAGCTGGGCAAATGGAGATTGGTTTACAAAAAAGCCAAAGCTTGCAGAATCAATAACTGTAACCGTTTTCAAGGTGGAAGGAGAAACAAATACTGACGACCTATCTCCTGCGACTCATGCCACAACGAGACCTGATATCCCTCTTCATGCTCTAGCAATGCTTGAAAGTCGCATGCCCAGTGGATTACAAACTATTTCTGAATTAAAGCAAACAGGTCATTCAATCGCCTATGTGGGAGATGTTGTTGGAACTGGCAGTTCAAGAAAATCAGCTATCAATTCAGTCCTTTGGTATATCGGCGAAGACATCCCCTTCATCCCAAATAAACGTTCAGGAGGTGTAATCCTAGGAGGGAAGATCGCTCCAATTTTTTTTAATACAGCTGAAGACTCAGGCGCATTACCAATCGAATGTGATGTAAGTGCACTAAATACTGGTGATGTCATCACTATTCGTCCATATGAAGGAGTTATAGAAAGAGCTTCAAGCAAGAAAATGAATGATGATCTATTAATTAATTTTAATCTCAAACCAACAACAATAACTGATGAGGTTCAAGCTGGTGGACGTATCCCATTAATGATAGGAAGAGCACTAACAGACAAAGTTAGAGCGAAATTAGGACTTGAACCTAGTACTCTTTTTATCCGACCAAGTAACCCCAGGAAACAATCTCATGGTTTTACACAAGCACAGAAAATAGTTGGAAGAGCTTGTGGTTTGCCGGGTGTAGCCCCAGGGACAAGTTGTGAACCTCTAATGACAACAGTTGGTAGCCAAGATACAACTGGTCCTATGACTAGAGATGAAATGAAAGAATTAGCGTGTCTTGGATTCTCAGCAGATTTAGTAATGCAAAGCTTCTGTCATACAGCTGCTTA
>CETG01063903.1_pt1 | contig 12437 bp, 11 predicted proteins | sample 361471 | NCBI WGS metagenome assembly CETG01 (sample SAMEA2622696, study PRJEB7988) | marine metagenome | isolation source: saline water (ENVO:00002010), including | reverse complement strand
GCCCAGAATAATTCAAAAGACTTCGCTCATATAAATATATATTTTATACCTATATCAAGGGATATTGTTGATGGTCCAAGTTTTTATTCAGAGCAAAGTTTTGCACACGATAGATGGTCACCATATCGACAAGCTGTAATTAAGATTCTATTGAAGAACAATCTCCTAATACTCGAAAGCTATAAGTTGGCAAATGCAGAAAGGGTGGCTGGAGCAGGACTAAATTCGGAACTACTTATAGATATAAATCGAGAAAAATTATCTATAAGGAATGGATGTTCGATGTACTTTAAAGAGATAAAGAGAGGATATTATATGGGAAATATAGAGCCTGGAGAAAATTGCTTGATAAAAAGAGAGGGAAGGCTTACTTACTTAGAGAGCAATGTCCAATTGTTTGATAATAAATGGATAAGCAAAGATGAAGGGTTTGACCTAAAGACAAAAGAAAAGGTATGGGGTTCAAAGTATGGTCCTTTCTTGTTTGAAAAAGTTAAGTCCCTGAATCAAGAAATAAATAGAACTTGGCTATATGGTAAAAAAGATATTTAGAATTAAATATTAACATCACTGTAAATTAGAATTTATAATTTCCTCTGCTTTCAAAGCTACAAACCTATTACAATCTAATTTCATTTTTTCTATTTTATCTAAGTATTTTATCTTAAAATCTATCGGCGTATAAAGATCTAAGCCAATTAAACATGCATATCTAGAAACCCAATAAGTTGTCTTATTAGCATCAAAATATTTTTCAATGTATAAAATAGACTCTACATAATTATATTTTATTAAAGCAAGTATAGCTACAGGTCGAAATTTAATAAATTCAGGCCAAGAGCTATTGATTGCATCTTTAGCAATTTGCACAATTTGCGGCTTAGCTTGCTCAGGCCAATTGGGCACTAATAAAAACAACTGGAATAAAAAGTATAAAGCTCCATAATCCTTCTCAAATCTAGGGATTTGAATATATAATTTTTCCCATATTTCAAAAGCTTTAAAATGACAAATATTTTTCAGGGCTAGATATGAACGAAAGAAATCGGTGTGAAATAATTCATCCATCAAACCATCCAAATCTTTCTCTTCATCGTAAAAATTAAAAAGATTTATTTCATTAGGGTCATCCTTAATTAAATTATCAATCATTTGTAGAACACCAATTTCTTTATACTTATCATTTTCAAAACAACACAGCTTATCTATTGCTCTTAATCTAAAAAATGGTGAAACTGGAGTTTTTGCTATAGGGATTAATAAATCAACTGCCCCTGCATCTATTATATCTTGAATAGCACTTTGCCTATCATTTTGATTTGATGAAAGAAGTAAAGTTTCTAAATCATTAAATCGAAACTTTTTCTTAGTCAATATTGTCACTGCTGCTATAGCAGCTCCATATTCGCCATTAGAAGCTGAAGAATTATTTACAATTTTCATTATATTTGGTAATGATTTAATGACAAATAAATCAGCTAAAGTCTGAATAATTACTCGTCTATTTTGGGACGTATCTTCAAGTAGATTTATAAGTAATTTATGAACCTCAAAATCTTGACAGTCTAATTGTTTTAATGCCCACGAAGCATTTTCAACCAAATATTTATCTTTATCTTTAAGGAATTTTGCAATAATAGGAATTGACTTTTTAGAGCCTAAGCGTCCAAGCACATCCAAAGCCTTCCTTTTAGCAATTCTAATTGATTGATCTTGTGACTTATTTTCTAATAAATAAATAAGGATATTTTCCGTATCTTCTCCTGGATATCTTAATAGATTAGTTACAGCCTTATAATAATCACTCGCAAGATTTAACTTCTCAATAGGTGAAAATAATATATCAAAAGCCTTCTCTTTAGTTAAAGCTGGAAGAGTATCAAACAAAATAATTAAAGTTAGGCCAACCAGAGTTTAAATATATTTCTTACCTAAAAACATTAAATAAATGGATTTTAATATGATTAAATTAAATCCAAATCAATAATACAAGTTTTGAGAATATTAGTTTTAAAAATGAATGTAGGAAGTTTATGCTAATAAACTATTTGAATTGTCTGAATTCCATGCAGGGAAAGAACCTTGTCAGCTAATTTCTCAGCCAAAAACAACGCTCCGTCCTTAGATCTAAGTCCTGAAGAGGCTTCTCAGCTAGCCCAACAACTTAAAGATCAAATCCTTCGAGGTGCTTTACAAACAAAAGAGCAAGAAACGATAAATTTAATGATTGCTGGTCTAGGAGATAAGAATGGTCTAACAAGAAGAGCATTTTCTGAAAGTCTTGGAATAATTGGGAAAACTGCTCTACCTGGTTTATTAAATGCACTTCGAGACAATCAAAATGTAACCGTAAGAAGAGCCGCAGCAAAAACCATCAAATTAGTTGGGGACGCAAGTGCCTTACCATATTTACTAGAAGCACTTATGAATGATCAGGATCCAGTTGTTCAGGGTTCCTCAGCTGGAGCAATGGCGATCTTTGGTGAAGATGCTGTTGACCATCTTTTAGAAGTTCTAAGAAATCCATTTAGTTCTTCAATGCAATGTGGTTTAGCTTCATGGGCACTAGCTTTTATTGGATCCAATGCTCCCAAAGGTGTTAAGAAAGCTGCTCAATCTAAAAATCCAATAATTAGGACAGCCGCAATAGGAGCTCTGGAAGATCTAATAAAATCTTCAGATGACCCTGAATCAAAATCACTTTTATTAAAAGCGCTAAAAGATCCTGTTCCAGAAGTCAGGGTAGAAGCCACAAGATTAATAATAAATCTAAATGATGGAATTAAAGTAGAAAAACTACTTTTAAACAAATTAAATGACAACGAACTCATAGTAAGAAAAAATGCAGTATTAGCCTTAATGAAGTTAAAGTCTAAAAATTCAATTCAAACTTTAAAAAGTCTTCTTTTAAAAGAGGTTGATAGCAGCATGATTAATATCATCCAATTAGCAATTAATTTAATCGCAAATAAATGAATTGATTTTATAGAAATTTATCTTGGATAATTAATTGAATTTAAATAATCTAATACTGAATTTTTAATTAAATCATCAATAGATTTATTATCTATTAATTCTCTCATGAATTGTTCTATAGAAGGATCGTCTATTTCAGACAATGCAGTTACTGCTGCTTTTGCTCTTAGAACATTTTTATCCTTTGCTAAATATTTTAAAAAATCAACACCGCTAATTCCAATTTGTTTTAAGAAGCTAGTTAATAATAATATTATTTGAGGATTATCATCCTTAATCGAATGGTTGATTACATTAATGCAATGTGGAGGGATTTTATTATTTTGAATTTCTATTGGCAATCTTACCAAGATCTTTAAACAACTAATTCTAACAACATCATTTTTAGTTGATAAAAATAGATTAGCAATAGGTTCCAAAATTATAATCCCAAAATTACTTAAAGCATTAACTGATTTCCTCCTTACAAAAATGTTTTTTGCGCCAAGATTTTTGACTAATAAATTCACTGACTCATTTGGCCAATATTTGATAACATTCTTACAAGCCTTAAAATTAATATTTGGATTTGGGTGATATAAATCATTAATAAGATTTTCTAACAATGGTTTTTCCGTATTCCCGTCTTGCATTTTCAAATCAAACTAATGATATTTAATAAAGCCATTCAAAAGATCAGTCATAAAATATGCATTTAAAAATAAGCAATCATTAATTTAAGCAAGTGCATTTATTAAGTAATCAATCAAAGACTTAAACTCTGCAACTGCTTGCTGACCCATATAGGTAGAAAGATTTGATTGATCACGTATAAAAGTAAAAGCTTCAATATAAGCAGAAGTAGGTAAAAGCTGAATCCTAACAACTTCTCTCATTCCAGCTATCCCCCACTCATCAAGAGGGCCTGTCCCTCCTGTTACCAAGCAATAATTAATAAGTCTTAAGTAATGATGGATATCGCGAATGCATTTATCTTTATTAACTTGCTTATATGGACCTGAATCATAAATTGCATCGACAGCTTCACTGGCAAGCCTATCTATTGATGATGCAAGTTTCTCTGCAGCCTCCATCCTTGAAGATGCTCTATCTAAAGACCCTTTAACTGACTCAAGATCACTAATGCTTGGGAATCTTCCAGCCGCATCAGCAGAAGATAAAACAGTTGTAACAGCTGATTTCATAATAAATAATGCTCCCTAAGATAAAGAAGTAATTACGCGATCAAAATAAGAAGCTGCCTCAGCTGCAATATCCTTACATTGAGCTCCAGAACCAGAATTTATACCTTCGAACATTTTTCTACCTGTATTTGTCTCAGTCATAATTGCAACAGTTGCTATCTTCATAATTTCTATAGCACGGATTGCATTTGATAAAGGAACTCCAAGAGCTAAATAGGTTTCTTTTAAACCATTAATGCATCGGTCATCTAATATTGATGGATCTCCAGCAAGTAAAGCATAACTTACATATCTCAAGATAATTTCGCCATCTCTCAAGCAAGCTGCCATTCTTCTAGTTGGGTAACAATTACCACCAGGCTGAGTTAAACCAGTATTTTCACAAACCATTCCTGAAACAGCATCAGCTGCAATACAAGAAACATTTTGAGTAATTGCTAGAGTTGCATCTATTCGTTTATTAGCATCCAGGACATATTTTTTTAATTTAACAAGCTCATCACTACCTATTGGCGCTCCTTTAGAATCAGCACTTACTACAGCACGAGAGAATGCATCTAGCATTGGAAAGTGAATTAACCTTATATGTGATTGAAGTGCTACTGACCGGTAAGGAAAGGCACGTTTTTCCAAATTAAACCTTTAAGCGTCAAGTAAGAGTCAAGTTCAGTTAGTCCGAAACGGTTCGTAACCATCCATTTTCGCAAAAACGAGTTTCTCTAAAAATCTCTTATAAAATTCTATGCAATTAAGGGTTTGATAATTCCGAGCTAATCTTAAACAAATCAATAAGACCAATGAAATCGCCCACTCCTGAAGAATTAACAGAATCAATTCAAGGCTTAAGGAATTACCGGGATCGACTTAGAGAGGAATTTATCTCGATTTCTCAAAAGCTACGTATACCTAATCAGAAAATTAACGCTACAGTTGAACAACATCCTGAATTAAAGAGAATAGATAAATATCTCGAAAAACTTATATCTCAAAGCAAAAATAAAATTGATTAAAATCATGAATATTTAAAAGTTAAATTTATTTCATAAAGAAATTTACTCATCTCAGAATTACTGCTTAATTATGAATAAAGAAAAGAAAAGCTTCCTAACTGGCCTGAATGATGAACAATCTCTTGCTGTTGATCATTTTACTGGCCCCTTGTTAGTAGTAGCTGGCGCTGGAAGTGGAAAGACAAGAGCTTTAACTCACCGTATTGCTCATTTAATTTCTCAATATAATGTTGATCCATCTGAGATACTAGCAGTAACTTTTACAAATAAAGCAGCCCGAGAGATGAAAGATAGGCTTGAAATTCTTTTAACAAAAAGACTTGCTGAGAAACAGTTTGGGCAACCTTTAGTGACATTAAGTATTACCGAGCAAAGACAATTAAGAAGCCGCATTTATCAAGAGATCACAAAACAGTTATGGATAGGAACTTTTCATGCTTTATTTTCAAGATTACTAAGGTTTGATATTGATAAATTTATAGATAATGAAGGTCTAAGATGGACTAAACAATTCTCAATTTATGATGAATCTGATGCAAATAATCTTTTAAAAGAGATAGTTACTCAAGACCTTCAATTAGATCCAAAAAAATTTGAACCTAAGAAAATTCGATGGGCGATAAGTAATGCAAAAAATCAAGGTATCCTTCCTACAGAGTATGAAAAAGTTGCTGAAGGTCAACGTCAAAAAATAATAGCTCAAACATATAAACTTTATAGAAGAGCTTTGGCTGCGAATAATGCTCTTGACTTTGATGATCTTTTATTAATTCCCGTCGAATTATTAAAACAAAATAATTCAATTAGGCAATATTGGCATCAACGATTCAAGCATCTTCTTGTAGACGAATACCAAGATACAAACTGGACTCAATATGAGCTCATTAAATTATTGGTTACTAATGGTAGCTGCCCAACTAAATTCAATGACTGGGATAATCGCTCAGTATTTGTTGTTGGAGATGCTGACCAAAGTATCTATAGCTTCCGTGCTGCTGATTTTCGGATTCTAATGGGATTTCAGGAGGACTTTGGTCAAAAAAACAAAGAAAAAGATTCATCTACAATTGTCAAATTAGAAGATAATTACCGCTCAACATCTACTATCCTGGGGGCCGCAAATGCATTGATTGCTAATAACAAAGAGCGGTTAGAAAAAGTATTAAGGGCAACAAGAGAGAAAGGAGAGCTTATAAGGTTAACTGAATGTGATGATGAAATTTCAGAAGCAGAAGCAATAATCCATAGACTGAGAATATTAAATGCGGCGTCTTCAGAATCAAAATGGGGCGATATGGCGATTCTTTATAGAACGAACGCTCAATCAAGGGCAATCGAAGAATCTCTTGTTAGATGGAATATTCCTTACCTCGTCGTAGGAGGACTCCGGTTTTATGATCGTCGCGAAATTAAAGATATTCTTTCCTATTTAAAATTATTAGTTAATCCTTCGGATAGCGTAAGTCTCCTAAGAGTAATAAATGTTCCTAAACGAGGGGTGGGTAAAACCACGATTCAAAGACTCAATGAAGCAGCTAATCAATTAGGTATTCCTATCTGGGACTTATTGAGTGATGCTGAAGCTGTCAGATCACTCGGGGGAAGGTCAATTAAGGGAATCTTGCAATTCACTGAATTAATTAATCGCTTAAAAAGTGAACTAACTCTTTCGAAACCTTCAGAATTAATACAACGTATTCTCGAAGAAAGTGGATATCTAAGTGAATTGATAGCTAATGCTACTGATGAATCTGAAGAACGTAGACGTAACCTTCAAGAACTTGTTAATGCTGCACTCCAATATCAAGAAGAAAATGACGCGGCTGATTTAGAAGGTTTTTTAGCTACTGCAGCCTTGGCGAGTGATGCAGACAAAAAAAACATGACTAATGACCAAGTAACTTTAATGACCTTACATAGTAGTAAAGGCTTAGAATTTCCTATTGTTTGCTTGGTTGGTATGGAGCAAGGGTTATTTCCCAGCTATCGATCACTTAATGATCCTTCCGCCCTAGAAGAAGAAAGACGGCTCTGTTATGTCGGAATTACAAGAGCGAAAGAGAAGCTTTTTTTATTTCATGCAAATGAACGCAGGCTATGGGGTGGAATGCGTGAACCAGCTATTCCTTCTTTATTTTTATCCGAAATACCAGAAGCCTTTGTGGAAGGGGACATCCCACTAGCAGGAGGCACATCATTAAGAAGGGATAGACATTTAGATCGATTAACTCGGATAGATAGAAGTCCTTCCTATCAAGGAAATAAATTAAACTATAAAAATACTCCTAAAAATGCTGTTAGACGTAAATTTGGAGGTCCGTCACCTGGCCAAAAATGGAATATTGGAGACAAAGTTATTCACAATACTTTTGGAGAAGGTGAAGTAACTCATAAATTTGGCGACGGTGAAAAAATATCCTTAGCAATTAAATTTAAAAATCTTGGTGCTAAGATCCTCGACCCACGATTAGCCCCAATTCAACTATTGAATGAAAGATAATTATATTCTCTTTAGTGCCAACAATCCAAAACAAATTTCGTAAATATGACGAATATCTCCCTTAATACGAGAAATATTCCCGAGAATTTTATAGATTCTTTCAAGCGTGCTGCTGCAGATGCAGGAATTGAACGTATTGCAATTGTAGGAGGAATAATACGAGATAATCTCTTCCAAGATGCTTTCAAAGAAAGTATAGCCAGGTCAAAAGATATAGATATTTGCGTTGAAGGGTCTGCTTACGCATTAGCCAAAAAAATTGAAAGCAATCTAGGAAAAGAAAGAGCCTCAATCATAAGAATCAACCAAAGCTACAACACTGTTGAGATGCGAATTGATGATTTTTCAATAGATATAGCATCTGCCAGGAGAGAAAACTATCCTTCCCCAGGTGAGAATCCCCAAGTAGTCTCAGCAAAACTAGAAGAAGATCTTTACAGAAGGGATTTCACGATTAATTCTATCGCCTTAGATTTAAAATCTAATACTCTAATAGATTTACATGATGGTAGACATGCAATTAAGAGTCGACAACTAAAATTCATTCATTCTAAAAGTGTAGAAGAAGATCCAACTAGAATCATTAGAGGGGCAAGATATGCTTCCAGATTAAATTTACAAATAGCTCCAGATAGCTTAAGCCAAATAAAATCAACACTTAGAAGATGGCCTTGGAGTTACTATCAAGGACCGTCGAAAGAATCTATTCCTCCTGCTTTAAGCACTCGCCTAAGAATGGAATTAGAGCTTTTATTTCAAGAGAAATCTTACTTGAATGCAATTAAATGTTTGCAAGAATGGGGAGGACTCCTTCTACTAGATAATGAACTGCAAAATGATCATAGTTGGGAACAAAGGCTAAATTTGGCCTTAAAATTAGGGATAGCTCCACTTTCTGCTTTTATCGCTAAATCTAATGAGGCAACCAATATTGCAGAAAGGTTGCAATTAGCAAAAAAAGAACAAGCGCTTCTAGCGGCAAGTCGTGAGTTCCAGGGTTTCTTTAAACCAATTACAAGCATCGACGAATATTTAAGTTGGAAACCTTCAAAATGGTGTAAGGAAATAGAAAATCTTAACTACCACCCTGACGTGATTGGCCTTAACATAAGTTTAAGTCACCCACTATCCGAGTTTTTTCTCCATTGGCTAAAAGATTGGAGAAAAGTAAAATCTCCTCTTTCAGCACAAGAATTGCTCGAGAATGGATTTAGGGAAGGGCCTTTATTAAAAAAAGAATTAGAAAGACTTCGGTTTGAAAAGTTAGATAGTGTCTACTGAACCTATGCGAAGCCAAGGTCCATCGTCTACTAATTCCTGAGCAAGGTTTGGGTTACAGGCTAAAACGAGTGGTCCACAAGTTTGAGGATCTACAATTAATTCCATTATTTGCTGATAATAACTACTTTTAATTGCTATATTTTTAAACTCCAACTCAAAGGGAGCTGTAGAATCTATAGAGGGGTTAAAAACGTCCCAGAAACGTCGATTTGATGGAGCGAAAGTACTAGAATAGCCCTTATCAAAAAGATCTAATACTCCTGGGTAAGCAGGTATATTATCCCCATCTAATCTTATTTGTAATGGTCTTAATCCATTATGACGACGTCTTAAATTGCTGGTCTCTAACATTTCGTTTAAATGACCTAACAATCCGAAACCTGTTACATCAGTACATGCATGTATAGGATTGATATCAATTCCTACATCTTGTTTTCTAAAAAGTTTTTCCAAAAGAATATGTTGACTACTGTTTAACTTCCTAATCGCCAAATCCAATTGTATTGGATCAATATTTCCTCGCATTGAAGCCGCAAAAAGGACTCCACTTCCCAATGGTCGACTAATTAAGAGAACATCTTTTGGTTGCAATCCATTTTTATTCCATACTTTCTGATTCCTTGGAACTAAGCCATTAACACTAATGGTAAGTTCAATTCCTGAAGAAATAATCCGAGAAGGTATATTCCTAGATTCGAGTGTATGACCTCCAATAATTTGTGCACCCTGAGGTTCTAAGACTGATTTAATTCCTCCTAGCACTTGGATCAAAATCTCTTTCTGCAAATTTTCGGATACCGCTGGCAAGGTCACGATTGGTTGGGCTGAGATTACCGATGCACCAGTTGCCCAAATATCCGAGCAAGAATGCAAAGTTGTCAAACGTGCATTCAACCAAGGGTCACTAATCAAGGCAGGGAATCCATCAACACTTTGAATTAAACTATTGCCTTTCGGTAGAGCAAAAATAAAAGCTGCATCTTCTGATTGTTCTGCTAGCTCAGACAGCTGTGTTTCTTGTAAAGCTTCTTTTAGCGTATGTGCAGAAAGCTTTGCAGCACATCCCCTACATTGATAATTCTCATCTACTTGACTCTTCATCTGATATAAATTATTGGTAAGCATCCTTACAAATCTTCTATCAATTTTTTGCTTTAGTTTCCAAAGCAACAGGTTAGGGCCAAAGACATAGTCTCCCCAAATAGCCCATCCATAATCTCCATTCAAAGTAAAAGGACCACCTATTAACTGCATGGCTCTTTTTTGTGGCCTCCATGAAACCAATTTCAAAGCAAGGCTTTGTCTTAGAAGATTAGTTAATAAAGTTTTTACAGCACGCACTGCCCATACTCCTGAAGGAGGTCGATAACATTTTTCTATTACTCCACAATCGCCAACAGCAAAAATATATTCAATCTCTTTCGATTGAAGTGTAGACAATGTAAGCACCCTCCCTGAAGAATCAGTTTCTAAGCCACTTGATTCAAGGAAGTTCGGAGCTTTACTACCAGTGCACAAAAGTGCGGGGCCACTAAGCAATTCATCACGCTCAACAAGATTGATATTGGCCAAAACAAGAGATTTGCCGAACAATTCTTTAGCTCTTTCAGAACTCACTTGTAAATTCAAAGTTCTATTAGGCCATCTTTTGCGCAAAGCAAAGACAATTTCAATCCCAGCCAATCCCGAGCCAATAACAGAAAAAGGCTTCGAATTGGATTTAATAGATTGATCATCTTGTAATTCAATCCACTTCAATGCTTTTTTAAATGGCCTAACTGGAACTGCAAACTCTTCTCGTTCTACTAGATGCTTTAAATTCTCAACATTAGTTCCCGATCCTAAATCCAAGCTAATCCGACTGAAATTAATATTAGTTCTTTGCTCTAAAGATAAAAATTTCTTAGCTGGATTCAATCCAATTATTTCTGCCTGAACAAAAGCAACTCCTGCAAGATCTGCCAATTGTCTTAAATTGATTTGAGCATCTTCTAATCGATACTTACCTGCAATAATCCCAGGGAACATCGATGAATAAATCGTTGTGCTATCTCTATTAATGAGAGTTATTAAACCCTTTGGTCTTTGATAGGGATGTCTTGCCCATCTAAGCAACATAAGGGCATGAGTGTGACCTCCTCCAGCTAGTACAAGATGATCAAACAACATCGCATCTCAAAAATGCTTCATAATAATTTGGATTGTTTCTCCCTAGAGAATGCCCGACTTGGGATTTTAGGAGGAAGCGGTTTATATTCAATGCAACAAATTGAAGATATAAAAGAAATAAGTATTGAGACACCCTATGGAAAACCATCAGACACATTGCGATTAGGAAAACTTGGAGGCATAGAAACAGTTTTCCTTGCAAGACATGGAAGATATCACACATTTGCTCCAACTGATATTCCTTATAAAGCAAATATTTGGGCACTACATTCATTAGGTGTTCGTTGGATTTTATCGCCCTCTGCGGTTGGTTCTCTGCAACGTCACATAAGACCATTAGACATCGTAATCCCTGACCAATTTATAGATCGAACTCATCAAAGACCAATAACTTTTTTTTCTGGAGGAGTAGTAGCACATGTATCCATGGCAGATCCCTTTTGCCCCACATTATCAAGACTGCTTGCAGAAGAAGGAGAAAAAGCAATTCCTGAAGAGAGAAATCTACATAGGGGTGGTACTTATCTTGCAATGGAAGGTCCAGCATTTTCCACAAGAGCAGAATCTGAACTGTATCAAAATTGGGGATGCTCAATTATAGGAATGACTAATCACACTGAAGCTCGGCTGGCAAGAGAAGCAGAAATTGCATATGCATCCTTATCAATGGCAACTGATTATGATTGTTGGCATGAAGACCATGCTTCAGTAACTGTTGAAATGGTTATTGAAAACTTACAGTTAAATGCTTCAATTGGAGCAAAAATAGTTGAAGCAGTTGCGAAAAAATTATCCCAATTAAGACCAGAAAGTCCTGCTCACCATGCATTAAAGGATGGTTTAATGACGCAAAAAAATAATGTCCCTATAGAGACAAGAACTAAAATAGATATTTTCACTAGAAAATACTGGGGTCCAACTCCATAGAAATGAACCTCATCGTTTTGCCTTAGCAATCGTCACTCTCACCTAAAAGCTCTATAAACCAGCGTTACCAATACCTGTATAAGAGCCATAGAAGAAAATTCCCAATACAAAGATAACTGCTATCCCTCCAGCAGTTGCAACCAACCAAAGAGGCAGTGCTCCTTCAGTCCAGCGACGTTCCCATGAAACGGCCGGTGTTCCATTAGGAAGTCTGTCTCCTAAACGTCCATCAGGTCCTTTAGTGCTCATGATGATTGAAAAAGTTAGATGAAATTAATTGAAAAAATAACTTGAGAAAAGAATTCCCATTACAAAAGTAAGAAGCAGACCAAGATAGAGACTGGTTCTGTTCAACTCAACAGGAAGTTTGTTTGGGTTGGGATTAACTTG